>Ga0157373_10000341_pt1 | contig 37760 bp, 45 predicted proteins | sample C65metaG_FD_113460 | JGI IMG/M metagenome (GOLD analysis project Ga0157373, IMG submission 113460) | Corn rhizosphere microbial communities from Kellogg Biological Station, Michigan, USA - C6-5 metaG | ecosystem: Host-associated > Plants > Roots > Rhizosphere > Soil | place: USA: Michigan... | reverse complement strand
CAGCATCGCTCACGTTGGCGAGTACCAACAAATTATCTTGGTGAAGGTTGCGGAAAATCGCACTTAATGGCGTCATTCAATGGTACCCCGGTGAGAGAAGACAGATGCAGATCGAGCTATCGTAAGCTGACTACACTGACGTCTCCACCGAGAAATCGACAGTGATTTAAGAGCTAGTGGATATAATTTCTGCGGGCTAGGGATGGGTGAATACCTACTCTAAAGCCTGCTGAAAGACGTCGCCGTACACATCCAGTCATCGCAGGGATCGTGCAGATGACTTCCCCGGACGCTTACGTTGCGCTTGCTGATGAGCTTCGTCGCGGGCGTCTCTCAATACAGAGGTAGCGTTGGAGGCAATGACGCGGCCGTGCAAGAGCGCGCTCAGCCAACACGCAGCGAGGTGATGCGTTTCAGCCAGCGCTTATTTGCCCTAAGTTGAAGCAATGACTGAAAGCCGCTGACAATATTGATGTAGCCGTTATTTACATGACACCGTCCAAAGTCTCTTCAGATCTGTGGTATAGCTTTGGCTCATCATTTCACGACGCATTCCCCAGTGAGGATCTGTCGGTACGCTGGCCGAACGCAACGTCCCGCGCCCCCATCGTTCGTTGATTTGGTCCAACACTGTCATAACCCGAGTTGCTTCAGCCGGCTGTGATTTAGCGAACAGATCATCGGTATACTCGCCAGGCTGACAGAGGTCGAGCAGCATCACCTCGGCCTTGCTGTATTTGAAGCCTGGTCGAAATAAACGGTCAAGCGCCCCCACCGCCGCTTGGGTGAGCAGGCGAACGTCGTCAGTTGGATACGGCATGTCTACTACCACACCGTTGGCGTATTTCGCTTCTTCCGGATTGAACATGCCGGTACGGATGCTCACGCGCACCTTCTTGCACAGCGAGTTCTGGGCGCGAAGCTTCTCAGAAGCACGCATCATGTAGGTCGCCACCGCCTCTTTGATAGGCGAGAGTTCCGTCAGCCGCTGGCCGAACATCCGACTGCAGCAGATTTCCTGCTTTGGCGGATCCGGCTCGTCCAGTTCCAAGCAACGCGTGCCGCCCAGCTCCCTGGCCGTCTTCTCGATCACTACGCTAAATTTCTTGCGTAGTGTCCAAGGATCCGCCTTAGCCAGGTCCATTGCAGACTTGATTCCCATCGCATCAAGGTGAAGTTTCATTTTTCGGCCAACGCCCCACACCTCCGCCACGTCCGTATTACGCAGCACCCAGTCCCGTTTAACCGGATCGGTGATATTGACTACCCCGCCCGTTTGGGACTGAAGGCGCTTAGCGGTGTGGTTTGCCAGCTTCGCTAGGGTCTTGGTGTGAGCAATACCAACACCGACCGGAATGCCGGTGCAACGGAGTACCTGGGCGCGAATCTGTCGGCCCAGGGCATCCAACCCACCGATCCCGGTCAAATCGGCAAACGCTTCGTCGATGCTGTACACCTCCACTGCCGGCACCATCGCCTCGATCAGGCTCATCACGCGCTCGCTCATGTCGCCGTACAGCGCATAGTTCGAAGAGAACGGGACAATGCCGTACTGCTTGAGCTTGTGCTTGATCTGGAAGTACGGCTCGCCCATCTTAATGAACGGCTTCGCGTCATAGCTGCGCGCGATGACACAGCCGTCATTATTGCTCAGCACCACGATGGGCACCTTCGCCAGGTCCGGCCGGAACACCCGCTCGCAACTGGCATAGAAGCTGTTGCAATCGATCAGCGCATAGGTTGGCTGCTGCTTAGACATGACTGCGCACTGTGCTGGTGATCACGCCCCAGATTGACAGCTCGTCACCTTCAAGAACGTAGCGCGCCGGATATTTGGGATTTTCTGACAGAAGGATAACCTCCCGGCCACGCTTACATAGGCGCTTGCAGACGGGCTCATTGTTCAGCAGAGCCACCACCACATGCCCGTGCGCCGCCTCAATGGCACGATCCACCACCGCGAGATCGCCTTCGAAGATACCAATCCCCTGCATGCTTTCCCCGGTAATGGCTACCAGGTACACATGCGGTGCTCGGATATTCAGGACCTCATCCAATGAGATGTGCTGCTCAATATGATCCGCTGCCGGCGAAGGGAAACCGGCCGGAACCTGGAACGAACACATAGGCAGCTTCACGCCTGCCTCGGCGATAGGACCTAAAATGGTGAAGCTCATGATGCGGCCTTTTACATGCACTGTACGAATGTACAGTTAACTTTGTAGGACGCGTGCGGTCAATTTTTCTGTAGGGATTTCGACAGACGGAGAAGGCGTATGTGCGGACGATTTGTGCAGTACGAAGGGATGGCTGTCTTCATTGAAGAACTGAGCCCCCAAATAGAGCTATTCAGCGGCTATGACGCTCAGCCAATTGATCGCTACAACGTCGCTCCGTCGACACGGGCTCAGTTGCTGCACGCCGCAGAGGACGGGCTGCATATCGATGCAGTCAAATGGGGATGGGCGCCGTTCTGGGCGAAGGGCAAACGCCCCGACCCGATTAACGCCCGTGTAGAGACGGTCACCACGGGAAAGTTTTTTAAGCAACTTTGGCCGAATGGCCGAGCCCTGGTGCCGAGTGAAGGGTGGTATGAGTGGGTCAAAGACCCTGACGATCCGAAGAGAAAGCAGCCCTACTTCATTCGCCTGAAGAGTCAGAAACCCATGTTCTTTGGCGCGCTTGCCCAAGTTCATCCTGGCCTGGATCCCTACGACGGCGATGGGTTCGTGATCATCACCGCTGCCAGTGACCAGGGCATGGTGGACATCCACGACCGCAAGCCGTTGGTGCTGACGCCTGAGTACGCCAGGGAATGGATCGATCCCAGCCTTACTCCAGCCCGCGCCGAGGAAATATCAAAGGAATGTTGCCAGCCTGTGGGGGACTTTGAGTGGTATGCCGTTGGCAAAGCAGTGGGGAGTGTGAAAAACCAGGGGGCTGACTTACTGCTGCCGGTGCCACTCAAAGATGTTTGATGCTATCAGAACAGCCCTCCCAATGCGGCGGGCTCCCAGTTCATGATCACCAGTTCACCGCTAGCCTCACTCTTTCCTTGCCGTTGGTTCGATGTGGTGTATCGAATGTCCACCATCTCAAAGTGAAACCCCTCAAACACCCGCCGGATATCAGGGTGATCGTTGATGCTGACCATCACCTTGCCTTTGCAGCGCCGCATAAAGTCGGCCATGCGCTCGTAATTTTCAAATGGAAAATCCACGCCATAGCCAGCGGTCTGCCAGTAAGGTGGATCCATGTAGTGGAATGTATGGGCACGGTCGTAGCGCTCAGCACATTCAAGCCAGCCCAGATTTTCAACATAAGTGCCGGACAAACGCTGCCACGCTGCAGACAGGTTTTCCTCGATCCGCAGCAGGTTAATGGCCGGGCCGGTCGTTGCAGTGCCGAACGTCTGTCCCGTCACTTTGCCGGCAAAGGCATGGTGCTGCAGGTAAAAGAATCGGGCGGCGCGCTGGATGTCGGTGAGGGTTTCGGGACGGGTCATCTTCTGCCACTCGAACACCTGGCGGGAACTGAGCGCCCATTTGAACTGGCGGACGAACTCTTCCAAGTGGTTTTGCACGACACGGTACAGCGTCACCAGGTCGCCGTTGATATCGTTTAGAACTTCAACAGGCGCTGCCTGGGGACGCATGAAGTAGAGCGCGGCGCCGCCGGCAAAGACTTCAACATAGCATTCGTGTGGCGGGAAAAGCGGGATAAGGCGGTCGGCCAGGCGGCGTTTGCCGCCCATCCAAGGGATGATAGGTGTAGACATAAAAAAGCAAGACCTTTGCTGTATGGATAAACAGTGCTAGGCTCGCTCCGCTTTGTGCACGAAGCAGGAGCCTTGGCTGGACTTGCAGGGGTGATCTGCGGGGAAGGTGGCCGGGTTGGATGTTGACGCATCCTGCCCGGCCGCTCCTTTTATTTCGGTGTAGAAACTTCTTTTGCGTAAGCCTGACAGGCCCGCAGGGCGATCAATCCTCGGTCGCCGGCATCGGTGATTCCGATAATTCGTTGAGCATGCGCTGGGTCAAGTTGGGCTCTTGTGGGGCCATGAACCACGCGGCCGGTGGCGGTGGTGGTTGGCACTGAACAGCTGCCGGTGGTTTCGGTGGCGGCGAGTACGACTGACAGCCGCAGATCAGCAGTAGCCAGGCGATCACGCAGACGAGCCTGCTTGATTTGCTCATCGGTCAACTCCTTGTAGTGGGTTTCGTCTTTGTTCTGCAGGCGGAGCTCCAGGGCACGGCGCTTGTCCTGCTCGGTACGCTGCAGAGCAGCAGACGCTTTGGATATTTCGTTGAGGGTGTCCGCCTGCAGGCGGGCTTGCCGCTCCAGCACGCTGCCATAACGCCAGTCTTGAGCAGTCCAGGCCAATGCTGCAGATCCTGCGACCACCACCACTAACAGCAAGCTGATACCGGCGATACGGAACTGCGCGGGGATCAGATCGAAGAGACGCATAACACCGCCCTCGCCCTGGCCCACAACTGCAGCCGATCCTCCAGGCCATTAAGGCCGCCGTTGATCCGGCGAGTGATGGTGTTGAACTGGTCCTGATCCGCGAGCGCATTCAGCCCGTTTACAGACCAGAACCACGCCGCCGACTCTGCCGCCCATTGCGGCTGCTCGAGCAGCTCGGGGGTGCGCAACAAGCGCTCATCGCCGAACAGTGCCAGACTGCAGCGCAGGTAGTTATCGTGCCCGGTTACCTGGATCAACCCTCGGCCACGATAGCGTTGACCATCACCATCTGCAGCTGGGGTATTACCAAGCTTGGCAGCCAGAGTGCCGGTATCGTATTTACTCAGGTATTGATCCCTGCCCAGTTCGCGGACGTACTGCAGTTGACCGGACTCGTGACCAAGCTGCGCCAGGAAAGCAGCCTGGCGTTTCGGTGTATTGATCTGCCGATGCGCCATTGCCGCGTTCAGGGCAGATACAAAAACGCCCGCTTGGCGGCGGGCGTTTGGCATGATGCGTTGTAGCTGTTGTTCAGTGATGGTCATAAAAACTCCGGACAAAAAAATACCGCACTCAGGCGGCGGTGGCTTGCATTACAGCTTCTCGACGCTCACGACCTTGAGCGGCTTCGTTTCCTTCTTTTTCTTACCCTTGGATTTGCCTTGCTTGCCGGCATTGCACTCGACCGTGGTCGACCAGCCAGATTGGGTAAACACCTGCTCCACCGAATCCGCCAGGTATTCGCCATCCAGCCCGACCTTGAAGCCCTGGGCGTTGATCAGGCGCTCGGCAAAAATGTCAGTCCGGCCTGGCATCTCGAAACGCACGTCGGCGGTCGAGCGATTGAATGCCGCTAACCGTGCTTTGGCTGCTGACTCAGCAGCGGTCTTGTTCGGATAGATATGCCGATCCGTGTGCACCGCCGGCAAGCCGTCCGGCGCATCCTCGTTGTCGATGGTGACCACCGCCAATTTGCCGTCCTTTTTGTTCTGATGCTTAGTCGCCACGGCCTTGTGCGAATTGCGATCCCCTAAGCTGAACTGCCAGCGACTGAGATCGCTGCGGGTCAACGTGATCGCACCGAACGTTTTGCCGCTGGCTGTCTGCCCTCCCTGGCGCGGCATCACCAACAGCTTGCCATCCGCGACCTTGGCCGTGCAGTCGTATTGCTTAGCCAGACGCGTGATGAAATTAAAATCGGACTCGTTGAGCTGATCCACACGAGCGACCTTCGTCGCCACCGGACAGCCTGCCTGCCAGCCATTCCGAGCCGCGATGTCGGCCACGATCTTCGACAACGGCGCATCCTCCCAGCTTCCGCTGCGGACAGTCTTACCACTGCCGCGCATATCGCTGGCTTTACCCTTGATCACAATCGTGTCCGGCGGGCCGGAAACCTCGACCGTGTCGACCGCGTAAAGCCCTAAGCGCATCAAAGACGTTTCGGCATAGCCCAGGTGAATCTCGATTGAGCTACCGCGCCGGGGCAACTGCACCTGGCCGTCACGGTCATCGATACGCAATTCAAACTCGTCGGACTCCATACCCGGCTTGTCAGAAGTCCTAAGCAACAACAATCGATCATTGATCTTGGATGTAATATCGGCACCGTCGGCAACGATACGAAAAGTGGGGGTCATGGTTTTTTTCCAAAGAAAAACCCGCACAGGGCGGGCTGAATACAGAGTTTTCTTACGCTTAACGCAACGGGCCGCACGGAGTCAGTCCCACAAGCTAATCCCTTCCTCAGTCGGGACTGGCAGATCCGCTAGCACGATCACCACACCAGCGCGGAAAGGCTGGGGCTCGTCTGCCAGGCCCTGATTGGCATCCAGCACGGCCTCTACGCTGCCGTTCAAGTGCCCATACACGTTATTGCAAATGACATCGAGCATGTCCCCGTCAGACGTTCTGCATGTCGTCGCCATAGCGCGTGAACTCCAGAGTGAATACTTGTTTACGCGGAATACCGCCGTGCAGCAGCGCGCCCTGTTCCTCGTTGATGGTCTTCAGGCACCAGGTGCCGATCACCTCTCCATAGCCGGTGGTCAGCGTCAGCGGCTGTAGCCGGCCGCCGATGGTGCGCAATGTGTCAAGCTGCTTGAGCCCCCCTTTGAAACCTGGATAAATCGTACCTTTGAGCGTGAGCTTTTCATCGCCCATGCCCACGGCCTGCTGCGCCGGGCGCCGGGATAGTCGCTCCTGTGAAGCCCAGCGGAATTCAGTCGAGCGAGTCAATTCGTCGAAGGCCGCTGTATCCAAGTTGAAGTAGTACGGCTGAATTTTAGGATCCCTGGGCTGAATGATCAGCAGGTGCGGAAATGGCTTCACCGCTTCCGGCGCCGGTGTGGCATCCACGGCAAATGCGCTGGTGGGCACAATGTTTGCCAACGACGGATTGACCTTTCCGGCGACCTTGTTGATCGCCGTCGCAGCTTTTCCCGCCTGCTCCTTCAGCGCCCCCATTCGCTCCTGCACTTCGGCGGCGCCCCGTGTCGCACGACTGTACACTGCCAGCACCTGGCCGGCCTTGGCCTGTGCCGCATCCACGCCGCGCATCACCTGCTGGAGCTTGGCACCGACAGCAGGCCCCACGAACGGGATATTTTCCAGCTCGGCCGCTGCACCCGTTATCTCCCTTATTGCACCGTTGACGGGCCCAAGCATGCCCTCAGCACTACGTCTACCAGCCTCCCCGGCTTCAACCAGGTACTTGAAGCCCGACTGCATCTGTTCCATATAAGCCATAGGCCCTCCTTACAGGTGCGGTTCGTCGTACAGCTTCGCGGCGTTTTGCTTCGCCGCATCAGCCATCATTAACCGCATGTGCGGCATGAGGTCTTGCGCCAAGCGTTGCGGGTCTTTCACATCCCCTTGCACCGTGACCGGCATACTCAGCGAATACTGAAACTGCTGATCCACTTTGGCCGGGACAGGCTTTTCCGGCTCTTTGGGCTGGATCGCTACAGCCGCTGGCTTGGTCGGCGCTGACACGGCTAGAGAGCGCGCGACATCACCCAGGACCGGCGCTTGCGGTGCAGTCGCCATCAGCAATGCACCCGAACCGTCCGCCCGGTTGAATGACTTGCCCATGGCGGCCAAGCTTGGAATGGCTGGGCCCGGTCGAGGCGCCATCAATAAAGGCGTTACCGGCGGCGCGGGCTTTTCGTCCTCCCCTCCGAACCACGACTTACCTGCAGCACCGCCCAGCGCCGAACCACCCATGCTGCCTAAGTAAGCGCCTACCAGCCCACCAATAGCGGTGCCGATGATAGGCACCACCGAGCCAATAGCTGCCCCTGCAGCTGCACCGGCCATGGTGCCGGCGAGATTGCCGGCGGCAGCGCCATAACCCTCGGCCTTTTCGTCCTTGGTCTTAGCATTCTCATAGGTGTCAAAAGCCATGGCGCCGGCCTCGATGAGCGAGCCACCAGGTATTGCCTTGGCGGCTTTTCCGATCTTACCGACCGCTTGCACAACCCCGCCCAGTTTCCCTATCGCCCCGCTTGGGATAGAAACTGGCGGGATAAGCGGACGCGGAACCAGTGCTGCAGGCCGTGGCAGCGGCGGACGCGGAACCGGTGCTGCAGGCCGTGGCAACGGCTGACGCAGGACCGGTGCGGCAGGCCGTGGTACCGGCGAACGCGGGACCGGTGCGGCAGGCCGTGGTACCGGCGGACGCGGGACCGGTGCTGCAGGCCGTGGTACAGGCGGACGCTGCGCCGGCACCCGAGCACGCAGCGAGGTCGGCCGACGTCGCGGGATATTACGTCTTGAACCGCGACCACGCCGGCGGCCTTCACCTGGCCCCCCAGCAGGCCCCCCCATTGCACTCAAGTTAACGACGAAGACCTTTTGGACGCCGTCGCCAATCGCCGCAGCATCTTCACCTCTCGCGCCGTCATCGTCAGATACCGCTTCTTTAGCTAGCGAAACGACTTTGAGGCCAGTCGCGACGATGTCTAACTTGCCGGTCTTGTTCTCATCCTTTCCCTCCCCATCAGTCGATTCACCCTTGAGAGCGGCTACTGCCTTGAGCCCAGTCTCAACTAACGACAGGGCCTTGCCGGTCTTGCCTTTAGCTTCGCCGCCCTTTCCGACGGCCCCAGCGCCATCCTTGGAGTTGGTCACAAAGACCTTTTGCACTTCGCCGGATTTGCCACCCAACGATCCCCGCGCGACGTTGAGCAAACCTTTAGCGATTTTGAACGAACTGAGCAGCCCCTTGAGCGCGACCAGCCCTCCACCGACCGCCGCGATACCCGTGACCACACCTGGTGCGCTGTCAGACAGCGAGGTAATACCCCTGGTGACTTTGGTCAGTCCTTCCGCCACGGTGTCTGTGACCGGGCGCAGGGCGTCCCCAACGCTGCGCATGGCGTCATCCATTGACTGGGCCATTTCGGCCCACTTCTGCGACGACGCCTCACGTCGCTCGCTGAGGTTCTTGTCGAGAATGCCCGTTGCATCCCGCGAATCGTTTTTAAGCTGGCTGTACAGCGCCTTGTTCTGCATATAGGCAGAAAGCGCAGCCTTTACCTGCATGTCAGCGAACAGGTCACCGGTGCGCAGTGACTCTTCCAGCGAGGCCATCATGGCCTTGGCTTTCTCCGGGTCCGACTCCTTGCTGATCTTGGCCGTCGCCTCAGCCATGGCCGCAGCGCGCTTCGGATCCGTGGCCTGAATATATTTCTGCGCCAGTGACATACTGGTTTCAAGGGTGGACATACCGTTTTGCAAACCGGACTGCATCGACCCTTTGTAGTCAATACCAGCTTTTGCATACGCCTTGACGGTGTCGCCGGAGCCGATTTTGCCCATCCAGTTCTTGAGATTGTTTGCCGCTTCATCGGCGCCGCCGGCAGATTTCATCTGCACTTGCAGCATGGCACCCAACTGTGTAACCGCATCCATGCCGGTAATGCCGAGGCTGCCCATGTTCGCCAACAGCTCAGGAAACCACTTAGCCATGTCAGCCGCTTCAAAGCTACCTGCCTGCCCTTGGTAGGCAATCGCTTCCAGGGCCTGCTGCATCTGCCTAGGATCTGTGATCTTGGCATTCTGCCCCAGCGCGTTGATCATCTTTGCTGTATCAACACCGCTCGAGCCTTGCCCCACGACGAACTTGGCCGCGACTGGCGCATATTCCAGGGCCTTGCTCAAGTCCATGCCGGCGCCGACCAATTGGTTAACCACATCGGCTACGTCGTTACGGGCCATGCCCGTGTCGCGCGACGTATCAATGATCTTTCGCGACATCTCCTGTTCTTGCGGTTTGTTGGCAATGCCGGCCTTGATCGCGATATCACGAACAATGGCCCCAAAATCCGCACTGACCTTGGTCGGAACAGCCAGCATGCCGACACCGACAACAGCGGCTCCAACCGCGCTTTTCATGCCAGTCTTTCCAGCATTGATCTGCTGATGCCCTTTTGCTTTGAGCTCCGCCTTGATGGCTGTCTGCCCCATAGAGCGATAGGCTTTCTCCAGTCGGCCGACCTCGATTCCCTGTTTTTTCAAACTATCGAGGTTGGAATTCAACCGGCCCAACAGCTTGGTCGCGCCCTCTGATCCGCTGTCGTGGGCTTTCTTCCACTCGTCGCGCAGGCGAATGGTGTCACCGATAGTGCGCTGCAGGACACGCGCCTTGTTGCCTTCCGCCTCAAGACGCTTGATGCGCCCCGTTACATCTTTAAACGCAGCACCGACTGTCGAACTGACGGCGCCGCCGATCACCAGCCCGAGGGCAATTTTGTTTGCCATGTCGCGGCCCTCATTTGGATAGCCTTATCGAAGGCGGCTCAGTCCGTGAGCCACCACACCATTTCTGCAAACGGCATCGACAAAATCTCAGCAGCGGAAAATCCTGTTTCCGCCGCCAGACGTTTCGCGGCCATTTTTATGACGTGAGGGTTAAACCCCGTCGTCTTGGTCCAGACGAAAATAGCCGGCCTGCAGGCGGTTAAAATCCACCAGCTTCAGGCCCTCCAGATCCGCGACAGGCACACCAGCAAGCGAGGCAAACAAAATAAGCTCCCGCTGTTCGTCGTCCCCGCCCGCGTCACGATTAGCCGCACGCACATCGCCCACTGTCGGGGAGCGCAGGGCCAAGGTATCAACCGATACCCCATTGATTACGCTCGGGCAGGCAAGAGTGACCTGGGCCCGATCAGTGTTGACCGAAAGCCACGACGGCATCGATTCCGAATAGTCGGTATCAGGAACCAAATGTGAATAAGCGGCTTGAACACGGCGGTAGTCCGCCAGCTTCAGGCCTTCAAGATCCTTAACACCCACCTCTGCCAAACCCGCAAACAACATCAGCTCACGCTGTTCATCGTCGCCGTTAGAGGCGCGGTCGGCTGCTCTCACTTCCCGTACCACCGGAGCCCGCAAGGTCAGTGTTTCAACCAGCACGCCATTGGCATTGCTAGGTCGCGTGAGCGTTACGACGGCTGCCAGCGCAGTGAGTGATAGCCAAGCCGGTACTGCTTTAGACGTTGCTTTATTCATTTGAATCTATTCCCTTAGAGGCCGAGTGCGGTGCGCACTTCAAGGAGTTGGTCTTTGCCATCAATCACCTGAACACCGGCAACCATGTCGATTTCGTACATAAGGCGCCCGTCGATTTCGAGCTTGTAATAAGCGACTGCCACGGCGTGCTTGATCTCAGCAGGGTCACCGGCTTTCCAGTCCCCCAGGTCGAGCTCCTTGAGGCGACCGCGCAGGGTAGCGACAACCGCCGTGACAGCCCCTTTCTGCCCCTTGAAGGCACCCCGGAACGTCGCATTGAAAGCGGTGCCATCGGCCAGACCGAAGTACTTCAACGACTCTCGGCGCACGCCCTTGGTAACAAAGGACGCCTCCATTTTTTCCAGGCCTTGGTCCATCTCGATCGCACCGGCCATGCCGCCAGCACGATACTCGTCAGTTTTGGTGGTCAGCTTTGGCAGCGTAAGGCTCGGCACGTCGCCAGCGAAGTTCACGCCGTCGACAAACAGGTTCGTGTTAAACAAAGTTTGAGGAATCATTGACTAGGCCCCTTAGGCTGCTTCAAGAACTTCGGTCATCCACTGATCGGTGACTTCGAAAAGGAAATTCGGGTTTTCTGCCGGCGGCACGTCGGTGAAGCGGATGCGCCAATAAACTTTGCCCTGGCCTATCTGGCTGGCAGTGTTCAGCTCGGTGTCCGGGAACACCTCAAAATTGATAATCGCGCCCTGGGCTTTGAGGTCGCGCATGAACGCATCCAGCCCATCCGTAACGTCCTTGACGTAGGTCTTGGTGATCGAGCGGTCAACAGCCCATTTATGGCCGGCCTGCACAGCATCCATAAGGATGAACAGTGTGCGAACGCGCGTGACAAACGCCCACTTCGGATCGCTCGACAGCGTGCGGTTACCCCACAAGCGATAGCCGTCGTCGCGAATGATCGTCGCGATATTGGCGTTGTTCAGCAGGTTGGCCCGGCACGTCTCATCGCCGTCCAGGTACTCGACAGCTCGGGTTGTACCAGTGAGGCCGGTAAACTCTTTGTTAGACGGCGAGGCCCAGAAGCCGTATTCAGCGTCGGTCCAGGCGAACAGGCCCGCCGCCCAGGCCGAGGCCGGCGCATCAACGGTCTTGCTGGACTCGGTGTCCCAGTACTGAACGCCCGGATCGACCATGAACAGGTTGCGACTGCCAAAGTTATCGGCATAAAGCATCGCTGCCTCATCCGTGGTGCCAGGGCCATCAAGAATGCCGATTGCCCGCAGCTTCTGCGCCACGCTATCAAGCGCGGTAGCGACCGCCTGAGTGGCCGTGTGACCCGGCGCAATCAACAGCCGCGGCTGCGCGTTGTACAGGCTTTTGCCATCGAGTAAGGCTTGTAGCCCGGTACGCTGACCCGAGGCCATAACGCCGCCAATGATCGCCGAGGTTTGCAGCGCCGCGTCTTCGAGCTTCGGCACGCCGATGGCAACGATCACCGCCTTAGCCTTCGCGTAGATCGCTTTACAAGCCCTGGTGATAGCCGAGTCAGCGCCGAAGGCAGCAATAGCCTCGCGCTCGGTGGTGATCAACTTGAGCTCGCCGGCCTTGGCGGTACCGCCGCCGAGGACGCCTGGGGTGAAGGTGTCGCAAAGTCCGACAATGGAAGACGAGGGCAAGGAAATAGTGCGCGCGCCTGTCTTGATATCAGTCGTAGTAACGCCGTGAAAGAAACTCATAAAGCGAATGCTCCAGAAACGAAAAAGCCCCGCATAAGCGAGGCCGGGTGGGGGTTTTTATTACGTGTCGCGGAATGCAAAACACCCCGACAGTGCGGGGCGTTATTGGGCTTGTAGCGCGATCCAGCTTGGTTTTTTGGGTCGGTATTTCTGAACCGGAAATTTTGTTGATTGAGGCCAGTCGCGCAGCAGCTGCATATACGCCAGCAGCTCACCATACTCATCCGTGGTCAATGAAGCCGCACTGCCTAACTCGACCTCATCACGGTGACGCTCACGCAGCCATGCGACACTTTGAAATTCCAGGTCTCGCCAGCGCCGCTCTTCATTCGCCACTTCTTCAGCGGTCTTCTCTGGCAAGGTTTGGCCGCCAGCGGCCACCCACTCCAAGTAAGCTACCCAGTCTTTGTTGCCCATATCTTCCGGGATGAAGACGCGGTCAATCATCCGCCGGACGCCGGCTGGGGTGAATCTGTAATCAGTTGTATCCATATTCATCACCTTAAAGTTCCGCTTCGGCAGTCCACTCAATTTGCAGGGTATAGCCAGGAATGGACCCGGCAGGCGGTAGGCATGAAAGCGAAAAGCCTGTTGCCCATAAGCTCTGTATGTTCGTGGCTGTGCAGGGCTTGACGGAGGACTGAGCCCAGATCTCCGACGAGTTCTCACCAGGTGAAAACAATTTCAACGTAGGGACAACGCGTTTCACTTCCCGGAAGTCCATCCGCAGAGCCGACTGTGAGGACTGCGCTGCTGCGGACTGTGTGAAGGTCGCGATACAGGAGGAGGGACCATTATTCGACTTAAGGGGGTGATCCTGCAGGAAGGATTTTTCGAAGTAGCGCAAGCATGCGCGGTACTCTTCCTGGTGCGTCCTGTAATCGTATGGCGTCGCCACGCTGCCGGACTCGATCTGAACATTGGTGATGTCCGTGTAGTGGGCACCCGTTCCCCAGCTGGCAAAGATAACTTCCAGGAAGTCGTTCGCGACACCCTTGTTCTTGTTCACTACGCCGCCCAGGTCGAGAGTCACGACGTATTTTTTGTATACCGTCGTCAACTCCACTGAGGTGCCCACATCGACGTTCGGCTCGGTTGAGTTCACCCCGAAGTTCTGGCGAAGAATCACCGCGCAAGTATGTGGAACGCTGGTTTTCATATAAAACGAAACGGTGACCTTCCCGCCGGCCAGTGTTTCGACGTTCTCGATACGCTGACTGAGGTTCCAGCCCTGGCCTTCACCCTGGCGCGAAAGTCTCAAGGCAAACTTTGCCTCGTTGATATTGGCGTCCTGCTCGAGCGGCAGCTGGCTCCAATTGCAGGTGGCGTTTTTTGGGCTGTAAATCATCCAGCGGTCCGGGCCGAACGCGCTCTCGGGGTCACCGTTGGCTTTCCCAACAACGCCGTACTTGCCTCGCTGCCAAATCTGAAAGGCGCCATTGATCAGCCGATTTTTTCGGAAGACATGTACAGGAAATACCTGCTTGGAGCTTTCAATCTGAGCCCGCACCGATTCGGTATTGGCACTGCGTTTCGACCTGTCATCAACTGCAGGCGTTGGAACGTTTTGCCCTGCAGCCCATTGAAAGGTCAGAGGCGAGGTTCCCAGGACAATCGGGCCATCAGTGATCAGTTGCCAGACAGTGTCAGCGTTGGCTGTACCCCGCTCGACCGTGACAAGCAAACCAGGCGTTACTTTATCGCTGGTATCGGCATCAACCGTGCGCACCCACGAATCAGCGCTGACCAGGTACAGCCCGTTGTCCTTCGCCTGTACTTGATCTTTAACCAGCACCCGCGAACCCGCTGGCACCGCGAGTCCGTCGATAGCTTGAACGCCCGCCAGGACCACAGGGCCCGTGGTTGCGACTAATGCCGAATGTTTAAAATCAAGCCGGTTGACTGCATTCGCTACCGAGTCGTCGACATACTTTCGAGTGGCGTTTACAACAGCCGGGTCTATCAACAACACAACGTTAGTAGAACTTGAAACAACAAAGTTCATCCGTATAACTTGTGTTTTACCAGACCCTTGGGCTAGCAGCGACTTGTAACTTGGCGCGCAATTAGCTACGGCAACCAAATCTCCGTCAGAATCGAAAAGCCCCAATTCGCGAATCCAGAATCCCCCTTCATCCGCCGGAATAATCTGCTCGGCTACTAGGATCCCAGGGTTAGTCGGATGAGGCTCCAGGCTATTCAATGGAGCCCGGCGGCGCTCATTAATCAGTGTTTTCTGTGAGCGATCAGGGATAGGGTCAGTACCGTTTGCGTCCCCTACAGCCATATGGGTCAGCTTCCAAGTTAGCAGCCCTGCATCTGACTTAACTTGCTTTGCCTCGCCAACCGCCGTCAGTAACGCGAAAAACTTCGAATTAGCATCAATCATGTGTATACGTCCAAATGGTCTATGGAATGTTCGCGACCAGGCACCCCGACATAGCAGTCAACCGAGATAGGTTCAGGCGCAGGAGGATAAACTTCTATTTCATCTATGGAACACTCTCGAATCCCGCTTCCGATAAAACCTGTCACCTCGATGTCACTAAGTACCGGCGGATAAACATCAATAACTTCTCCGTCAGATATGCTTGCGAAAATATTTATAGCCCCGGTGGATTCCAGGCTAATCGCCAGCCCTGTCAGGTGACGGCTGACGGGCTTGGCGTCATCAATCAGCCGCTCCAGCTCCTGATACATTTCCTCAGTGATACCGGTGTCCAACACCCCGACCTTTAACGCAAAGGTGCCTGGGGTCCCTTCGGGCCTCATGTTGAACCACTCGATAATCTCAATGAGATAGCCCAGCGGTTCGACCACCCGGCGTAACGCGCCGATGGTGCCCTTGTGGGCATGTATGTAATAAGAGGCCTTGATGGCGGCGCGTTTGGTCGCCTCGGTCCATCGGTAATCCCAGCGATCCACCGACCATGCCCATGCCAGATGCGGCAGCAAATGCACCGGGCAGGTATCAGCGTTGTAGAGGTCGCGAAGCGGGACAATCGTTTTCTCGAAAAACGTAGCCTCCAAGGCCCGTTCGAGTTGCGTGCTGTTGATCGGCAGTAGGCTTTTCATGTCAAGCCGCCAGCGTCACGGTGTAGCCCGTACAGTACGCCGCCTGAGCTTTGGTCGGGGCCAAGTCCTGCCAGCCGACCAGCTCAACCCGAGAAACGCCGGCAACGTGTAACTGAGCGTCTACGCCGGAACGCGCCACTTCAACGCCTAGCCGTTTACGCGGATTGATCCACGCCGCCAATCGACTTTTCGCCTCGGCTAAACTGGCATCCGCTTCTGGGCCCGCGCTGGTCATGTGCAGGATTGCCTTGATTTGGTAGCGGATCACCTGGGCACTCTGAACCGTTACCCTATCCCCCACCGGCCGCACATCGTCGTCATTCAGCGCAGTTGCCACCGTGGCGAGCAGCTCCGGTGAAGCCTCCCCCTCCCCGTCCAATCCCAGCACCGTTACCGTCACGTAACAAGGCGCCGGGCTTTCGGCCGTGGCATCCGCCACCAGCCCCGAGGCGTTACGCGCATGCAGGATGTAGCTGTTACGCGGGCCGGCCGTTGTCAGTCCCTCATAGGCCAACTGGATGCGCTCTCGGAACGCATCGTCGTCTTCTTTGACTTCTGGAACCGGCGGAAAGGCCAGCAGATCCTCAGCCTGAATGACCAGGCGCTTGAGGTTGACGTTGGCCCCCAGGTGATCGAGATCACCGCGTATGGCGTGCGCCAGCAATACCGCTTTGCCGGCGTCATTGACTCGGGCGCGGTTGCCGACCTTGATGTAAGCGCCAACCTCCAGCACCTTAAGCACCGGATCGCTCTCCAGCGCAGCAGTCCAGTTGCCGCCCATGTATCCGCGAAAGACGCCCAGCCCCTCCTGAAAAACCTCTTCGAAGTCCAGCGGCTCCAACACGGTCGGCGCCGGCAACGACGACAGGTCCACGATACTCATACGGCCACCTCCAGCGTGACGCTGTCGCCCAGGTACTGCCCGACGATCTTCAGGTTAATTTGCCCGCCGATAACGGAAATGACGCGCACTTGATCCAGCTTCAATCGCGGCTCCCAGCGACCCAGTGCGCGGGCGACTTCCGCCTGTACGGCGCTTTTCCAGCCGTCAGTAACGGGCAAGTCAACAAATCGCCGCAGCTTGCTGCCGTAATCCATCCGATGCCGCCGGCTGCCCAACGGCGTACCCAAAATGTCTGGAACCGATTGCCGCAAGTGTGCGATGCCGGAAATGGGTTGGCCGGTGTGGCGATCCATTCCGATCATCTAAATCACTCCTTCAGCAAGTCGAACTCGGCGTTGGCCTTCAGCAAGCTGACGGCTTGGGCATCGGATGACTGAACCTTTACTACGCCTTTCTCGACCGACAAAGTGCGATCAGTTCCGGGAACGATAAGTGTGCGTGACGTGAATACTTTATCGCCGAAGGTCAGCTGCCGATCTGGCACTGGCGCAACGACTGCAGGCTCCTCGGTCACAGGGCTTTCTAACTTGGCCATGTTTTCTCCAGGCATAAAAAAACCCGCGATTGGCGGGCTGTAATGTTGAGATTAATGCGTGTGGTGATTGCTGTTGCCACCGGCATCGATGATCGCACCGGCACTGGTGATGCCTTTAGTGACGTGTAACGCGCCGTCGATCATCACCGCTGCTTTCAGATTGATGTTGCCGGTGGTCACGTTCACGGCGCTGTCCGTCACGACCACCTCTGTACTGGCGACTTTGATGGTCACCGTACCGCTCGGCAGGGTGATGCTGTAGCTCTTGGCCTGCCAGTCGTAAATCAGCGATCCACCATCATCAAAGCGCCATACTTCCACATGGTCCCGGTTATCCGGCGGAGGTCCAGCGTTGCCATACAAGCCCGGAATGAACGTACCCTGTGACACGTCACCGCTGGCACTGACCAATGTCCCCTGCTCGCCCAGAGACGGAGCCCTCCAATGCCTGGCCTTCCCGGCGGCGATGCCGTGCCAACGCACCCAGGCGCTAGTCCATTCGCCGTCCGAAACCCGACATACCGGCGGAGAGGCAGCCAAGTCGACCGCCACCACAAAACAATCCTTGACCACTCCCGCGAGCATGCGGTCGTGTTGGGCAGCAACATAGCCGCTCACAAGTCCTCCGCTGGAACAAAGTCCTCTTTGACGTCGTTGTTGAAGCCAAACAACAGCATGCCGGGCGGCTGATCGGGCCAAGGCCACTCTTCAGGGCCGAGATACACCTGCTGCGTCCATTCCACCAACCAAACGGTGTAACCATCCAATACTGGCTGGGTCCAGTCCTGTAGTGCCTGAACGAACTCTGCCGGCTCGACTTCCAACCCCCAGGTCTGAGCCCGGAGTAGGACCGCAAGTTGGGTAGCCAGCTGCACCGCCTGTTGCTGATGCAGAGGATAGATCGGGTCAACGACGATACGTGCCTCGAACCTACACACCAATGTGGTTTCACCCGTACCGATATCGATACCGGGCTCGATCTCCGCCAGCTCCAGAAAGACCGCCGGTAAAGCGATGCGATCCTGAATGTCCGGCCAGGCACTTACCGTCTGAACCCCTGGCAGATGGCTCACCAGGTGTTGCTCGACCCCTCGGTAAAGCTGGTCCAGGCTAAAAGGTTCGTCAGCCATTACCCGATCCTCTTCAAGTATTTCTGTAGTTCGAAGTTGAGTTCTTGCTTCAGGATCTCCAACAAGCGTTCATCCGCCTTTTGCACCCATGTCTCAAAATGCGGACGGGCCTGCTCCAGAGACACCTTGGCCTTGGCCAACGGGAAACGATTGCCATGCTCCGCGACCCATCCAGCACTTGCACCGCGACCAGGTGACACCGTGCTGTCTGGATAATCATCAGCATTGAAGTGCTTGCTCGCAGTGCGAATCCAAATGTCTGGCTTGTTGCCGTAGACCTTCTTGAGAAACGCGCCTTGATAGCGCCGCCCGGCAACCGAAACACCACTGCCAGTTTGCCGCGCCCGGCCAATCCGGCTGGACTCGATGGCATTCAAGCCGAACCACAGCTTGCCGCTCGATGCCCCGCCGGACACTGGGTAGCTGCGCAACCTTTGACGCACCGCCGCGACAGCAATGCGCTCCTGCCTGCTGACTGCACGGGCAATATGCGTGCGCAACCAGCCCAACGTCTTGTTGATCGCGCGTCGGTGGGCCGCAGCAGCTGCCTTGGGCACCAACTTGGCGAAGTCCTGAAACGCCTGGAGATCTGCAGCTGACGACTGGATCGAGATCATCCCGCCGCCGGCCGAGGGTTTGACGTAGCTACCGATGCTCATGGGCGTAACCTCAGGATCAAGGCGACCAGGCCGTCGCCGCTCGGCTCCAGCTGCAGCAAGTCGTAATCGCCGCCGCCGTCCAGGGCGGGCAAGTCGACGCTAACCAGTAGCCCGCGTTTCAAACCTTCCGAATCGCTGACGCGGATCTCAAACCGAGGCTCACGCAAGCCGGTGTTGAGCTTGCCGAGCTTCGGCTGCAACCAGGGCGCGGCAAACATACCAAGCACCGGCTCTTCGCGGCCCTCGATCCGTGCGCTATCGCCCAGTGTTTCGAAGACCACTTCGTCGATGTCGTCGATCAGATCGCGGAAGGCCACGATCACATCTCCAGCAGGATCTGCGCGCGAGGCCGCGTGCACAGGTGCAGCGGGTTGGACTGGGCTTCGCCGGCGACCCCCTTGTTGAAAGGCAGCGGCTCGATCTTGCTGTAGTACGGGATGCCTTGGGTGTTGACCGTTTCCATGTAGTCGGCCGGTGCGAAGGACGAGATATACAGATCAGGGACACCCTCAGGGACCAGCAGTGCCTTGTCGTCGTGGACGAACGAAACACCGGCAACCTTGCCGCGATAACGCTCCCAGACGATCCCGCCGAACTCGAAGGCTTCACGGGCATCGCCACGCAGAGACGCGGCCTGCATCGTGTTGAGGTAGGTCTCCTTGACCGACTTGTGGACGATCAGCTTGTTCCAGAAATTCTTGCCGCACAAAGCGCGGGAGCCGCTGCTGGTGACGCTGCCGAGGGCTTCTTCCTGCATGTCCAGCGCTTCGCCGCATTTGACCCGCAGCTCGGTATCTGGACTGTTCAAGCCCATCGGCAGCTTCTGGCGATTCACGCCAAAAGACTTATAAATATCCAATAGGACCGTTTTGCCATCGGCGTCCAGCACCTGCCCGTTCAACGCCCCCATGCGCTGAAATTCGTGGGTGGCATCCAGTTGCCGGCGGGCCTTTGCCAGGCGCTTGTTGACTACATCCTGCACGGCCTGCAGTTCGCTGCGGGTACCGAAGGCGCGAATGCCTTGGATCTCGTCGGCCTTGATGGTGAAGCGTTCAGGCAGGTGCACGGTGTTGAACGGAATCAACTGACGCTTAGTCGCACCGACCACCAGACCAGAAGTACCACGTTCACCCGATGGCACCAGGGCCAGGGTGTCGCCGTCCTTCTCGATCTGCACGGTCAGCGTGCTGATGCCCTCTTCGCGGAAAAGACCAAGGCTGCTGATGCGGCCCGGCAGGTATTCCTGCTCATTGATTGCAGCGGTCAGCGAGGTGACGCTGAATGCATCGTCTTCAAAAATGGCGATATCGGCCATGGGGTACTCTCCAGAAACGAAAAATCCCGCACTCGGCGGGATGGATAAATGAGGTGAGCGTCTTAACGGACGATCACGAAATGGGCGGCCAGGGCCTTTTCGGCTGCGGGGTCGAGGCCGGTCAAATGGACTTCGCTGACTTCGGCCTGACGCACGATGGCGCGGCCGCGACGTACCACATCAGACTGCCCCAGCGGACCGTAGAGGATCGCCATGGCGTTTTCAGAGCCGTCCTCAGCTGTGGGCTGATAGGGTGCAAACTCGCCCGTAGCAGTCACCAGCCCAAGGATCTGGCCCGGCTCCAACGCCGGCCCGGCGGCGACGTTGATTGCTTCGCGTGAAATAGTGCCTGGGCCTTCAGACAGCAGGAACTCGCCTGCGTGCATCGATTCGATTTTCATGCTCTTACTCCTTTCGAGGTTCCGTTCTGTGCCGCCTGCCGGCTTGCCCAGATTGAATGACTGTCGACCTGTTTGGCCTTGATAGTGGGTGCCGGGTCATTGTCCAGCGGCAGACTGTTGTTGATTTCAAAACCGCCGCCGCTGCTGACAAGCTTGTCGAACAGGCGCGCCCTGGCAGCTGCTTCATCCAGGCCAGCGGCCAGGAACTCACCGGTCAGTTCCGGCAATCGTGCTGCGACGCACAAGCCGTGCAGCGCTTTCGCCTTGGTCAGCGCCGCAGTGACTACCGCTTCGCTTTCCAGCTTCGTCGAAGCGAGTATCGGGTCCACCAGGTTGCTGATGCCTGCCGCCGCACACCCCTTGGTAACCGTCAACGCCAATCCGGCAGCGTCCAATACGGGTACTGGATCCGGAAGGTTTACGGGATCAGTCGGTTCGACATCCGGCTCTTCGTCCAACTGGGCCAGCAATTCAGCCGGGGCATTCTGGAAGCGCTGCAACACGCTGCCCTGACCGAGACAGGCTTTCACCTTCAGCCCGTCGCCCACTTCATCGGCCAAGCCCAGGGCCACTGCTTCGTTGGCCGTGAGCCAGGTTTCCGCGTTGACCATGCGCCGCAGCTCGGCCTCATCAATGTCCGGCGCTTTGGACTTGTAGGCCGCAATAATGGCTTCCAGCGTCTGGTCCAGGACGTCGGCGACACGCCGGAAGTCTTCGGCATCACCGCCGGTAAAGGTGTAGGGGTTGTGGATCATCAGCATGGCATTGGCCGCGATTACCACCCGGTGAGCGCCACACACGGCGACACTGGCTGCGCTGGCCGCCAGCGCATCAATGCGCCCAGTACAGCGTTCGCCCAAGCGCGACAGTGCGTTGTGAATTGCCAGGCCGTCGAACAGGTCGCCGCCGATGCTGTTGAACGCCACAACGACCGGGGAAGTACCGTCATCCATGGCCCGCAGGTCCTGAACAAACTGATTAGCGCTGACACCCCAGGTGCCGATCTCGCCGTATACAAAGACCTCAATGGTCTGTTGCTCGGCTTCACCGCTGGCCTGGAAGGTGTACCAACTTTTATCCGCGACTTTTACCTGCTTGCCAGCCTTGTCATAAATGCGCGGGATCGCTTTTTTACTCATGGTTGTTCCTTGTCATCAATCGGCTCGATGGCATCAAGCGTGGTGTAGTTGAGGCCCAGTTCCGTGGACCTGGCGAGGTCGGCCGCGTTTTCCGCGTCGATGGTTTCCGCGTCGTAGCCGTTGCGCAGACACATCTCGCTGCGCGAACCGAAGCCCGCCTGCACTTCCATCCGCCGCGCCTGGACGTCCTGCACCGGCTGAATGTAGGCCCAGCCTTGTGGCACCCAGCGTGTGCGCAGGTATTCGCGCCGACGTTGCGCGTAGTCCTCCAGCGCCAGAGCGCCGGACAGCACCGCCATGTCCATCCAGGCGGCACGCACAGGGCGACACAGTTGATGCACATACACGCCGAATTGCAGCTGCTCCAGGCGCCGCCGGAACTCGTTGAGCACCACCCGCAGCGCCCGGTCGTTGACCTCGCGCATATCGCCGGTAAGGATCTCGTACGGGGTGCCCGAGCCCGCCGCCGCAGCCATCAGCTGCTGCCGCATGAAGTCCGGGTAGTTGTTGCCGGCGTCCGGTGGCTTGGAGAACTCCACCTCTTCACCTGGCCCCAGCTCCTGCATGGTGCCGGGCTCTAGGGCGACCATCGGCGTGAAGCCGTCTCGGTCGGTGACCAGCAGCTCCCCCGTCATCGGGTTGCGCGCTTGCGGCCCGGCCTCAGGTGCAGGACGCTTGATGAAGCCAGCAAACAGGTTCGCCACCTCCTGGCGAAACAGCACCGCGTCGTCGTAGTTGTCCAGACTTCGCAAGCGTTTCAACACCGGGGCCAAGCGTGGTACACCGCGCAGTTGCCCTGGCTCCATCGGTTCGAAGATATGCAGCACCTGCGTCGCCGGCACGCGCACCAGCTGGTTGTAACCGACGTTAAGCGACGACGAATCGCGTGGGTGCGACAAGTACATCCAGTACGCCACACGCTTGCCGGCCGGATTGAACTCGATCCCGGCGCGGATAACGTTGCCGTTTTTGGCCGTCTCGAACTTGTCATGGGGGACAAACTCAGGTGCCAGCGCCTGCAGTTGTAGCGGCACGGCTAACCCCTCACTGAGGCTGCGCGGACGCAACCGCACAAAGCACTCACCGGCCGTTTCAACCGTGCGCGCCACCAGGGCCTGCATGCCGTAGAAGTCGGTCAGTTCATCGGCGTCCGCTTCGTCAACCCAGTCGTCCCACAATTGCTGCTGGAGTTTGCGCAGTTCCGCGTCATCCGTGGTCGGTCTGGGCGTGATGCCGGTGCCGATCAGGTTGCTGACGCGCTTGTCGATGACATTGAAGGCGTACGGGTCATTGCGCACCGCCGCTCGTGAACGCGCCCGCAGGTTACGCAGGGCCGGGGTGTTGATGCTGTTGATGCCGTTGTCGGTGGCTTCCCAACTGGCCGAGCGTCGACCCTCACCCGCGCCTTCGTAACTGGCCTTGATGTTCGACGGCAGCAAGAATCCATTACGGGTTAGCGTCGGATAGTGTCGTGCCATTAGAGTCCCTTGCCTCCATGCATGAGCCGAACCACGCGTGAGCGCGGCCCGGCGGCGTTGGTCAGCGACGTGCGGATCTCGTCGCGGGCCTTGAGCAGTTCGTCGATGGAGCGGTATTCCACCGTACGGTCGCTGTAGCGCACGGTCTTTTCACCGCGTGCGATGGCGCGCTCGATGGTTTCGAGGTGCTTCGGAGTAAACGACATATCAGCGTCTCTTCAGGTAACCGCTAGTGGAGCTGCGGCGTTGTTGGGGTGCAGCGGGTCGCGGTTGGGCGACCGGGGCAACGGGTTGAGGCGCAACCTGGGATGTCGCGGGAGCCTCTGCGGCAACCGTGACACGCTCAGCAGCGACCACCTTTTCATCGAACAAGCCGGCCTGTGCTAGCGAGTTCCGTACCCGGTCCCAATCGTGTTCCTGATACCGGTTGATGCCGAGGTAATGCGCCATCGCCAGGCAATACACCATCAGGTCGAGGGCCTCGTTGCGCTCGGCCTTGCCCTTGATCCACTCGATGCGCTTGTGACCCCGCACGTACTTGGCGACCTTGCGCTCGGCCACGCACTGGGCGAAGAACTCGTCCGGCAGGTCGTTGGCAAAGTGCAGCGCACCTGGGCCGGACTCGAACGGGTAGCGGTTGTAGATCCAGTCCTTTGCAGTGTCGGTACCGACAAACCAAAGCTCGGCGCCGCCGCGTTCGGTCTGGCCCTTCCAGGTCACATCAACCATGGACGGCCGTTGAGCGATAACCGGCTTACCGGGCTTGCTCGCACCTTTGATGGCGAAGATGTTGCGCCAACGCCGCACCCTGCAAAACTGGTACACCTCGTCGGTGTGGTGACCACCGGAGTCGACGGCGACCGCGAGAATGCCCAGGCCGACACCGCACGGATGCCGGTACCGCTCTTTCAGCAGTTCATCCAGCACCGCCCAGGTGCGCTCGTCCGACGGGTCACCCGCGATCACCCTGTGATCGATGACCCAGCGTTCCATGCCCACACCCCAGCCCATCGCCATGAACTCCAGGCGATCAGCCTGCACGTCGACAGCGCCCGTGATCATCATCACGGCGGCGGGCATCGCACCGAGGGAGAACCCTTCCCGGCGCGCCCGCTCGATCAGTACCGATGCCTTGGTCTGCTCTTGCGCGCTGTCCCACACCTTCGCCAGACGGGTGTTGTAGAACACCTGCATGGGCTCAAGGTCCCCTTTGGCCTGGGCCTTTTTCGCCTTCTCGAATTGCTTCGCCAACGACTTCCAGCCTGTCCAACCCAACGGTGAGTACAACGCGTTGAGGTGGAAGCCGACCGTCTCGCCATCGCCCTTGGCATGGGCGCGCCACTCACCACGGGCAAGCATGTCGCCCTTGTGGTGCTCTTCAATCAGCACGTCGCAGTCAGGCCCGGCGCACTCGTAATGCACAACGCTGAAGTCCTGGGAGTAATGCAGCCGCTCCCACTCTAGGGTTTGCATGTGCCCGCAGGTCGGACACGGCACGTAGTAGTAACGCTGGTCGCTGCCCTCGAACAGATCGTCAATGCGCGAGGCGCCCTTGATCGTCGGCGAACTGGAGAAGTAGAACTTGGCATTACGGCCAAAGGTACTGCCCCGCGTTTCTGCCAGCTCGATGGGGTCGCCCTCTTCGCCTACGTCGACTTCCCAGCGGTCGATCTCATCGCCATACACGTAGCGCGCCGACAGCTCGGCCAAGTTGGCCGCAGAGCCGGCGGTGGTGACGTACAACGAGCCGCCTTCAAACTCCTTGGTGTCCATGGTGTTGCGCGAGTCCCGCGAGCGGCTCGCCGCCACACGCTCGCGCAGCACCGGGGTGGCCTTGATCGTCTTACCGATACGCGAAGACACCCGCTTTGCCAGACCCAGGCTTGGCAGCAGCGTGAGGATGTTCGACGGCACCATGTGGATCAACGCGCCGATCCAGTTCAAGGCGATCTGGGTTTTCATCAGCTGCGAGGCAACCATGGTTACCACACGCTTGCACGGGTGAGCCGGTGACAGGCAACGCATTGGCTCGCGTGCGTAGGGCGTTCGCACGGTGCGATATTTCCCTGGCTCGGCGGCGCCTGTATCACGCGGGATGCGCATGTACTCGTCGGCCCACTGGTCCACCCAGAGGCTGGGGTCTGGACGCAGCCCACGGAAATACGCCTCACGGTACACCTCAGCGCCGTCAGGTTTTTCCGTCTGCATGGGTTAACTCGTAGTGATCAGATCGCGTTCAAGGTCAGCCGAAGACATGCGCTCGGCCTCTTCGAGGGACAGCCGCAGCGCCTTGGTCAGGTGCTGCTCAATTTCCCAAGGGTCGGTCATCGCCGCCAGTTCTGGGGCCAATTGCGGGGGCATGCTGAGCAATTGATCGCGCAACAAACGTCCGGCGTTGTAGGCCCCGGTGGTGACCGCTTTCATATCCACCAGCGAACCCTGCACCTTGTGAAACTCGGCTTCGGCCAGCTGGGCCAGGTAGTACTCGCGGTGCGCGCGGGCCTTCTGGAAGTCGGGTTGCCCGCTCTTCGCGCCAGCAGGCTGCGGCGGCGCAGCCGTGTTAGTCGACTCGACCATGGGGGACAATTGGCTGTAAACGTCACGCTGGAGCCGGTCTTGTTGGTGTCGAGCCGCGACAGCGGCCTTGCTGGGGTCGGCGGTTTCGAGGATCAGCGCTTCTGTTGCCAGCACGTCGACCTTCTTGCCATCCGGCGACAGCACCAGGCGGTTGTTGTCTTTCAGCCAGGTGATGTAGCTCGGCGTCCTGCCGATGCGAACCGCGAAAGCGCTTTTAGACAGGAACAGTGAATCCGTCATAAGCCCTCCTTTTCAACGGCTTTTCAATGGAAACCTTTCAATTTCAATGGATTGAATTTCAGTAAGCTGGCGGGCCTGCCGCTAACGCTTTCCCGCGGGTTTCATGCCCCGTGTCCCTCGAATGCCGCCAGGGTCCCCGGCGACTTTCGGTGCACCACTTTGAAGCGTCGCGCTACAGGCCACGTATTTCGTGGCCTCCAGCGCATCACGCCTGACCACTGCCCGAGGGCGGCACATCGCACACGCCCAACCGCTTGGCGGCCCAGCGTTCATACAGCCCGATGGCGACATCGGCACCGGCCATCGCGGTGAGGCATCCGATGCTCCCCGCCGCCAGGACCGACATGCCCGAAGCGTGCAGCAACATCATGGTGGAAAGCCCGCAGACCACGCAGGCCCCGGACCGAAGGAGCAAGCGGCGAATCAAGGACCAGCCACTTACCCCCGCTTTGTCGGCCCGCCATGCTTCGCCGGATATGCCGCCGACCAGGGACAGCACGATCACCATCCAGATCGGCATATCAATAAGCGCTTGCTGCTCGTTCGTCATCGCCCTACCCCATAAACGCAAAAACCCGGCGCAATGGCCGGGTTCAGTGTGGTGGTGTGTCCCGCTGCTTGCGGTCGCACCTATCGAAGATGGGTACTTTTTACAGGTGGATTATCATGGCAGCAAGCAGGTTTTAATGCCATGGAGCAATACGGGTGCCATACGGGTATGACGCAGGTGCAACGGAGGGACAACGCATTCAATCGGCTATCGCTTTTGGTGCCCTGTCTTACTTGTCCCACTATTCTGGATCGAAGTAGGACAGCTACAGGCGCCTAAATACAGGGCTCTGCCCTACTGTCCTACCTTTTTTACTTTTCTCTTGTGTATAGAGAGAAAGTTAAAAGCACGCGTGCGCGCCATGGGCGCGACTACGTGCCCGCTATGCTCATGTGTGCGTGGGGCGGGTAAAGGTTGGACAGTAGGACAGCCCAGCAACGGCGCGGCCTGCGCCTGTCCAACTGCGCAAAATGGCAGTCGGACAAGGCAGGACAGTAGGACAGAAGTACGCGGAGTGACGCCGAGGATCATGCAGCCTTCCCCATCAGCGTGCCGGCGATGGATACATGGGCATCGTGTAGCCGACGGTAATAGGTCGGCGCACTGCAACCGCAATGAAGCATTTTCTGTGAGAGGAAGCTCTCGTGGTTGCAGTAGTGTTCCATCACCACTAGGGCCAGCTCGGGCGCCAAGTGTTTGTTGACGATCAACTCGATATCCGCCGATTCATCCAGCAGCACCCGACTACCACGCGTGCCGCGTATCAACTCCCCTTTGCACTCCATCAGCATGGCGATCATGTTGCCGCCACTCGGCCCGCCAGCACCGTCTGGCACAGGCGAATGCAGATCCTGCGCCCAGAGCTTGAGCATCTCGTCGATTCGCTTAATCATCGAAGCAAGGCTCCTCGATCACCGCCTGCTGCAACGCAGACGCACGCCCCCAGCCCGCAGGCTTTTCATATGCCCATGGACGCACTCCGCTTTTTGGCAGCGCGGGCATACGCCGCTTGCGCCAGCCCAGCCGGTGCATGATCGCCCCGACTCGCATCTGCTCAGGCTTGCCCCAATGGCCGAAGTCCAGCTTCAGCGCCTGGGTCAGGATCTCGTTGCCGGTGGCGGTCTCTCCGATCTGCGACTCTTCCATCCAGGCCAGAATTGGTCCTTCCCATTCATCCACCACGAAGCGCTCGTCCTGGGCCTCGGCGAACATCTTGGATTCGTCCTTGCTTACCCACCAGATATCGCCCGCTTCAAAGCAGAACAGCGCCTCTGCCCAAAGCTGGTCGCGGATCTCGCGCAGTTGCTCCAGATCGACCTTGTTGCAGAACACCGGCCAGTAACGACGGTTGCCTGTTGCGTCCTTGAGGTACTCCTCTTGGTTGGTGGTGCCCACAAAAACACACTGGCGTGGCACGTCATTCGTTCTGCGGCCGTAGCTCTCGCGGTAAGTGTCGGTGGAGGCGGAGAAGAACTGTTTGGCCTTGGTGCTTTCAGCCTTGTTGAAGCTGTCCAACTCGCCCAGCTCAACGATCCACTTGCCGCGAATCGCCTGGAAGCTGTCCTTGTCACCGAGGGCAAAGGGCGTGTCCATGAACCACTCGCCACCGAGCACGCCCATGGCCGTCGACTTACCGGCGCCCTGCCCGCCTTCGAGAATCATCACGGAGTCGGCCTTGCAGCCTGGACGCATCACACGGGCGACCGCCGAGATAAGCCAGCGCTTACCGACCTTGGACGAATACTCACTGGCCTGGACGCCCAGCACGTCGGTCAACCAGGTTTCAATGCGTGGCACGCGATCCCACTCCAGCTTTTCCAGGTACTCACGCACCGGGTGGAAGGCGTGGTCGTGGGCAACCACGCTGACCGCCTCGATCACATGGGAGGCTTTGACCCGCAGGTTGTATTGCTGCGCGAGCCACTTCATCACTCGCATGTCGTCAATGTCGGCCCAGTCACCAGCACCGCCGCCGAAGGGCGCAGACCGCAGCTTGACGATCTTGGAGCTGAACACGCTGTAGCCGATGACACCAGCCCAGCGCTCGTCATTGCCCAGGATCAGCTCGACGTTTTGCATGTGCGCGATCAGGGAGCCATTTTCGGTGCGGGCCAGTTGGTCCTTCCAGCCACCCGCTGCAGGAGGCTTGACCACCGCGAGCACCTGGCGGCGGACGGACTCCAACCCCTCGGCGATGTGCAGGTCGTTGAAGTCGGTCCACTTGATCTCGCGCGCGCCGGAGAACACCGGGGCGACGACTTGACCGCCGACAACCAGCGCGGCGTTATTGGCTTTCTCTTCGCCTGGGTTCCAAGGTTCACCGTTAGGACGCTTGGTTTTCCAGTCGTCATCGCGACAGATGATCAGCGGGCAGCCGGGGAAGCGCTCGCGCATGGCCTTGGAGACTGGCAGTAAGTTGCCCGCGTCGAAGGCGATAGCAACGGTGAGCGAAGTCGCCATGTGCAGACTTGCGCCCGTGGCGTAACCCTCACACACCAGCACCGGTTCGCCGGGCTCTGGGTGGGGGCCTATCAGGTGGAAGGCGCCCTCTTTTGACATACCAGGCGGCCAGTACTGCTTATCCCGCCCAGTGTCTTCTTGCTTGGCCGGGAAGATCACCTGCAGGCCGACAATTTGGTCGCGCACATTGCACATGGGCACCAAAAATGCGCCGGTACGTGGTGCATAGCGAACCTTGAAGCCTACGATCTGCTTCCTATCCAGATAGGCGCTCTTACCCTTTTCGGGCATGCGCTTGAACAGGCCGGCAGCACGGTTGGCAGCTCGGCGTGAAGCGTTGGCCGCGATCTCGGCGGCCTTACGCTTGGCATCTTCCTGCCGTGCGCGCATGACCTCCCGCTCTTCAGGGCTCACGCGTCCGGGCTTGACCTTAATCTTTTGAGTATCGCCAGAACGCCAGTCACCGAAGCTGCCGAAGATCAGCGTCTCGTTTTTTTCAGTGCGGTGTTCGTGAATTACGTACCAGCCGTTTTTCTCTTTGCCTTTGTCCTGGGTGGTTTTGCAGCGGGTGAGCTTGCCGAATACCAAGGGTTGAGCGGGCTCAAGACCATAGTCCGCGAACTGATTGATCACATCATCGAGCATAACGGGCAGCCCTCTGATCATCGACGGTCTTGCACTCAATGCAGAGCGTGCAACCGGGTTGTGCCAAACGACGGGCCTCGGGGATGGGGCCATCGCATTCGTCGCAGAACATCAACGAATGCTGAGCTGTGTTGGACATCAGCGCCAAGCGTGCAGCGACGGCCTGATCGATACGCTCTTGCACCAGGTCATTTGCGAAGTCAGCGATATCAGCCACGTTCCACCCCACAAGTCGTCTGGTTGACATAGCGGGCGCGGTTGTACATGCCCAACAACCCCTGAATGCCTCGAAACACCAACTGGCGTATCTCAGCGAGCTCACGGTCATCGACCTTGCCGTCGCCAATGTGCTTGGCCCAGGTTTCGGACAAATCGGCGACCTGCCGAAAAAACATGGCGATACCCGTGGTCAGGGTCTCAGGCATGTCGTTGGTGTACGCCTCAGCCAGTTCCTGCCAGATCGTGTCGCCGACAAGGGCGTGCACCGCATCGAGAATACGACGGTCCTTGGTCAGTTCGAGAATCTCGCCGAACTCCTGGATGTTGACGGTGTGTGAGGGATGGGTGGGAGACAACTTGTGCTGCAGCGTGGTGGCATTGCGGCCGATGGTGGCGGCGATTGCTGCGGCACCGCCGGGATAGTCCCGCGCGGCGTGGTACAAGGCTAATTCGAGCGTCAGTATTTCCTTTTGCGCTCGATCAACACAGCTTAAAGCTACTCGGCTCATGGCATTAATCCTACTAAGTTGCCAGTGCCCCGCGACGTGTAGTGGTGATACATTTGCCGCGTGGCTTGAAAGGGCCCAAACGCCGGCTAGATCTTAGGGATCGAACCGGCACCGTGCCGAGGCGAACAATCCGTTGCTCACCTCTGGCGCAACAGCTGCCTAATCTGTGGTGGAAAAGGCAGCAACCCAAGACATCCGTGTCTTGGCAGCGCGATAAAGGGAGGTGGTTTGCATGTGGTGTGCCCTCCTACCTTCGTCGCGACCCGACAGCACTGTGGTGGTGTGTGCCGGGAGGAACTGGGCGGCCCTTGGGTCGCCTTTTTTCTATCTACGCTGCAGATTTTTGCGGGGCTGATGCGTTGAGCAACCAGGAAGCGTCAAACGCGTTGCCCTTTTGCTCGGCAGCAGTCGCTAAAAGTTTTGCGTAGTGGGTTTCACCGGTGTAATCGGTGCGTGGAAGGCTGGCAGCCAAGCGCCATTTATTGAGTGCTTGGTAACTCCTGTCACATACCTTGGCGGCGGCTCCGATGCCGCCTACTGCTTCAAATGCGAACGCGATGGCGTTCGGAAAATCTGCGGGGTCCAACATGGCAACCTCCATTTATCAACTCACGGTTGATATTAACATCAACTGACTATTGCGCAAGCCCTGTGAGAGTATCAACTCATGGTTGATAAGAATGAGCTACGGGCAGCTTTCACGGCGCGCCTTCACGAAGCACTCGACGAAGCCGGTGTACGCACCCGGGGGCGTGGGGTGGATATTCATAAGCATTTGGTGAAGGTTGGAGTCGAGAAAAGCACTCAGGCCATCAGCAAATGGCTTAATGGGGAATCAATACCTGAGGCTGACAGCATGGTTGTGCTGTGCTCATGGCTAAAGGTGCGGAGGGAGTGGCTGGAGTATGGCGTGCTGCCGAAACAGCAAACCGGCGAAAGCAATGTTCGCCAGTTCAATTCAACGAGCGAGAGTAATGTCCGAGAAGTAGACCGGCATTTCGGTAAAGTCCCTTTGATTTCATGGGTGCAGGCTGGAGCATGGTGCGAGTCAAACTTTGAGCTGCATGATGGAGAGTCATGGCTATCCTGCCCTGTACCTATCAGCAAGAGTGGTTATGCGCTGAGAGTGCTTGGCGACTCCATGACAAACCCTGGTCCAGGTCGAAGCTACCCTACGGGATGCATTATTTTTGTAGATCCAGAAGCTGAAACCAAGACAGGTGACCGAGTCATCGCCAGGGTTCCACGCACGAATGAAGCAACATTCAAAATTTTGGTTGAGGATGCAGGTCGTCAGTTTTTGAGACCTATCAACCCGCAATATCCAATCATTGATATCACGGAGGAGACACATATTTGCGGCAAAGTCGTGGGATCATTTATTCCTGAATGACTCCAACCTGAAAGTTATACTACCTCACCGTATTCTAGTAGCACCAGCAATAAGCACTTTCTGGGCAACGTACTGTATTAGTTCAATATCAAATCGCAACTGGTCGGCTTCACTAGAGAAAGGTAACAGCATCTTAACTTCAATGTCGCGAGCGTCAGCTTTTGTATGAACAATCTTACATCGAATCTCATATATTCTTCGAGACACATCCGCGCGCACATCGTCTTCTGAGAGCACATTAATCTTTTGATAAGACGCTTTAGCTTTTGCGTTAAAAAAGGCTGAGCGCTCATCATCCTCAGTGACGAATTGTTTAATATCATCACTAAATGTGCATTCGTCCAACACTGCACGCAATTGCGAACGCTCATCACCGAACGCACCGCTTTTGCTTACGTGAATGGCAGCGAGAAGTTTTGCAACATCGGAATCTTTATCCGAGCGAAAAGTAGGGTCCTTTAAGACACTCTTCAACTTTCGATGCGCTTCTGATTGAGAATATCGAGGAAAGTAAAACTCAATAACTTGATAGAATGCAAGGTACTGTAAAAGTGGCATACCTACAGCGCTTCGGCCATACCAATAGAGAGAAAGTGGAGCGGAATCAAACTCAACTTTTGGAAAATTCAAAGCTGGAACAGTTTCCGACACCGGAGACTTTTTTCGATTGCCAACCACTCTCTTCAGCACTAAAGGTAGATCAGAAATCATATCCAACTGAAAAAGCAGTGAGTTAGCAACTATAGTCAAATAATTAAATGCATCATCGTGCTGGCGAACATTCAACCCGCCAATCTTCAAAGTTAATGTTGATGGACCTCGACTAACTATTGCATCAAACTCAGCTGTAGATATACCTAGTTCTACTGTGGGCTCACCATCCTCCACAGCAGCTACAATCTTAGCTCCATTTTTCCTAGCGTCCCTAATAGAAACGCCAAAAAGCCGCTTATACAATGTAGGTAGCGAACGGCTATTCCCTGCAGCTTGAACTGCACATTCAATCGTACCTTTTTCGTAGTTACAAATCGCCTGCAATTTCGAAATAAAAGTAAATTTCTCGAATTCAATCCCTTCAAGAACAACTAGATCATTCTGATCCCAAATATTTACAATTCTTTTTTCTCTGCCCGCGCTGAACGAGAAATTGAATTCTAAATCGCCATCACCATCCCGCTCTATTTCGAGACCAATCCCAGCACTCTTACAGCGCGCTTTTAAATTTTCTGTTACTTCAATCAACTTTTCTTCTGGCAATAGCCAAAAGTCATCCTCATCTTCTTCAATATCAATTATAGCGTTCAAGATGAACTCCGTTTCGAGCTAAACGTCGGGCTTGCATGATAGCTCAATGACATCCAGGAGGAAATCAACCGCGCTTGACATAAATCAACCACTGGTTGATATTTGGCTCACTCTTCCACCACAGAGCGAGGCAACACCATGCACACCACAGCTACCCTGCACGTCCACCCGGCCGCTGCGAACCCCTCCCGGATCTTCGAAATTCGCCGCCTGGCGCAACATTGCGGCTGCACTTTCATCACTACCAAACCCAAGATGAAACAACGCTCCTCGCCAGCACCTTTCGATCCGAAGGGCGGAGGGCACGCGGCATGAGCAAGTACAAACTCGACAACCGCACCCTGACCCTGCTCAAGGCCCAAGTCAGCCTAACTGAGACCTTCAACCATCTCCTTCGCGCAGAGACGCAGCGTGAGGCCCTAGCCTTTCGCCTGAAAGTTGAGCGCCGCAGAGCCGACACACACTTCACTGTTGAGCTGGGAAGCGAACGCCACACGCTGACCCTGACCAACAGCAAGAAGATGCACCTTAAGCTTGCGGACTTTATCGAGGAGATCGTCAACGGGCCAACCAGCCTAGCCGATCCGTCGTCTTTGCCGCACGCAGACCGCCGCTACGGCGTGTTCGGGATTGAACACAAACAGCGCGTGTTCGACCTGGTGCAAACCGGTGGCGCGCTCAGCCTCGATATGGGCTTTGAGCAACCGATCAACCTGGCAATCCACCGCAACAAAACCCGCGCCGGCATTACCACCATCATGAGCATCGGTGTCAAAAAGCCGCGCACCAAGTGCTTCACGGTGTACGGCAGTGACGTGGAGATCTATTCCATGGTGGCCGAATCCATAACTCACCTGGCAGCCGTGGCGACTCCCGCCGCGCATGCAGCCTAGGAGGCAGAGATGGAACGTAGCCTGGATAAAGCCGCCAAGTACTTCGGCCTCACCCGCCCCAAACTGATCTCGCTGATGCGTGACAAGGGCTTGCTCACTGACCGCAACCTCCCGGCGTTCCCTGTACGTGACCGGGAATACCTACGGATCAAGAACGGCAACTGGTACCACGAGACGGCCGGGATGCAATACAGCCAGTCGACGAAGGTCCGGCAAGCCGGCATGCCCTGGCTGGCGATTCAGTTAGGCCTCGAACTGCCAGCCATCCCGGCAGACAACCGTGACGTGGCCTAGGGAGTACGCCCGCCAGATCGTCGCCATGCACACACGCGAGGAGCGCAATGCCGCGCTCCTCGAAGTGCCGGAGCATCTGCGGGAGCTAACCAAACGCCACTGCCTGAATGCCTGGAACCACCCTTCACATCTCAAACGCAAGGAGGCAGCCGCCCATGAGCAACAACAGTCAAACACCGCTACGGCTGCAACCCGCGCCAGATAGCGCGACCGTCGAGATGCTGCACCAGCTCTTCGGCGACGTGCTTATCCCCCTTGAAAAGCTGCGCGTGCATTACTTCAAGAACCTCAACGAGAAGACCTTCACCGAGGCGATCAACAGCGGTCGCATTCAGCTGCCGGTGACCACCCTGGATCACAGCGTGAAGGCGTTGAGGTATGCGCACATCAAGCACGTGGCCGCGCTGATCGATATTCGGGCTTATAAGGCGGACGAAGACATGCCGCGACCACAGAACGATCCAACCGAGCATAACCAGTAACACCACCGGCTGCCACCACCAGCCAAGAAATCACCAGGAACACACCACATGACTGCAATTCAAATCTGCGCGCTGATCGCAATCACTCTGCTGACAGGCCTTATGTATTGGCTGGCGTATCGAAACGGCTTTAGTACTGGGCACTCTGAAGGCCAGTCTGAGGGGTACAGCGAAGGCTACGACGATGGCTGTTGCATTGGCTATCGTGACGGTCAAGACGCGGCTAGCGAGAAAATGCGCCAAATGGCGAATCGCTGCAAAGCTATGGATCTTGTCATTGCATTCGGCCCAACGGAACGCATGCACCTCCTGCAGATTGCCAAACAACTGCAACTGGCTGCCGATACATTCCGTGCGTTGAAATCCGATCACGAACAACAGTCGATTTATCTTCAGAAGCAAGCCCTGGGCATGGCGACCCTATTGGAATCGGCCGTACAGGAGGTCGCCGCATGAGCCGGATCCTCACCGCCACCGGCAAGCGCTTTGACCTCCTCGAGCCCGACGCTGACATGATCGACCCACGCGACATCTCGCACTCGCTGGCCCACCTGTGCCGATTCAACGGCCATACCCGCGAGTTCTACAGCGTGGCCCAACACAGCTGCATCGTCGCCGAGCTGGTGCCAGAAGAACACAAACTCGCGGCATTACTACATGACGCATCCAAGGCGTACCTGGGCGACATGACGCGGCCACTCAAGCAATGGATCAGCGCCTATCAACACTTCGAGGACTGTATCTGGTGGCGTGTTTGCGAGCGGTTCGACATCGTCCCAGAACTCCCAGCCTGCATTTACAAAGCCGACCTGATTGCACTGGCGACCGAACGCCGCGACCTCATGCCAACCGATCCGGCTATCTGGGATTGCTTGGTCGGCGTCGAACCCATGATTGAAACCATCCGCCCATGGCCTGCCGCCGAAGCCCGGCTCACCTACCACCAGCGGCTGATGGACCAACTCGCTATTGAACACCGGAGAAAAGCGGCATGACGAACCACCAGGACAACACCAACGCCCTGCCCGCTTTGCTCCGTGCTGACAGCGGCGTCGACACGCTAGAAACAAACAGTCTCTGCTGCTTAGCAGCAGGCATTATTGCTCCCTCCATCGCCACTGCAGAGGCACTTATACCCCACGAAAAGCTGCGCGGGGCAGCGCTCGCTGATGCAACGCTAAACGCTCAGGAACGCCCGCTCGCGCAGCCTGTCGTGGGGTATGCGCACCGTTCACTTCCCAAAGCCATAGAGGCTGAAATCTTCTCGGACGATGAACTGGCCGACCTTACTGGCTATAAGCAGCGAGCCCATCAACGGAAGTGGCTAACTGACCGCAATTGGGTATTCGTCGAGAGTCGTGGGGGTCGTCCGCTGGTTGGGCGCATGTACGCTCGCATGAAGCTTGGCATGACCAATACAGCACTCATTGAACAAAGCCCGCCGCCGGCGCGACCCGTTTGGACGACTGACTTCTCCAGGGTGAACTGAGATGCGACCTAGAAACACAGAAAACAGGGACTTGCCGCCTGGAATGGTGCGGCGCAAACGCCCTCGCAAGAATGGCAAAGTGTGGGTCGGCTACTATTACAAAGACTCGACAGGAAAGGAGATCCCGCTAGGTGGAGATCTGAGTAAAGCGAGATTGAAGTGGGCAGAGCTTGAGGCTAAGGAAAAACCCGCAGACCTGACGACGATGAAGGGGATCTTTGATCGGTACGCTCGCGACGTCATTCCGAAAAAAGGAGAGCGTACCCAAAAAGACAATCTGGCCGAACTAAAACAGCTACGCCCCACATTCGATGGGGCTCCCATCGATTCAATCACGCCGGCAAATATCGCCGGGTATCGCGATGCACGCACGGCCAAGGTTAGGGCCAACCGGGAAATTGCCCTTCTGTCTCACGTGTTCAATATGGCACGCGAGTGGGGCCTCACTGAGAGGGAGAATCCTTGCCAAGGCGTCAGGAAGAATAAGGAGGTGCCACGCGACTACTACGCCAATGCGGTGGTTTGGGACGCCGTCTACGGTATGGCGGGCCCGGAACTCAAGGAAGCCATGGACCTGGCCTACCTCACCGGCCAGAGACCTGCCGATGTGATCATCATGCGTAGCGACGATACTGAGGGTGATTATTTCCTGGTCACCCAGGGTAAAACCGGGCAGAAACTCAGAATTCTGATGCGGACAGAATCCGGAGAAAACAGTCTCGGGAAATTGGTTAGAGAGATAACCGAACGAAATGCACACCACCCCTCCAAGTACCTACTAATCAACCAGTACGGAAAAAGGATGACGAAAGGCATGTTGCGCCTGCGCTGGGACAAGGCAAGGGAGAAGGCGCAGCAAAAAGCGCTGGATCAGGGCGACCCTATGCTCGCAGCAAAGATTGGAGGGTTTCAGTTTCGTGACATCCGACCCAAGGCGGCATCGGAAATCCTCGATATTGGCGACGCAAGCCTACTGCTGGGACATAGCAAACAGGAGATCACCAAACGGGTTTACAGGAGGATTGGCGCCACTGCTAAACCATCAAAATAGACAAAGTTTCGGAACCCCTGCCCGAAAGTTTCGGAACGCCTATCCAAAACCGGCGTTATCTACCCAAACCCCAAAAACACAAAAGCCCCGCATTCGCGGGGCTTTCGTTTGAATCTTGGCGGGAAACCAGGGATTCGAACCCTGGGAACGCTATTAACGTTCGCCGGTTTTCAAGACCGGTGCATTCAACCACTCTGCCAATTTCCCTTGTGCATCACAGGATTATAGTAGCCTATCCCGTCTCAGCGGGCGCCATAATACCCGAATGAAACACACTGTCAAACTCTCGCCATAGCTTGTTACAGAGCGTCTGTTATGATCTTTGCGACTGAACGTT
>Ga0157373_10000340_pt1 | contig 37871 bp, 35 predicted proteins | sample C65metaG_FD_113460 | JGI IMG/M metagenome (GOLD analysis project Ga0157373, IMG submission 113460) | Corn rhizosphere microbial communities from Kellogg Biological Station, Michigan, USA - C6-5 metaG | ecosystem: Host-associated > Plants > Roots > Rhizosphere > Soil | place: USA: Michigan... | reverse complement strand
GCGTCTCAGGTGCGGCAGCGCGGCCCGGATCATCCGCTGCGTGCCGGTCAGCATCACCGCCAGCGCCTGATCCCAGGCGGCGTCGTAGCCCGCATCGTCGATCGGCCTGAAGACCGAGATGCCCGCGTTGTTCACCAAGATGTCGAGGCCGCCGAAACGGTCTGCGACTTCGGCGATAACCGACTGAATGGATGCATGAATTCCGACATCGAGCGTCCAGGCGTGAGCTTGGCCGCCGGCTTCGCGGATGCCTGTCGCGACGGCCGCGGCCGCCTCGCCGTTGACGTCGGTGACCGCCACGATGGCGCCTTCACCCGCGAAGACCCACGCCGTCGCCGCGCCCATGCCGCTGCCGGCGCCCGTAACCAGCACGACGGAGCCCTTCACCGAGCGGCTGAGCGTCAATCCATCGCCCATTCGATCACCATTCCGTCGTAGGCCGGCTCAACACCGGCTGGAAGCATTGCCCGCAAGGCATTGTAATCCATATCGATATGCAGGTTCGTCAGGATCGCGCGGCGCGGTTTGACCCGCTCGATCCAGCCCAGCGTCTTTTCCAGGTGAGCATGCGTGGGATGCGGCGTGAAGCGAAGAGCATCCACGACCCAGATGTCGAGATCGGCCAGCGCGGCAAAGCTCTCCTCGGGGATTTCATGCACGTCGGGGCAATAGGCGACCTTCCCGAACCGGTAGCCGACGGAGCGGACGCCTCCGTGGTCGAGGTCGAAGGTCGTCACCGGAACGGCGCCGTTGGGTCCGCTGACCTGCCACCCCTGCCCGTGCCCCGGGACCACATGCGGTTCGCAGATCGCCGGATAGCCGCCGACGGGCTGAAATATGTAGCCGAACCGATTGTTCAGGCTGGCGAAAGTCGCCGCATCCATCCACGTCGGGATCAACGCCCGCTGGCGCAGGAAGAAGGCGCGCAGGTCGTCGATGCCGTGCGCCTGGTCGGCGTGGTCGTGAGTGAAGAGAACGGCGTCGATGCGCTTCACCGCCGCGGCGATCGCCTGCTCGCGCAGGTCGGGCGAGGTATCGACCAGCACCGTGGTCTCATAGAGCGGCCCAGCCTCGCTCTTTCGCCGCACGAGCAGCGAACAGCGCCGCCGCCGGTTTTTCGGATTGGCCGGATCGCAGGCGCCCCAGTCGCCGTCAGCCCTCGGCACGCCGCCGGAGGAACCGCAGCCGAGGATGGTGAACTCGAGGATGTCGCTCACGGCCGCGGAATCCGGTCGAAACAGGCGAAGAAGGCCTCTTCCGTACGCCTTTCCGCCTCCTCCAGCGACCAGCCGCGGATCTCAGCCAACTTCCCTAGGATATGCGGCAGATAGGCCGGCTCGTTGCGCCGCCCACGCATCGGCACGGGCGCCAGGTAAGGGCAATCCGTCTCCAGCATGATCCGGTCGGCCGGCATCTCGGCGATCACCGCCCTCACCTGGTCGGCCGCCTTGAAGGTCGCGATCCCCGACACCGAGAACCACGCCCCCAGCGCCGCGCACCGCCGCGCCAACTCCGGCCCGCTGGTGTAGCAATGCATCAGGAGCTTGAAGGGGCCCCGCGCATGCTCCTCCTCGAGGATGTCGCCCATGACCTCGTCGGCCTCGCGGGTGTGGACGACGAGCGGCAGGTCGGTCTCTCGCGCCGCGACGATGTGCTGGCGAAACACCGCCCCCTGCACCTCGCGGGGGCTGAGATCATAGTGGAAGTCGAGCCCGCATTCGCCGATGCCGATCACCTTCGGCCGCCCGGCCAGCGTAATCAATGATTCGGCCGTAAGCGCCGGATTTTCCTTGGCTTCGTGCGGATGTGTTCCCACCGTCGCCCAGATGTCGTCGTGCGCCATGGCGATGGCGTGGACCGCCTCGAACGACGAGACCTTGTCGCAGATGGTGACCATCAACCCGACCCCGGCCTCCCGGGCGCGGGCGATCACCTCGGCCTGGTCGTCCGCATACTGCGGCGCGTGCAGGTTCACGTGGCTGTCGATCAGCATCAGGCGGCCGCCGCGGCTCTCAGTTCGCGCATCGCGGTGAAGAAGGCGTCCGCGCGGTCTAGGTTCAACGCCTCCGCCTCGCCCGGCAGGCGGGTCAGCAGCTCCCAGGCCTGCGCCCAGCGGTCGAGGCCGATGCCCTCCCCGGCCAGCGCCTGAGCGGTGGCCATATCGTGAACCTGCTCGGCCAACCGCGAGAACAGCAGCTCGAACCGGTCCTGCCCCTCCGCGCCCTTGAACTTGTCGGCCAGCGCCAGCAGGGCGGCGTCATCGGTGCGCGGCAGGTTGCGCAGGATGTCGTGCGCGGCCGCGTCCACCTCCAGCGCCCCGACCGACGCCAGCCTCAACGCCAGCCCCGGCGCGCCGTGGGCCATGCGGGCGAGCCGCGTCGCGTCCTCGAAGGTCAGGTCCGCGCGCTGCTGCAGGATCGCCGCCACGGCCCCCTCCTCCAGCGGCGAAAACGCGAGCGTGCGGCAGCGCGAGCGGATGGTCGCCAAAAGCCTGCCCGGCGAATGCGAGACCAGCAGCAGCACGCCCCGCTCCGGCGGCTCCTCCAGCGTCTTCAGCACCGCGTTGGCGGCGTTGACGTTGAGGTCGTCCACCGCGTCGATGATGGCCACCCGATAGGGCGCGGACGCCGGCGTCTGGGCGAAGAACTCGGGCAGGCGCCGCGCCTCGTCAACCGGGATCACCTTGCGCGCCTTGCCGTCGTCGGTCTCGCGTTCCAGCACCATCAGGTCGGGGTGAGAACGGGCGGCGACCTGGCGGCTGACCGGGTCATCGATCTTCGAGCCCAGCAGTCCGTGCGACGGATCGTGAGCCGCGCCCAGCAGCCGTCGAGCGACGCGATAGGCGAAGGTGGCCTTGCCCACGCCCTCCGGCCCCGTCAGCAGCCACGCATGGTGCAGGCGACCGCGCGACAGGCTCTCCAGAAACGCCGTCTCCGGCCCCTCGAGTCCTTGCGCCTCATAGACGTCGCGAGGATGCAGGGGTTCGTCCATCAGAGGCCCAGCCGGTCGCGCACCACGGCCCAGACGGCCTCGGCCACCGCGTCGGGTTCGGCCGCCGCGTCCACGACCACACAGCGGTCCGGCTCGGCCGCGGCGATGTCGAGGAAGCCCTGACGCAGGCGCTGGTGGAACTCGACGCCCTTGGCCTCGAACCGCGCCTCGCCGCCGCCTCGCCCCGCCGCGCGGCGAAGACCGTCTTCCACCGGCAGGTCGAGGATCAGAGTCAGGTCAGGACGGGTGTCGCCCACAACGGCCCGCTCCACCGCCCCGATCAGCCCCGGATCGGCGTCACCGCCCGCGCCCTGATAGGCCCGCGTAGAATCGGAGAACCGGTCACAGACGACCCAGGCGCCGCGTTCCAGCGCCGGGCGTATGCGGCGCTCCAGATGGTCGCGCCGGGCGGCGTTCATCAGCAGGACTTCGGTCGTCGCCGACCACTTGTCGGGCGGGCCGTTGACCAGCAGCTCGCGGATCGCCTCGGCGCCTTCGGAGCCGCCGGGCTCGCGGGTCGCGACCACATGCAGACCAAGCTCGGTCAGCCGCGCGACGAGGCGGTTCTGCTGGGTCGATTTCCCGGCCCCCTCCCCGCCTTCCAGAGTGATGAATTTGCCCAGCGCCACCCGCTCTCAATCGGATGGATCAGCGGCCTTGTCTAGCGGTCGTCCGCCTCGGCATAGGCGCGGGCCTCGACATCGACTTCGGCCCGGTCGGCGCGGCCGATGTAGCGCACCCGCACCTTGGCGGTGCCCTTCTGCAGGAAGCCCAGCTGATCGGCCGCCTCGCGCGACAGGTCGATGATCCGGCCGTCGGCGAACGGGCCGCGATCGTTCACGCGCACCCTGATCTTGCGCCCGTTCTCGAGGTTCCTGACCTCGACGATGGACGGCAGCGGCAGCGTCTTATGCGCCGCTGACGGCCGGCGCATGTCGAAAATCTCGCCGTCCGCGGTCGGGCGGCCCTGGTGCTGCGGCCCGTACCATGAGGCGATGCCCACCTCGTCGTAGTGCGGGTCGTCCTTGGGCACGTACCACTTCCCGCGCACCTGATAGGGCTTCATGGTCCCATGCGCGTTGGCCACGGAAGGCTTGGGCGCGGACGCACACGCGCTCAGCGCGGCGCAGGCCAGGGCGGCGATGATGAGATTCGTCGTATGCATTGCCGCGCATGGTGAATTGCATCGGGTTCAGAGATGGTTAACCACGCAGCCCCCTAGGCAAAACGGAGGATTGGCTTACCTGTGTAACGCGGTTATCCGGCCGCTAGACCGCATCCGAGGGGCGCCCCATGCCGCAAGCCGACATCGCCTGGCCGCGCAAGACGCGCGAAGTCCATAACCACCACATGAACTCGACGATCTGGAACGACTTCAAGTTCCGGAACGACGACATCATCGTGGCCACCTACGCCAAGTCCGGCACCACCTGGACGCAGCAGATCGTCGGCCAGCTGGTGTTCAAGGGTCAGCCGGACGTTCCAATCAGCGAGATCTCGCCCTGGCTCGACCTGCGCATCATGCCCCCCGACACCAAGGAGCGGCTCGAGGCGCAGGAGCACCGGCGCATCATCAAGACCCACCTGCCGCTGGACGCGCTCGTCTTCTCGCCACAGGCCAAATACATCTACATCGCCCGCGACGGCCGCGACGTGGTCTGGAGCATGTACAACCACCACGTCAGCGCCAACGACTTCTGGTACATGGCGCTCAACAACACGCCGGGCCTCGTGGGCCCGCCGATCGAGAAACCCAATCCCGACATCCGCCAGTACTTCCTCGACTGGCTCGAGCACGACGGCGTTCCCTTCTGGCCGTTCTGGGAGAACATCTCCAGCTGGTGGGAAGCGCGTCACCTTCCAAACGTAAAACTGATCCACTTCAACGCATTGAAAGCCGATCTTGACGGTGAGATGCGGGCGCTGGCCGACTTCCTCGATGTCGACATTCCGGCCGAACAATGGCCCGCCGTCGTCGAGCACTGCACCTTCGACTGGATGAAGGCCAACGCCGAGAAGGTCGCACCCCTGGGCGGCGCCATCTTCGACGGCGGCGCGGGCAAGTTCATCAACAAGGGCAGCAACGGCCGCTGGAAGGACGTGCTCACCCCCGCCGACAGCCTCGCCTACGAGGAGATGGCGGTGGAGAAGCTGGGATACGAGTGCGCCCGCTGGCTGATGACCGGCGCGCTTTGAACGGCGCCGCTTTAGGGGAAACTTTAGTTACCCGGGCGACTATGCGCCCATGCGGGCAGCTGAATCCCTGAACGAGGTCGACTGGCGACGCCTGGGGCGTATCGCCTTTGCGCTTCTGTTCGCCCTCTTCGTCTGGCGCGACGCTCAGCTCCTGTGGCTGCTGCGGAGCCATCAGCCGCTGGGCCTCGACCTGCTGCCCATCTGGACCGGCGTGAGGTCTGATCCGACCAGGCTCTATGACTTCGCCTACATCACCGCCCAGCAGAGCTGGCTCTTCGCACAGAAGATCCGTCCGTTCGTCTATCCGCCCAGCGCATTGCCGCTCCTCGCTCCCCTCGGCGTTATGCCCTTCTGGGTCGCCTACGGGATGTTTGTCCTGGGCTCGGGCACGCTGTTCGTGTGGGCCGGCCGGCGGCTGGGCGCGAGCTGGGCGATGCTGGCGGCCACCCCCGTCTTTATCGTGGCGCTCGCCGGGCAGGTCACCTTCCTGATCGGCGGTTTGGTCATGGCCGCAGTCAGCCTGAAGAACCGGCCTGTGCTCGCCGGCGTGTTGTTTGGGATCGCCGGCGCCATCAAGCCCCAGATGCTGGTCCTGCTGCCGCTGGCGCTGGCCTCCGAACGCAACTGGCGCGCCTTTTTCGTCACCGGGGCCACCGCGGTGGCGCTGGGGCTCATCTCGCTGGGATCAGGCGCAAGTTGGACCGAGTGGTTCGCCGCCCTGCCACGCTTCTACGACCTCGTCGCCGCGGACCCCAGCCTGTCCGCCGGTGGGATTGCCCCTTTCGCCGCCTGGGGCCCCGGGACCCTCATCGTGACCGCGCCGGCCGCCGCGGCCGGGGTCTGGTTCGCCTTCCGGACCGACAACATGCCTCTGCGGGTGCTGGCGCTGCTTGGCGGCGCCCTGGCCGTTTCGCCCTACGCGATGAACTACGAGCTCGCCGTGATCGTCCCGGCAGTCCTGGCGCTGGAAAAGCGCCCGTCGTGGTCGCTGCTCTTCTGGGCGGCGATCTCGTTGCCGCCGGACGGGCCGCTCGCGCTGATCCTGGCGGTGCTGCTGTTGTTCAAGACCCTGGCGGACGGGGTGGGATTCGAACCCACGGTAGGCTTTCACCTACGGCGGTTTTCAAGACCGCTGCCTTAAACCACTCGGCCACCCGTCCGGCGGGGCGGGTGAACCACAAGCAGACGCGTGCGTCCAGAAAGCACGCACCGGCGAGGGCGGAACATTACAAATTCGACAGTTGCGGTTTGCCTCGCCCGGGCGGACAGTTTGAAGTAGAGGGACGCTTGTAAACAGCCTTGGCCATGGGATGGATCGAGGCTGAATGGGGAGGTCACCATGTCCACCTTCAACGGCACGAGCATTGCGGATCTGATCAAGGGCACCGCGCTCGCCGACGTGATCAATGGCAACGGCGGCAACGATTCGCTCTACGGCCTGGGCGGCAACGACACCATCAACGGCGGCGCGGGGAACGACTACCTCTCCGGCGGCGACGGCAATGACATCCTGATCGGCGGCGCGGGCGTCAACGACCTCTACGGCGGAGCCGGCAACGACACCTTCACGATGAGCTCACGCCTCAGCGGCGGGTTCAGCGACGATCTCGTCTACGACATGCACGACGGCGACAAGGTCGACGTCTCGGCCTGGGGCATCAGCGACTTCAGCCAGATCCAGGCGGTGATGGGCATCGACTACTACGGTGCGGCGATCAACGCCTACTACAACGGCGAAAACCACCTGCTGAGCTTCCTGGGCGTCGCGCCCTGGCAGTTCGAGGCGACGGATTTCCTCTACTCCACCGCGCTCGGCGGCACGCAGAACGGCACGGCCAATGGCGACATGTTGTTCGGCTCGACCGGCGCCGACGTGCTGAACGGAAACGGCGGTTGCGACACCCTGCTGGGCGGCATCGGAAACGACACGATCAATGGCGGCGCCGGCAGTGACAACATCATCGGCGGCGCGGGCCGGGACGTGATGACCGGCGGCACGGGCTACGACGCCTACATCTTCCAGACGGCCTCGGATTCCGCCTACGGCGTCAACCATGACGTGATCACCGACTTCCAGCCGGGCATCGACTGGATCGACCTGTGCGGCGTGGACGCCAATACGGCGCTGGCCGGCAACCAGGCCTTCCACTGGATGGGTACGAGCGCCTTCACCGGCGTGGGCCAGCTGCGTTACGCCTCTTCCGGCGGGGTGACGACGATCTACGGCAACACCGGCGGCGATGCGACGCCGGAATTCCAGATCGAGCTGACCGGCACGCTGACGCTGCACGCGTCCGACTTCTTCCTGTAAGGCTGGCCGCCCCGCAAAGCGCGGAACCCCCTGCCCAAGCGGGGGATTTCCAGCCTGAGCTGGAGGACGGCCCGTGGCGCGGACGCTTAAGAAGTACCAGTCGATGCGCGACTTCGGCGTCACCGCCGAGCCGAGCGGCAAGGCGCGCGCGCCGAAAGCCGAGCGGCTGCGGTTCGTCATCCAGAAGCACGCGGCGACGCGCCTGCACTATGACCTGCGACTGGAGTTCGACGGCGTCTTCCTGTCCTGGGCGGTGACCAGGGGCCCGTCGCTCGACCCCCACGACCGGCGCCTCGCGGTCCAGGTCGAGGACCATCCGATCAATTACGGGGACTTCGAAGGCACTATCCCCAAGGGCCAGTACGGCGGCGGCACGGTGATGCTGTGGGACCGCGGCTACTGGGAGCCTGAGGACGGCGGCGACATCGCCAAGGGCCTCAAGAAGGGCGAGTTGAAGGTCCGTTTTGGCGGCGAGCGGATGAAGGGCGGCTGGGTGCTGGTCCGCATGCCTCGCCGCGAGCGCGAGAAGCGCGACAACTGGTTGCTCATCAAACACCGCGACGGCTTCGAACGCGACGGCGACGACGACGAGTTTCTGAAATCGACCGCCTTCTCGGTCGCCTCCGGCCGCACGATGGAAGAGATCGCCGAAGGCAGGGGCAAGGCCCCTACCCCCTTCATTACCGCCACCAAACGCAAGGCCGACGCGGTCTGGAATTCCAACAAGGGCGATCCGGACGCCGGCGCCGAGACGCCAAAGGCCAAGCCGAAGAAGGCAGCGAGCCTGCCGGGCTTTGTCGAGCCGCAGCTTGCGAAGCTCGTCGACCGCCCGCCGCCGGGCGGCGGCTGGAGCCACGAGATCAAGTTCGACGGCTACCGCATGCAGCTGCGCGTCGATGGCGGCAAAGCCACGCTGAAGACCCGCAAGAGCCTCGACTGGTCGGCCAGGTTCAAGGAGATCGTCGCCGAGGGTCGCAACCTCCCCGACTGCCTGATCGACGGCGAGGTCGTGGCGCTCAGCGCCAACGGCTCGCCTGACTTCGCCGGCCTGCAGGCGGCGCTGTCGGACGGCAAGACCCAGAACCTGATCTTCTTCGTCTTCGACCTGCTGTTCGCCGAGGGCGAGGATCTGCGCCGGCTGCCGTTGAGCGAACGCAAGGCGCGGCTGCAAGCTTTGCTGGAGGCTCACCAGGACGCGAAAGGCCAGCGCATCCGCTACGTCGACCACTTCGATGCGGCGGGGGATGCGGTTCTGCAATCGGCCTGCCGCATGGACCTGGAAGGCATCGTGTCGAAGAAGCTCGACGCCCCCTATCGCTCCGGCCGCAGCGAGACCTGGCTGAAATCCAAGTGCCGCGCGGGCGAGGAAGTTGTCATCGGCGCCTGGACCCAGACGGGCGCCGCCTTCCGCTCGCTGATCGTCGGTGTCTATCGCGACGGCAAGTTCGTCCATGTCGGCCGCGTCGGCACGGGCTTTGGCAAGAACAACGTGCCGGGCCTCATGGCGCGCCTGAAGCCGCTGGAGATCGACAAGTCGCCCTTCCAGGCCGGGACGCCAAAGAAGACCGTCGACATCCACTGGGTGAAGCCGCAGCTCGTCGCCGAGATCGAGTTCGCCGGCTGGACCGGCGGTGGCCATGTCCGTCAGGCCGCCTACAAGGCGCTCCGCGAAGACAAGCCCGCCAAGGAAGTCCACGCCGAGGTCGCTGAACCCGTCGATCAGGTCGAGAAGGCCGAAACGAAAGGCGGGCGAAGTCCTGCGAAGCCTCCGGCGAAGCAGGAAAACGTCGTCATGGGCGTGACCATCTCAAGCCCGGACAAGGCGCTGTGGCCGGACGGCGGCGACGGCAAGCCGGTCACCAAGCTCGACCTCGCTCGCTACTACGAGGCGGTCGGACCCTGGATGATGGAGCATATCAAGGGCCGTCCCCTGTCGATCATCCGCATGCCGGAAGGCATCAACGGCGAACGCTTCTTCCAGCGCCACGCCGGCAAGGGCGCTTCGGCGCTGATCGAGCAGGTGCCGGTCTACGGCGACCACAAGCCCTACCAGCAGGTCGACCGCGTCGAGGGCCTGGCGGCCATGGCGCAGGTGGGCGCCGTCGAGCTGCACCCCTGGAACTGCCAACCCTTCGATCCGGAAATCCCCGGCCGGCTGGTCTTCGACCTCGACCCCGACGAGGAGCTCCAGTTCCCGCGCGTGATCGAGGCCGCGCATGAGGTGAAGGAACGGCTGGAAGCGGTTGGTCTTGTTGCCTTTTGCAAGACGACCGGCGGCAAGGGCCTGCACGTCGTCACCCCGCTCGCCAAGTCGAAGAAGAAGCTCGACTGGCCGAGCGCCAAGGCCTTCGCCCGCGAACTCTGCGCGCAAATGGCCGCCGACAGCCCCGACCGCTACACCATCAACATGGCCAAGAAGGTCCGCGGCGGCCGCATCTTCCTCGACTATCTGCGCAACGACCGCCTCTCGACCGCCGTCGCGCCTCTGTCTCCGCGCGGCCGCCCGGGCGCGCCGGTCTCAATGCCGGTCGAGTGGAAAGACGTGAAAGTCGGCCTCGACCCCAGAAAGTGGACCATCCGCAACGCCCCGGCCCATGTCGCCAGGATGACCGCCTGGAAGGACTACTGCGATAGCGAACGCCCCCTGGAGCCCGCCATCGCCAAGCTGGGCGCCAAGAAGGCGGCGTAAATGACCGTCTTCCCTCGCGGGTCGGAAGAGGGGGCCCTCAGAGTTCTCCACCCCCCATCGTCATCCTAGGCCTTGTGCCTAGGACCCCTGCTTTCAGCTGAGCGGTGGTCGCCGGACGAGAACCTCCGGTGCGGCCGATAGAGGGGTCCTAGGCACAAGGCCTAGGATGACGGTTGAATGAGCGTGGAGGGATGAAGACATATAGACCCGAGACATTCGACCCCTCCTCGCCCCGGCCGCACCGGACTTATCCGCCCCCTCCTCCACCGCCTTATCCTGACCGGATGAGCCTCTCACCTTCCGCGTCGCCCCTCGCCAGAACCCTCAACCCGCGCGCCCCCGCACGCCCGCGCATCGCACACGCGCGCCCCCGCGCAAGCGATCCCGGCCATGCGAGACTCTGGATACAAACCGACGGCTACGACGCCCGCTTCCGCGCCGGCGCCTTGGCGGCAGGCTTCTTCGCTGGAGCGGCCTTGCGCTCGGCGGGTTTGCGCCGTTCGCCGCCGCTTTGACCCAAACTCCTGCGCAGGGCCTCCATCAGGTCGACCACGTTGGTGTCGTGCGGCTCCTCGACATGCACCACCCTGCCCTTGCCCTTCTGCTTCTCGGCGATCAGAGCCCGCAGCGCGTCCTCGTAGTGGTCCTTGAAGTCCTCCGGCTCGAAGGGACCCGACTGCTGCTCGATGATCTTCTGGGCGATGGCGATCATCTGCGGGTCGGCCTTGTGGTCGGGGATGTCGTCGAAATAGGTCGCCGGGTTTCGAACCTCGTCATGGCTGCGCAGGGTGTAGGCGAGCAGGCCCTTGTCGCGCGGCTCCAACGCCAGCATCCGTTCGCGCTGGTGCATCACCACCCGGCCGAGCGCCATCTTGCCCGCCTCGCGCATGGCTTCACGGATGACGGTGAAGGCCTCCAGCGCCAGCTTGCCGTCGGGCAACAGGTAGTAGGGGTCGTTCCAGTAGAGGCGGTCGATGTCGTCGGCCTCCACGAACCGGTCGATGTCGATGGTGCGGGTGCTTTCCAGCCGCACGGACTCGATCTCTTCGGGGGTGACGATGATGTACTCGCCCTTCTCGTACTCGTAGCCCTTGACGATGTTGGCGCGTTCGACCGGCCCGGTCTCTGGGTCGGTGGGGATCATCTTGATGCGGTTGTGCGTGGTCTTGTGGAGCATGTTGAAACGCACATCGCCCGACGACTGCGTGGCGGTGTAGAGAGCCACGGGACAGGTCACCAGCGACAGGCGCAGGTGACCCTGCCAGGTAGGACGCGGCGCCATGATTTCCTCCGTTATTATCGCGGTTCAACGCCTTGGCGCGAAAGGCGGTTGCCGTGGGTGATTCGGAGGAGGTGCTGGTCGACGCCCGAGGCCATAAATGCCCGGTGCCGACGCTTCGGCTACGGCGAGCGCTGGAGGGGGTCGGCTCGGGGACGGTCGTGCGCCTGTTGGCCGACGACCCGATGGCGCGGATCGACGTGCCGCACTTCTGCAGTCAGCAGGGGCTGGAGTTGCTCGAGGCGGCCGAAACTACTTTCCGCGTGCGGAAACGATAGGCTCCTCCCCGCGCAGGTCGGGCAGCAGCCTGGGCGGCGCCGCCTTGATCGCCAACTCCACCTCGGTCGCCAGCGCCCCGCCGAAGAAGATCGCGTTCACGCTCCACGACAGCCAGATCAGGAACACCACGAACGTCGCCACCGACCCGTAGGTCGCGCCCAGATGCGCCACCTGCTCGACGTAGATGGCGCAAAGCCAGGAGGCGAACAGGAACAGCACCGTGGCCGCCACCCCTCCCACCGAAGAAGCCCGCCAGGCGACCGGATCGCGCGACATGGCGTAGCGATAGATCAGGGTCATCGCCAGGATCAGCGCCGCGCTGGTCCAGGTCCACTCGCTGTAGAGCCAGGGCACATGCGCGAACGGCTTGAAGTGCAGCGTCGCCGACAACAGCCGGAAGGTGATGAACACCGCCGCCACCGCGCCCGCCAGTGCAAAGGCGCAGACCAGCACCACCAAGGCCATGAAGTTGAAGCCGAAGAAGCCGTGCGGGTTGTCCTCGTCATGGATGAACGACAGCCCCGCCAGCAGCGCCTTGAAGCCCCGATGCGCGGCGTATCCGCCGATGATGACGGCGACGCCGCTCTGGGCGGAGACCGCCATATGCGGCGTTCTCACAAGCCGGGCGAGCTGCTCGGTGATCAGGCCCTGCGCGGCCGCGGGCACCACCTGCGCCAGGGCGTCCATTTGCTGGGCGACCTGAGCGGGGTCAGTGAGCAAGCTGTAGAGGCCGATCGCGATGGCCAGTCCCGGGAACACCGCCAGCATGACGAAGAAGGAGACGCCGCCCGTATAGAGCATCACGTCCCTGCCCCACATCCGCGTCAGGGCCTTGCCGATGACCCGCAGGCCTTCGCGCAACCAGTAAAGCGGATCGAGCTCGCGCCAGCGGGATTCGGACATGGCCGGAACCTGCCCCTCGTGGCCATAAATGGCAACGGCGCGCCGTATGGGGATACGGCGCGCCGCCAGGATGACCTTGCCATCTTCCTGGTTGGCCGCCCGCCACTATCGAGGGACGGGAGAGCGTGCCGGGCAGCCACGCATGCAATCTGCGATCCGACGGCTGAACCGCGCCTGAACGAAAAAGGGCGATTTCAGAGCGCGCCTTGCTCTTTGAGGGTGGCGATATCGGCCGCCGCAAAGCCCCAGTCGGCCAGCGCCGCGTCGTTGTGGGCCCCGATGGCCGGCGGCGGGCCCTGGATCTCGCCCGGCGTGGCGGAGAAACGCGGCGCGGGCGCGGGCTGGGTGACGCCGCCGAGCTCGACGAAGGTCTGGCGGGCGGTGTTGTGGGCGTGCTTCGGCGCCTCCTCCAGCGTCAGCACTGGGGCGAAACAGACGTCCGTCGCCTCCATAAGCTCGCACCACTCGGCCTGCGTCTTGGTGGCGATGACGGCGGCGAGCTTCTCGCGCAGCTGGGGCCACTCATCGCGGTTCATCTGCCCCTTGAACTGCGGGTCGTCGATGCCGGTCTTTTCGAGGAGGAGCGCATAGAACTGCGGCTCGATAGACCCGATGGAGATCCACTTGCCGTCGGCGCACTGGTAGGTGTCGTAGAAGTGCGCGCCGCCATCCAGCAGGTTGGTGCGCCGCTCGTCCTTCCACATGCCCGCGGCCTTGAAGCCATAGAACATGGCCATCAGGGAGGCCGCGCCGTCGCTCATGGCGCAGTCGATCACCTGCCCCTGCCCGGTCTCGCGCGCCTGGATCACCCCGGCCAGCAGCCCGAAGGCCAAGTAGAGCGCCCCGCCTCCGAAATCGCCCACCAGGTTCAGCGGCGGCACGGGCTTGTCGGTGGTCCCGATGGCGTGCAGCGCGCCGGTAATGGCGATGTAGTTCATGTCATGCCCGGCGGCCTTGGCGTAGGGCCCCGTCTGGCCCCAGCCGGTCATGCGGCCATAGACGAGCTTCGGGTTGCGCTTGAGCGCCACGTCAGGCCCGAGCCCCAGCCGCTCCATGACGCCCGGCCGGAAGCCCTCGAACACCGCGTCGGCGGTCTCCATCAGCTTCAGGCAGGTCTCGACGGCGGCCGGCTGCTTCAGGTCCAGCGCCACCGAGCGGCGTCCACGCGCGGTGATGTCCCAGGGCGCGGACCGACCGGAGCCCTTGCGGTCGATGCGAACGACGTCGGCGCCGAGATCCGACAGCAGCATCCCGCAGAAGGGCCCGGGCCCGATCCCCGCGAACTCCAGCACCTTCAGTCCCGACAGCGGTCCCTTGCCCATGACGCTCGCTCCTTATGCTTTCCCGACAGATAGCCGCCATGACGGAAGGTCAGGCAAGACATCGCACTCGGTCGCGTCCTAACCGCCTGCTAATCTGTTACGTGCGATTCCCTCGTGCGAATCAAAGGGGTGGAAGCTTTGGCGGAAGACGCCCGCATCCTGATCGTCTCGAAGGATGAGTTCGTGACGCCGCTCGCCGAGGGGCTGGCGAAGCTCGGATGGCCGGCCGTCGTGGCGCGTGGAGCGTCCGCAGGTCTCGCTGCCGTGAGCGATCGCCGGATCGAGGGCGCCGTGGTCGACCTCGCCGCCGGCGACGACATGGTCACGCTCGGCAAGCGGCTGAAGGAGGCCAGCGCGCCACGCCACCTGCCCACCATCGCCATCGGCCAGCCGAATCCCGCGATGGAAGGCTTCGACCTCGTGCTCGGCGCGCCGCTGCACCCGGCGCAGGCCGCGCTGCGGCTGGAGTCGCTTGTCCGCATGGCCGTGGCCGAGGAGGAGTTCGAGCTTCGGCGGCGCACCTTCACCGAGCGGGGCCGCACGCTGCCGTTGCCGCCGGCCTCGGCCGCGCCCTTCCGCATCCTGGCCATCGGGGAACCGGCGCCCCAGTTCCTGGCCCTCTCCAACGCGCTCGCGCGGCTAGGCGCCGACGTGGTCGGCGCGTTCACCGCCTACACTGCCTTCGACTACCTGCATGAGCGGCCGTTCGACGCCGTGGTCCTCTGGGCCGGCGAGAACGAGGCCGAGGCCATGTCGATCGCGGCCGGCATGCGGCGCAACACCCGCCTCTACCATGTGCCGACGCTGCTCTATCTGAGCCAGGGCAGCAAGATCACCATGGCCGAGGCCTTCCACCGCGGCGTTTCGGACATCGCCTCGCCGGTGACGGCGGAGGACGAGACCGCCCGCCGGGTCGTGGAACTCGCCCGCGCCTATCGCCGCCAGAGCGCCATCCGCAATGCGCTGGAGAAGGCCCGCAGCTCCGGCCTGATGGACGCCGCCACCGGCCTTTTCACCCGCGACCTCTTCGCCACCCACCTGGCGCGCCTGGCCAAGGCCGCGCAGGAGCGCAATCGCGCGCTTTCGGTCTGCGTGCTGAAGATCGCCGACAGCCCGACCATCGTTTCGGCCCGCGCGGGCGGCTGGCTTGACCGCGCCATTCCCCAAATCGGCTCGATGATCGGCCGCCTCGTCCGCGCCGAGGACACTGCCGCGCGGCTGGCGCCCGAGGTCTTCGCGCTGGCCCTGCCCTCCACGCCCCTGGCCGCCGCCCGCACCGCCGCCGAGCGGATCACGGCCGTCATCGGCTGCACAGCCTTCGACGCGGGCGACGGCAAGTCGCCGTTCGTGGCCGACTTCGAGATCGGCGTCGCCGAACTGGAAGAAGGCGACGACGCCGCCCACGCTCTCGAGCACGCCGCGTTTCGGGCGTTGCACCGCAAGGCCGGCTGACCCAGCTTCGGGGTGTGACCCAGCTCCACATCGACTTCATCGCCGACGTCGTCTGCCCGTGGTGTTACCTCGGTTGGCGGCGGCTCGAGAAGGCGCTGGCCATGCGCCCCGACGTGCAGGCCGAGGTCGTCTGGCGGCCTTACCAGCTCGATCCGTCCATCCCCGAGGAAGGCGTCGACCGCCGCGCCTACATGGCCGCGAAGTTCACCGACCCCGAGCGCCGCAAGGCGATGGTCGAAGCCCTCACCGAAGCTGCCGCCGAGGAAGGTCTCGACCTCAAGCTGATGGATATCCCGATCAGCCCCAACACCAACGCCGCCCATCGCCTGATCCGCTGGGCGCAAGGTCAGGGGCTGCAACAGCCGGTGATGGAGGCTGTCATGCGCGCCTACTTCACCGAACTACGCGACATCGGCGACCCGGTCGTTCTCGCCGACATCGCCGAGGCCAACGGCATGGACCGCATGACTGTCCTGAAGTTGCTCTCCGAAGGCGCCGACAAGGACGTCATCGGCCACGAGCACATGATGGCCGTCCGCGCCGGCGTCACCGGCGTGCCCTTCATGATCTTCGCCGGAAAGGTCGCCGCCGTCGGCGCCGAGGCGCCCGAGCGGCTGGCCGCCGCGATCGACAGGGCGCTGGAGATGGCGGCCTAGGCCGCTTTCGCCATCTTCGCCAGTTGCGTCAGGATCCGTTCGGCGGCGTCGAGCCGTTGAGCGGGGGTTTCCCACTCGCCCTTTACGACAACCTTGTTGTCCGGCCGCACCCTCCAGACCGCCAGGTTCCTCGAGACGAACTGAACGAGCTCACCGGGGTTCGCGAAGCTGTCGTCCTTGAAGCTGGCGACAGCGCCCTTCGGCCCCACGTCGATCTTCGAGACGTTGGCTTCGCGGCAGAGGCCCTTGATGGCGACGACCTTCAGCAGCTGGCCTGCCTCGGGCGGCAACGGGCCGAAGCGGTCGATGAGTTCGGCGGCAAGCGCCTCGCGATCCTCGACGCGCTCGGCGTCCGACAGGCGGCGGTAGAGCGAGAGCCGTACGTTGAGGTCCGGCACATAGTCCTCGGGAATGAGCACCGCTGCGCCAGTGTTGATCTGCGGCGACCAGGAGCGGTCGGCATGCGCGGCCTCCTGCCCTTGGCGTTCGCGCAGCTCGGCGACGGCGTCCTCCAGCATCTGCTGATAGAGTTCGACGCCGATCTCCCGGATGTGGCCCGACTGTTCATCGCCCAGCAGGTTGCCGCCGCCGCGGATATCGAGGTCGTGGCTCGCCAGCTGGAAGCCGGCGCCCAGGCTGTCCAGCGACTGCAGCACCTTCAGCCGCTTCTCGGCCGACAGGGTGATCTGTTTCTCGTTCGGCGTCGTCAAATAGGCATAGGCCCGCGTCTTCGCCCGGCCGACGCGCCCGCGCAACTGGTAGAGCTGGGCCAGCCCGAACATGTCGGCGCGGTGGATGATCAGGGTGTTGGCGGTCGGAATGTCCAAGCCGCTCTCGACGATCGTGGTCGACAGCAGCACGTCGTATTCGCCGTCGTAGAAGGCCCCCATCACCGCCTCGAGCTGGGTGGCGCTCATCTGGCCGTGGCCGACGACGAACTTCACCTCCGGGACCTGTTCGCGCAGGAAGCGCTCCATATCCGGCAGGTCCTTGATGCGCGGCACGACGAAGTAGCACTGGCCGCCACGATACTTCTCGCGCAGCAGCGCCTCGCGCAGCGTGATCGGGTCCCAGGCGGTGACATAGGTGCGCACCGCCAGCCGGTCGATCGGCGGGGTGGCGATGATGCTCATTTCGCGGATGCCGCTGAGCGCCATCTGCAGGGTGCGCGGGATGGGCGTCGCGGTCAGGGTCAGCACGTGGACGTCGGCGCGCAGCTCCTTCAGCCGCTCCTTGTGCTTGACCCCGAAGTGCTGCTCCTCGTCGACGATCACGAGGCCGAGGTCCTTGAAGCTGACCTGCTTGGACAGGATCGCGTGGGTGCCGACGACGATCTCGATCTCCCCGTTGGCCAGCCCCTCGCGGGTCTCGGCGGCCTCTTTCGCGGGCACGAGGCGCGAGAGCCGGCGCACCTTCACCGGCCAGCCCTGGAAGCGCTCGGTGAAGGTCTTGTAGTGCTGACGCGCCAGCAGTGTTGTCGGGCAGACGATGGCCACCTGCTTGCCGCTCATGGCGATCACGAAGGCCGCGCGCAGGGCGACTTCCGTCTTTCCGAAGCCGACGTCGCCGCAGATCAGCCGATCCATCGGCTTTCCCTGGCTGAGGTCCTGCAGCACGTCGCCGATGGCGTTGAGTTGGTCGTCCGTCTCCTCGTAGGGGAAGCGGGCGCAGAACTCGTCGAAGATGCCGTGCGGCGGGTCGATTTCCTCCACGGACTTCAGCGCGCGGGCGGCGGCGATGAGGATCAGGCCCTCGGCCATCTCGCGCAGCCGCTCTTTCGCGCGGGCCTTGCGCGCCTGCCAGGCCGCGCCGCCGAGGCGATCGAGCTGAACGCCTTCGCTTTCGGCTCCGTAGCGGGTCAGGAGATCGATGTTCTCGACCGGCAGATAGAGCTTGGAGTCGCCGAAGTAGTGCAGTTCCAGGCAGTCGTGCGGCGCCTCCTGCACCTCCAGCGTCTTCAGGCCCTCGTAGCGGCCGATGCCGTGGTCGATGTGGACGACAAGGTCGCCCGGCGTCAGCCCCGAGGCCTCGGCCAGGAAGTTGGCCGCACGCCGCTTGCGCCTCGGCCGCGCCAGCCGGTCGCCGAGGATGTCGGTTTCGGAGATGACCGCGAGGTTCTCGGTCTCGAAGCCGCTTTCGATGGGCAGCACGACCCGTTGCGGGATCTTCGGGTCCGCCGCCTTGGCTGCCTGCCAGTAGGGCGCGAACGGCACGCGCGTGAGGCCGTGATCGGCCAGCATGTGGCCCAGCCGCTCGGATGAGCCTTCGGACCATGACGCGAACAGGACGCGCTTGCCTGCCGCCGCCTGTGTATTGGCGTGGCCGGCGGTCGCCTCGAACAGGTTGACGCTGTCCTGCTGGCGCTCGGCGACGAAGTTCTTGCCGAGCTTGGCGCCCATATCGAGCGCGCCGTCCTGCTGGAACGGCGTGAAGCGGCGGTTTGGTCGCTCCGCCAGCCGCTGTTCCCATTCGGCCGCGTCGAGGTAGAGGGCGCGGGGCTCCAGGGGGCGGTAGTAGGATTTCTTGTCGGCCGCGGCGCGGCTGTCGTAGGCGTCCTCGATCATCGCCAGCCGCTCGTCGCGGGCTTCGCTCGCAAGGTGATCGACGCCGACCAGCGCGCCGTCCGGCAGGTAGTCGAACAGTGTCGCCATCTGCGGATAGAGCAGCGGCAGCCAGTGCTCGAGACCTGCGCGGCGGTTGCCCTCGCTGACCGCCTCATAGAGCGGGTCTTCACCCGGCGCGCCGAACGCCTCGACGTAGCCCTTGCGGAAGCGCGAGATGGTTTCCTTGTCGAGCAGCGCCTCGCTGACCGGCAGCAGGGAGATATCCTTCAGCTGCCTGGTTGAGCGCTGGGTCTCCGGATCGAACCCCCGGATGCTCTCCAGCGTGTCGCCGAACAGGTCGAGCCGCACCGGCTCTTCGGCTCCCGGCGGAAAGACATCGATCACACCGCCGCGGATGGCGAACTCGCCCTTCTCCGACACGGTCGAGGCGCGGACGTAGCCGTTGACGGCGAAGTAGGTCTCCAGGTCCTTGATATCGACGTCCTGACCGGGCCTGGCGCTGAAGCTGGCCTTGGAGACGACCCTCTGCTCGGGCACACGCTGCAGGGCCGCGGCGGCGGCCGTGACCAGCATCACCGGCTTTTTCGGATCGAACTCGCCCGCCAGCCGCGACAGCGTCGCCATCCGCCGCGCCGCGACCCCGGGCGACGGCCCGATCCGGTCGTAGGGCAGGCAGTCCCACGACGGGAAGAACAGGATCTCGACCTCGGGCGCGAAGAAGCCCATCGCGCCGATGAAGGCGCTGGCCCGACCCCCGTCGCGGGCGATGAAGCAGGTCAGGCCGCCGCGAGCGCGGGCGATGTCGGCCATGACCAGCGCGTCGAAGCCCTCCGGCGCGCCGCAGAGGTCGAGGCGCCCGTCCTCCCTGGCCACTCGCTTCAGATCGGCCGGCGTTGCGACGCGTGGCGAGCCGTCAGGCGCCATGGTCGCCTCCCCTGTCCGACGGATCGAAGGCCCGCAGCTGCATCATAAGTTCGGTCTGGAACTGAGGCGGCGTCGGCGCGCGCCCGACGATCCAGACGTAGATGTCATGGTCGTTCTGTTCGAGCAGCGCCTCGAATTCGTCGAGCTGCGCCGGCGTCATCGAATCGGCATGGCTGTCCGCGAACGGCCCCAGAATGAGGTCCGCTTCCCGAAAACCGCGATGCCACGCGCGGAACTTCAGCCTTTTAAGCCGCGTGTCTTCCATGAACCGTCTTGCACTGAGCGGGCGGATATAGAGCGGCGCGGCGTCTGGCGCCAGCCGCGCTATGCTGTCGGTGATGCGACCGGAGATTCTGTTCCCGCTGTTTGCTCCCATCGGCACGCTGAAAGGCGTGGGCGCCCGTGTTGCGCCTCTGCTCGAGAAGGTCGCCGGGCCCATCGTGCGCGACGTGCTGTTCCTGCCGCCTAGCGGGTTCGTGCGCCGGCCGGTGACGACGGTGGACGCGGTGCACGAGGGCGAGGTCCACACGCTCATCGTCACGGTCGAGAAGCACCAGAAGCCCGGCCGCCCCGACCTGCCGTGGAAAATACTCTGCTTCGACGGGACGGGGTTCCTGACCATCGTCTGGTTCAAGCGCCACGGCGAGCATCTGCTGAAGAGCTATCCGGTGGGCGCAAAGCTCGCCGTCAGCGGCAAGGTCGAGCGGTTTGGGTCCGAGATCCAGATGGCGCACCCGGCCTATTGCGTGGACGCGGCGAACGTCGCCGAAATTCCGCAGGTGGAGACAGTCTATCCGGCCACCGCCGGCCTGCCCTCCCGCACCATCCGCAAGTTTACATTGGAGGCGCTCGAGCGCACGCCTGATTTGCCCGAGTGGTGCGACCCGGCCTGGCTCGCCCGCGAGAAGCTGCCAGGCTGGCATGAGGCGCTGGTTCAACTCCATAATCCGCAGAGCGAGGCGGATGTCAGCCTCTTCGCCCGTCACCGCCGACGACTGGCCTACGACGAGCTGTTCGCCCACCAGATGGCGCTCGCCCAGCGCAAGGCCGCGCGGCGCTCGCACCCGGCGCCGGCGATCCGGGCGAGCGAGTGGGCGGATGCGATCGAGAAGGCCCTCCCCTGGCGCCTGACCGGCGCGCAGATCAGGTCGCTGGCCGAAGTGCGTGGCGACCTGGCTTCCGGCGAGCGGATGAGCCGCCTGTTGCAGGGCGACGTGGGCGCGGGCAAGACCGTGGTGGCGATGTTGGTCATGGCCGATATCGCGGCCGCTGGACTGCAATCGGCCTTCATGGCGCCGACCGAAATCCTTGCCCGCCAGCACTTCGAGACCATCGCCGAGCCCCTCGCCGCGCAGGGTATCAAGACCGTGCTGCTGACCGGTCGTGACAAAGGCGCCGGACGCGCCGAGAAGCTCCGCGCATTGGCGGACGGCTCCGCGGCGGTCGCGGTCGGCACCCACGCGCTCTTCCAGGACGAGGTGGCGTTCAAGGCGCTGGCGCTGGCCGTCGTCGACGAGCAGCAGCGCTTCGGCGTCAGCCAGCGCAAGCAGCTGCAGGAGAAGGGCGACGGCGTCCATCTGCTGGCCATGTCGGCGACGCCGATCCCGCGCACGTTGGAGCTGACAGTTTACGGCGATCTCGACGTCTCCCGCATCGACGAAAAGCCGCCGGGCCGTACGCCGGTCGCCACTCGCGCCGTTCCGACGCCGCGCCTGCTGGAGATCGTGGAGCGGTTGCGCGCTGCCGTCGGCCAGGGCGCCCAGGCCTTCTGGATCTGCCCGCTGATCAGCGAATCCGAAGTCGCCGACCTCGCCGCCGCCGAAGCCCGCGCCAAGGCGCTGCGCACCATCCTGGGCTTTCCCGTCGGCCTGGTGCACGGCCAGATGCCGTCCGCCGAGAAGGACGCCGTGATGGCCGACTTCGTGGAGGGCCGGGTTTCGGTGCTGGTCGCGACCACGGTTGTCGAGGTCGGCGTCAACGTGCCCAACGCCACCATCATGGTCATCGAACAGGCCGAACGCTTTGGGCTCGCCCAACTCCACCAGCTGCGGGGTCGCGTAGGGCGTGGGAACCGCGAGAGCGCCTGCGTGCTGCTCTACGATCCGCCGCTGTCGCAGGTCGCCGAGAAGCGTCTCGATATCCTGCGCAAGACCGACGACGGCTTTGCGATCGCCGAATTGGACCTGGAGCTGCGCGGCGGCGGCGATCCGCTGGGCCTGCGCCAGAGCGGCTTTCCGGCTTACCGGCTGGCCGATCCGGTGGCGCACCGCGACCTTATTGCCGTCGCTGCAGACGACGCCCGGCTCGTCCTCACTCGCGATCCGCAGCTGACCTCGCCGCGCGGCAAGGCGGTGCGCGTCCTGCAAGAGCTGTTCGACTGGAAGCCCGAGGGTTTGACTGACGCCGGGTGAAGCCTTCCAACTGGCGCCATGCTGGAAGACGCCCTCAACGCGCTTGGTCTTGGTCTCGTCAGTGGGCTGCGGCGGCTGTCCGGTGGGGCGAGCCAGGAAACCTGGGCGTTCAGGGCCGGAGACCGTGAGCTCATCCTGCGTCGCAAGCCCGAGGGCATGGCCGGCAGCGGCAACGCCATCGGCCTCGACAAGGAAGCCGCTCTCATCCAGGCCGCCGCCAAACAGGGCGCGCCCGTGCCGCCGATCGTGCGTGTCTGCACGCCCGATGACGGGCTGGGCGAAGCCTACGTCATGGGCAAGGTCGAGGGCGAAACGCTCGGTCGCCGGATCGTCCGCGACGACGCCTTTGCGGCCGTGCGTCCAAAGCTTGCACGCCAGTGCGGCGAGGTGCTCGCCCGCATCCACGCAACGCCGCTTGAGGGGCTGGCCGCGCTTGCCGTTTCCGACGCCGCCACCGAGCTGGCGAAGTACGAAGCAATCTATCGGGGCGCCGGCGACCGCCGTCCGATCTTCGAGGCCGCGTTTCGCTGGCTGAAGGATCGCGCGCCGGCCCTCGACAAGCCGGTGCTGGTCCATGGCGACTTCCGAAACGGCAACATCATGTTCGCCCCCCAGACCGGAGTCGCGGCCGTGCTCGATTGGGAATTGGCGCATCTTGGCGATCCGGCCGAGGACATGGGCTGGATCTGCACCGCTTCCTGGAGGTTTGGCGGCGCAAAGCCGGTCGGCGGATTCGGTGATTACGATGAGCTGCTGGCCGGTTACGAGGCGGCGGGCGGCAAACCGATTCCGCTGGAGCGGGTGCTCTACTGGCAGATGCTCGGCTCGCTAAAATGGGGCGTCATGTGCCTGATCATGTACACGGCCTGGAAGTCCGGCGCGGACAGCTCGGTGGAGCGCGCCATGATTGGCCGGCGAACCAGCGAGACCGAGATCGACCTCATCACCTTGCTGGAGCGCGCGGCATGATCACTTCGCCGACCTCGCTCGAACTCATCGACGCCGTCATCGGCTTCATCGAGCAACGCGCCGCGCCTCAGCTGAAGGACCGCGACGCCTTCCTCGCCCGCGTGGCGGTCAACGCGCTGGCGGCGGTCCGCCGGGAAATCGAGCTGGGCCCGGACGCCGAGGCTGCCGCCGCCGAAAGGCTGCGGGCCCTGCTGGGCCACGATGGCGACTTCACCGCATTGAACACCGAGCTTTGCGATCGGCTGGCGTCGGGCGAATTGACGGCCAAAGACCCGCAGGTGCTGGCGCACCTGAAGGCATCGATCATCGACCAGGTGCGGATTGATCAGCCGAACTATGCGGGACTGAAGGCTCTGTTGGGCGGCTGAGGTAGGCGGCGACTCGCGCCTCCGCGTCCGCCTCGATGTCGGCGTAGAACAGGTTGGCGCCCAGCACCTTCAGCCGGTCCGCCCACGACCCCGAAGGCCTGAACGCCTGCGATTTCGGCCGCGTCACTCGCAGGACGCCTTCCACGCACTGAGCGCCGGCCTGTCGCTGCAGGAAAGCTGGCCGCGCTCCCCACTCCATCCCCGTCGCGTTGGCGGCGCCGATGTTCTCGCGCTGGGAGACGGGCTCGGATGTCACGGCGCCCCGCAGTGGGTTCACACATAGCGGCTCGCCCTGAAGCTCCACCAGCTGCCCGTTGCCGTTCCAGACGAGCGAACGTTGCAGCAGGTCCTGCTCGCGTTCGTAGTCTCCCTTCACCGCCGAGGCCCAGGCGACAACACAGCCGGACTCCTGTCGCAACGCGCAGGCGGGAACTGGCGAACCGGGTCCGTACTCGGCGCCCGGAACGACGGTGTCCATCAGGTAGGCCGCCACCAGCCGGCTCCTGATTTGGGGGTTCGTGGCGATCTCGTCGCGCAGCAGCCGCGCGGCCATCTCACCGCCCTGCTCCACCCCGACCAGCACGAACGGGCGGCCATTGTTGTAACGCTCGATGAAGGTGCGGAAGGCGGAGCGGACGTCTCCATAGGCGAACTGCCGCGCCTCGCGGGCGTCGTCGCGCAGAGTCAGGCGGGTGTAGAGGCTGGCCTGCCGGTAGCGCGGGGCGAAGATGCGCCCAACCCGCACGAACGGCCCGGCGTAGTTGGGCAGCATGGTGCGGGTCAGCACCTCGTTGCCGCTGCGGCTGTCGATCGGCGCGTTCCAGTTGCCGCCGCCGTTATAGGTGGTTGGGTGGACGAAGAAGACATCGACCGGCAACTCGCTGTCGGCGGACGGATCGGTCGGCATCAGCGCCCAGGCGTCGCGCTGCGTGTAATCCGGCGCGCGGGGCGGCTTGTAGACCTGATAGGGCGTACGCGGATCGAGCGCCGTGCGCAGGATGTCGTCGCGATAGAAGACGGCCGCCGCCACCGCCAGCACCAGGAAGGCGGCGACGCCCAGAGCGATCCAGCGTTTGAAGCCCGTCAGCCGCGCCATGTCTCCGCTTACACCAGCGGACGCGCGCGCGTCAGGCCCCCTCGCGCCCGACGATGGCCACCGAGCACACGTTGGTCGAGGGCGAGCCGCCGAGGTTGTGGGTCATGCCGAACACCGGGTTATCTAGCTGCCGTTCGCCGGCGCGGCCCTGCAGCTGAAGGTACATCTCGTAGAGCATGCGCAGACCCGAGGCTCCGATCGGGTGGCCGAAGCACTTGAGTCCGCCGTCGATCTGGCAGGGCACCCCGCCCTCGGCGTCGTAGAAACCGTCCATCACGTCGCGCCAGCCCTGCCCTTCCTCGGAAATGAACAGGTCTTCCATCGTCACCAGCTCGGTGATCGAGAAGCAGTCGTGAACCTCCATCATCGAAATTTGCTCGCGCGGTTTTTCGATGCCGGCTTCGCGATAGGCCTTCTTGGCGGCGATACGGGCGGTGTGGAAGTGGCTTCCATCCCACTGATTATATTGGCTTTCGTAACCGTTCGAGACCGACAGCTGCAGCGCCTTGACGGTGACGAGGTCGTGCTTGCCGAGCGAGCGGGCGATCTCCGGCGTCGTCACGATGGCAGCCGCCGCGCCGTCCGACACGCCGCAGCAGTCGAACAGGCCCAGCGGCTCGGCGATCATGGGCGCGTTCAGCACCTGCTCTTCCGTCACGGCCTTTTGCAGGTGGGCCTTCCTGTTCTTGGCGCCGTTGGCGTGGCTCTTCACCGAGACATGGGCGATGGCGCGCTTCAGGTCTTCCTTGGAAACGCCGTGCTTGGCGCGATAGGCGGACGCCAGTTGGGCGAAGTTTCCGGGCGCCGAGCCGTTCGGCATCACCTGGGGCGCGAGCGTGCCGGGGTTTGCGACGGGCAGGCCGCCGTAGCCCGTGTCCTTCAGCTTCTCGACGCCCACCGCCAGCGCGATATCCGCCGCCCCGGCCGCCACGGCGTAGACCGCGCCCCGGAAAGCCTCCGAGCCCGAGGCGCAGAAATTCTCGACCCGGGTCACGGCGATGTTGGGCAGGCGCAGCGCCATCGACAGCGGCGTACCGCCCTTCCCCGTGCCCATCTCGTCCACGTGGGTCGAGAACCAGGCCGCGTCGAGCTGGGTCGGCTCGATGCCGGCGTCCTGCATGGCTTCGAGGTAGGCCTCGACCATCAGATCGTCGGGCCCGGCGTCCCAGCGCTCGCCGAACTTGGAGCAGCCCATGCCGAGTATGGCGACCTTGTCCCTGATGCCCATGGCCATGTCGGTCTCTCCTATTCAGCAGCTTGTGCGGTGGCGGCGGCAGCGCGCGCCCGGTCGGGAATGGCTTTCCAGAAGTAGCGGCGGAAACCGCGCTTCTCGTCGACCTCCTTCAGGCGGAAGGCCATCTTCACCGGCATGCCGGTCTCGACATCGCCCGGCTCCACGTCGGTGATGTCCATGAAGATGCGCCCGCCGCCCTCGAAAACGACCATGCCGTAGTGGTTCGGCGGCGCCATCGAGAAGGTCAGATAGTCGGCCGAGTAGCTGAGCACCGAGGCCGGCCGCTCGGCGAACCGGTACGGCTCCTGGGTGTCGACCGCCGGGTTGTTGGGGGCGACGGAGATGCGGGTGCGGGGAAACTGCACCACGCCGGTCTCGCGGCAGCGGCCGCCGACCAACCCCAGGATCATGTCTTCGTTGCGATAGAGGGTGGTCAGCGCGGTCTTGTTGTCCTTCTCCGCGCGCATCCCTTTGTCCCATTCGACCAAGCCGTTGAAGAACAGGAACTTCAGGTAGTTGGTCTCTTCCTTTCGGTCGGCCAGCGAGCCGGTGACGCCGCGCGCCGGGCGCCGCGTCTTCACATAGTCGGTGGCGCGGAAGACCAGCGCCTCGGCCCCTGCCCCGAACTGGGCGACCAGGATGATGTCGCCGGCCTTCGCGTTCTCCAGCGCGTGCGCCAGCATGATCAGGCTGTGAGCACTGCCCGCCTCGCCCATGACGGCGGCGAGGTTGTCGCGCACGGCTTCGGCGGGGATGTTGCACTTCTTCGCCAGCGTCGCGCCCATGCCCGAGAAGGTCGACGGGAAGCAGAAGTGGGTCACCTGTTCGCCGCCAATACCCGCAGCCGCCAGCGCCCGCTCGATGGCCGGGGGGACAAGCTTGACGATGCCCTCATCGCGGATCCAGCGCTCTTCCCAGCTGTAGTCGAACTCTTCGCCGGCACCCCGGAAGTGGTCGACGAAGTCGTCAGTGACCGCGCCATGGCCGAGGAATTCCGCCACCGGACTGCCGGCTGAGACGAGAAACGCCGCCGCTCCGTCGCCGAAATCCAGCTCCTGCGGAGACGCCGCACGCGCCTTGCGGTGCTCGCCCGCGGCGACCAGCACGGTCTTGGCCGCCCCACCTTTCACGGCGGTCAGCGCCTGCGCGAGCGCCGTCAGGCCGCAGCGCTGCGAGCCGGTGATGTCGGCCGCGCTGATCGACTTCTCCAGCGTCAGGGCCGCCGAGACGATCCCGGCGTTCAACCGGTCGGTGAACGGCGCGGTCGTGGAGGCGTAGTAGAGGGCGTCGACGAAGGTGCGGTCGTCGCCCGGCCCCAGCGCGTCACGCGCGGCCTCGACGGCCATGGTGAGTGCGTCTTCGTCCCAGTTGGCCATCGACCGCTCGCCCTTGGCCTTGCCCATCAGGTTCGGCGCGACCCAGGCGTTGGCGCTCGCGGCGGCTTTCCGGCTCAGGCGCAGGCGAGGCGCATAGGCGCCCCAGGCGGTGATCCCGACCACGTTTCGTACTCCCGCTTATCGTTTAAACGGCAGTTTGAACCGACGTTACCTGCGCGGCAAGCGTGACGCTGGGTCATCTCCCACCGTCATCCTCGGGCTCGTCCCGAGGACCCATAATCGAGGCGGCTGGGGAATAACGCTGGGCTTCGTCGTGCGAACGGCCTTACCGCCTCGATTATGGGTCCCAGGCACAAGGCCTGGGATGACGGGTTTGGGGTTAGCGATACGGGTCCGGCTGGCTCAGGTAGCGCTGAACGTAGTCGGTCAGCCCCTCTTCCAGCGGCGTCATCGGGGCGGTGTAGCCGGCCTCGCGCAGGCGGCTCATGTCGGCCTGGGTGAAGTACTGGTACTTCTCGCGGATCGAGGGCGGCATGTCGGAGTATTCGATGTCCGGCTCGCGCCCGGCGGCCTTGAACATGATCTCGGCCACATCGCGGAACGTCCGGGCCTGGCCGGAGCCCAGGTTATAGACGCCGTTGACCTGCTCGTTGGCCACCAGCCAGGCGATCACCTCGGCCGCGTCGCGGACATAGACGAAATCGCGCTGCTGGCCGCCGTCCGGATAGTCGGGATTGTAGGACTTGAAGAGCTGCACGCCCTGCCCGGCGCGAACCTTCGGCCAGATCTGGGCGGCGACTGATTTCATCGACTGCTTGTGCTCTTCGTTGGGCCCGTAGACGTTGAAGAACTTCAGTCCAACCCATTGAGGGGGCTTGTAATCTCGCCTCGCCTGCCGGGCGGCGAAGACGTCGAACAGGGCCTTGGACCAGCCGTAGGTATTCAGCGGGCGCAGCGCCTTGAGTGCGTCGAAACTGTCGTCGTCCTTGAACCCCTGCGAGCCGTCGCCGTAGGTCGCGGCCGAGGAGGCGTAGATGAAGCGCCGCTGCCGGTCGGTGCACCAGCGGTAGAGGTCGCGCGACAGGCCGAAGTTGGTGTGGATGATCTTGTCGGCGTCCGGCTCGGTGGTCGAGGAGACCGCGCCCATGTGGATCACTACTTCCACGTCGCGCCAGCGTTTCTCCAACCATTCCATCATGTTATCGGGATGAACGAAGTCGCCGATCAGGTGCTTGGAGACGTTGCGCCACTTGCCGCACTCCACATCGTGCAGCCGGTCGCAGACGACGACGTCGAGCGTCGGGTCCTCCGCCAGCCTGGCGACGATGTTGGAGCCGATGAAGCCGGCGCCGCCGGTCACGAAGATGATGCGGCGGTTCATGCCTTCCCCAATCAAGCTTTCTCGGTCATGCGCGCGATGGCCGCGGTGGTGGAATAGCCTTCGACGATGGGCGCGAGCTTCACCTCGCCGCCCCAGCTTTTCACGAGATCGCCGCCGACCACCTGGTCCTCGGTATAGTCCGCGCCCTTGATGAGCACTTCGGGCCGCGCGGCCTTGATCAGCTCGACGGGCGTCTCTTCATCGAAGGGCGCGACGAGATCGACGCCGCTGAGGCCCGCCAGCACCAGGGCGCGGGATTCCAGATCGTTGACGGGCCGGCCTTCGCCTTTCAGCGCGCGGACGGAAGCGTCGCTGTTTAGTCCGACGATCAGCCGGTCGCACCAGGCGCGGGCCTGGGCGAGGTAGGCGACGTGGCCTTTGTGCAGGATGTCGAAGCAGCCGTTGGTGAAACCGACCTTCAAGCCCTGCTCGCGCCAGGCGGCGACGCGGGCGGCCATCTGGCCGGGGGTGACGATCTTGGCCTCGGCGGGGGCCATGTGGGCGGTGATCTCGGCCTCGATCAGCTCCTCGGGCGAGCAGGTGGCCGTGCCGCGCTTGCCGACGACGACGCCGGAGGCCAGCAGGGCGAACTCGATGGCGTCGGCGTAAGACGCCCCCGCCGCCAGCGCCAGCCCCAGCGCCGCCAGCGCCGTGTCGCCCGCGCCGGAGACGTCGAATACCTCGCGCGCCCGGCCTGTGAAGTGGCGCACCGGTTCGCCGCGGGTCGCCAGCGACATCCCCTTGGCCGAGCGGGTCACAAGCACCGCCTTGCAGGCTGAAAGCTCCAACGCCTTCGCCAGCGCGGCCTCGACTTGTTCGTCAGTGTCCGTGGGCAGGTCGGTCGCCCGCGCCAGCTCCGCGGCGTTCGGCTTGATCAGGTCGGCCGCGCCATAGCGGTCGAAGGTGCGCGACTTGGAATCGACGATCACCTTCGCGCCGGTCGCGTGGCAGGCCTCGATGACGGCCGGCGTCACCGCGCCCTTGCCGTAGTCGGACAGCAGGATGGCGCCCGCGCCCTCGGCCGCGTGTTTAACCGCCGACAGCAGCTTGGAAGCGGCGTCATCACCGATCGGCCGGGAATCCTCGGCGTCCACACGGAGGAGCTGCTGGCCGGCCGCGACGTAACGGGTCTTCACCGTGGTCGGGCGGTCCTTCTCAGCGACGAGATAGCCCTCGATCCGCGCTTCGGCCCCGACCATGCCGAGCGCCTCGCCAGCCGCGGCGTCATCGCCGATAACGCCCGCCAGAGCCGCCACCCCGCCCAGCGCCGCCACGTTGCGGGCGACATTGCCCGCCGCGCCCAGCATCGCCTGCTCGCGCGCCCGGTGCAGCACGGGGATCGGCGCCTCCGGCGAGGTGCGGCTGACCTCGCCATAGACGAAGCGGTCGACCATCACATCGCCCACGCAGGCGACGCGTACGCCCGAGATGGCGGTCAGCAGGTTCTGGAGGCGGGCCAGGTCCATGAGGATGCTCTAACCCTTCGCCCTGATTTGGGGAAGCTAGGCCGCCCGCCGCTTGGCGAGCGCGTCGTATTCCAGCAGCTCGCGCACCAGCGGCTCGAAATCCTTCAGCGCCACCATGTTGGGGCCGTCGGAAGGCGCATGGTCCGGATCCGGGTGGGTTTCCATGAAGACGCAGGCGACGCCCACGGCGACCGCCGCGCGCGCCAGCACGGGCACATACTCCCGCTGCCCGCCGGAAGATGTCCCCTGCCCGCCCGGCTGCTGCACCGAGTGGGTGGCGTCGAACACGATCGGACAGCCGATCTTCGCCATCTCCGGCAGCGCGCGCATATCGCTGACGAGCGTGTTGTAGCCGAAGGAAACGCCGCGCTCGGTCGCCAGCACATTGGGGTTGCCCGCCCCGGTCACTTTGGCGACGACGTTCTTCATGTCCCAGGGCGCGAGGAACTGGCCCTTCTTCACGTTCACGGCCCGGCCGGTCCTGGCCGCCGCGACCAGAAGGTCCGTCTGACGGCAGAGGAAGGCGGGAATCTGCAGCACGTCGACCGCCTCGGCCACGCGGGCGCACTGGTCGTGTTCATGTACGTCGGTCAGCGTCGGCAGGCCCGTGACCTCGCGGATTTCGGCAAACACCGGCAGCGCGCCATCCAGCCCGATCCCCCGCTGGGCGTTGACCGAGGTGCGGTTGGCCTTGTCGAAGGAGGTCTTGTAGACGAGCCCGATATCCAGCCGGTCAGCGATCTCGCGCAGGGCGTGGGCCGTTTCCAGCGCGTGCTGGCGGCTCTCCATCTGGCAGGGACCCGCGATCAGCGTCAGGCGTTCGGCGTTGCCGATCCGGACGACGCGGCCCGATCCGGCCTTGAGTTCCACGACGGCGTTGGGCTGTGTCACGTATCGGCGCTTTCTGTCTTAAGGGAGCCCGGAAGGTGGAGCCGGGAGGCAGGCGAGACAAGTGGGCGAGAACGAGGTTCCCCCTATCATAGTCTGGTTCCGGCGCGACCTGCGGCTTGCCGACAACCCCGCCCTGATGGCGGCGGTTACCAGCGGTCGGCCCGTGATCCCGCTCTACATCCTCGACGAGACGCCCGGCGTACGGCGGATCGGAGCGGCGTCGCGCTGGTGGCTGGACAAATCGCTCGCCGCGATCGCCGGGTCACTGGGAGTGCTGGGCTCGCGGCTGATCCTTAGACGAGGCGCCGCCGCCGAGGTGCTCGAACAGCTCATCGCCGAGACCGGCGCGGCGGGCGCTTACTGGAACCGCCTCTACGATCCCGGCGTGGTCGAACGGGACATGGCGCTGAAGACTACGCTGAATGCCGAAGCGCGCTCGTTCAACGCCGCCCTGCTGACCGAACCGTGGGAGGTGCAAACCGGCGCCGGCAAGGACTACAGCGTCTTCACCCCCTACTGGCGGGCGGCCCGCAGTCGGCTGGACCGCGTGGAGGCGCTGCCGGCGCCGAAGAGGCTGACGGCGCCAACCGAGTGGCCAAAATCCGATACGTTGGCTGACTGGAAGCTTCATCCGAGCAAACCGGACTGGTCCGGCGGCTTCGACATCTGGAGGCCCGGCGAAACCGGCGCGCTGGAGCGGTTGGCCCAGTTCCTCGACAAAGGCGTCCACGGCTACGCCGAACGCCGCGATCGGCCGGATCTGGACGGCGTCTCGCGCCTGTCGCCTCACCTGCACTTCGGCGAGATCGGGGCCCGGCAGATATGGATCGCGGCTGAAACAGCCGTAGCGACGGGAGAAGCGGCCTACGTCGACGTCGACAAATTCCAGGCCGAACTGGGCTGGCGCGAGTTCAACCACCACGTCGTCTTCCATCACCCCCGCATAGCGACCGAAAACTTGCGGGCGAGCTTTGACGCCATGCCTTGGCGCAAGGACGTGAAGGCCTTCCGTGCCTGGACAGAGGGGCGCACCGGCTACCCGCTGGTTGACGCGGGCATGCGCGAACTGTGGGCGACCGGCTACATGCACAACCGGGTGCGGATGGTGGCGGCGTCCTTCCTCGTGAAGCACCTGCTGATCGACTGGCGGGAGGGCGAGCGGTGGTTCTGGGACACGCTGGTCGATGCCGATCCGGCCAACAACGCTGCCAACTGGCAGTGGGTGGCGGGCTGCGGCGCGGACGCCTCGCCCTGGTTCCGCATCTTCAATCCCATCGGTCAGGCGGAGAAGTTCGATCCCGACGGCGCCTATGTCCACCGCTGGGTGCCGGAGCTGGGCACGCGCCGCTATCCGAGACCCATCGTCGACCACGCCGCCGCCCGCGCCCGCGCTCTGGACGCCGTGAAGACGGGCCGCCTTTAGGAAAACTGGGCTTGCGCGATAGCCGTGGCGCACGATTTACCGAGCCTATGAAGGTCGCGCCCAGCGTCATCGAGGCTATCGGCAACACCCCGCTGATCCGGCTGAATGCCGCCAGCGAGGCGACGGGCTGTGAGATTCTCGGCAAGGCCGAGTTCATGAACCCCGGCCAGTCGGTGAAGGACCGCGCCGCGCTCGGCATCGTCCGCGATGCGGAGGAGCGCGGCCTGCTTCGCCCCGGCGGCCGCATCGTCGAGGGCACGGCGGGCAACACCGGCATTGGTCTGGCCATGGTCGGCTGTGCGCTGGGCTACAAGACCACCATCGTCATCCCCCGCACCCAGAGCCAGGAGAAGAAGGACGCCATCCGGCTGATGGGCGCCGAGCTGGTGGAGGTGGACGCCGTCCCCTACGTCAACGAAAACAATTACGTGAAATATTCCGGCCGCTTGGCGGAAGAACTTGCGAAGAAAGAGCCCAACGGCGTTGTGTGGGCCAACCAATTCGACAACGTCGCCAACCGCGTTGCTCACGAGCGCTCGACCGGGCCGGAGATCTGGGAGCAGACGGACGGCCGGGTCGACGGCTTCATCTGCGCTGTCGGCTCAGGAGGCACGCTGGCCGGTGTCGCCACAGCCCTGAAGGCGCGAAATCCCGAGGTGAAGATCGGTCTGGCCGACCCTTACGGCGCGGCGCTCTACAGCTTCTACACCGGCGGCGAGCTGAAATCGGAGGGGACCTCGATCACCGAAGGCATCGGCCAGGGTCGGATCACCGCCAACCTCGCCGACCTCCACATCGACCACGCCTACCGCATCCCCGACGAAGAGATGCTGCAGGTGATCTTCGACCTCGTGCAGGACGAAGGTCTGTGCCTTGGCGGGTCATCGGGGATCAATATTGCCGGCGCCGTGCGCATGGCGCGCGATATGGGCCCCGGCCACACGGTTGTTACGGTGTTGTGCGACCATGGTTCGCGCTATCAGAGCAAGCTCTATAACCCCGCGTTCCTGGCCGACCGCGGCCTGCCCGTACCGGCCTGGCTCTAGAAGAGGCGCTCGATGTCCGACCCGCTCGTTTCCACCGAATGGCTGCATGAGCGGCTGGGCGCGCCCGACATAAAGATCATCGATGCGACCTGGTATCTGCCCGGCGACGAGCGTGACCCGAAGGCGGAGTATGCGCTGGCCCACATCCCGGGCGCGGTCTTCTTTGACATCGACGAGATCGCCGACCTTTCCTCCCCCCTGCCCCACATGCTGCCTCCGCCGGAGAAGTTCGCCTCGCGCGTGAAGAAGATGGGCCTGGGCGATGGCTCGACCATCGTCGTCTATGATGCTTCGGGCATCTTCTCGGCGCCGCGGGTGTGGTGGATGTTCCGCGCCATGGGCCATGAGCGGGTCGTGGTGCTGGACGGCGGTCTGCCCAAGTGGATCGCCGAGGGTCGACCGATCGAGGATATGCCGCCCGCCACGCAGGAGCGGCATTTCACCCCGCGCTACACCTCCGACCTCGTTCGCGACATCGATCAGGTGCGCCAGACGCTGGAAAGCGGCCGCGAGCAGGTCGTCGACGCCCGCGCCGCCGCCCGCTTTACCGGCGAGGCGCCCGAGCCTCGCCCCGGTCTGCGCGGCGGACATATGCCGGGTGCACTGAACGTTCCCTCCTCCCTCCTGATCGCGCCGGACGGCACGATGAAGACCGCCGAACAACTGGCGGCCGTTTTCGAGCTGGCCGGGGTGGACGTCAACAAGCGCGTGGTCGCCACCTGCGGTTCGGGCATCAGCGCGTCCATCGTGGCGCTGGCGTTGGCGCGACTGGGCCACCCGCGCACGGCGGTCTACGACGGCTCCTGGACCGAATGGGGCGGCCGCGAAGACACCCCCGTGGTGACCGGACCGGCGTAAGGCGCTTAAGTGGCGGTGATGGACGAAGAAACCCGCCTCATCCGCGCCGGCAAGCCGCCGAAGAAGCTGCCGAAGACGGTCGGCCCGCCGATCCAGCGCGGCTCGACGGTGCTGCTGCCCAACGCCGAGGCCCTCTACAAGGAAGACCTGGGCTACGGCCGCGCGGGTCTCGTCACCCAGCTGACGCTCGCCGATGCGCTGTCCGAGCTGGAGGGCGCCAAGGCGGTTCAGCTCTATCCGTCGGGGCTGGCGGCGATGACCGGAGCGATGCTGGCGGTGCTGAAGGCGGGCGACGAGGTGCTGGTCGCCGACTGCGTCTACAAGCCTACCCGCCGCTTCTGCGACACCGTTCTGAGGCGGTTCGGCGTGCTGGTCCGCTACTACGATCCACTGCTGACGCCGGACACCCTGCTGGCGCTCGCCACGCCGGCGACGCGGATGGTCGTGATGGAGTCCCCCGGCTCCCTGACCTTCGAGGTCCAGGACGTTTCCGGCATCGCGCGGGCGGCGCGGGCGCGCGGCATCCTAACCCTGATGGACAATACCTGGGGCGCGGGCCTGCTGTTCAAGCCGCTGGCGCATGGCGTCGACATCAGCGTGCAGGCGCTGACCAAGTACGTCGGCGGCCACTCGGACATCTTCATGGGTTCGGCGGCGACCTCGGACCCGAAGATCGCGCGGAAGCTTGAGGACGGCATGCACGAGCTCGGCTGGTCGGTCGCGCCCGAAGCCGCCTACGACATGCTGCGCGGCCTGCGGACCCTGCCCACGCGGCTGGCTCGCCATGGCTCGAGCAGCGTTCAGATCGCGAACTGGCTGGCGGCCCAGCCGGAGGTCTCGCGGGTTCTCCACCCTGCCCTGCCTACCGATCCCGGCCACCCGCTTTGGAAGCGCGACTACGCAGGCGCCTGCGGTCTGTTCGGCTTCGTCCTGCGACCCGGCTCGCGCAAGGCCGTGAACGCCTTCCTCGACGCACTGCAGCTCTTTGGCCTCGGCTTTTCCTGGGGCGGCTTCGAGAGCCTCGCCATCCACTGCGACCCGCAACTCGTCCGCCGCACCGTCAAGCGCGACTTCGGCGGCCCGCTGATCCGCCTGCACATCGGCCTGGAAAGCCCCGCCGACCTGATCGCTGACCTGCGGGCGGGCCTCGACGCTTACGTTGCGGCAGGTTCATCTTCTTAGAAAACGGACCTTGCCTCCTGGCCCATTCCGATTGAAGCTGGCCAAACAGCCTTATTGAGAGAAGGACGCCCGCATGTTCTCCCACATCATGGTCGGAACGAACGATCTGGAGAAGGCCAAGACCTTCTATGACGCTCTGCTGGGGACGCTCGGCGTGCCGCCTTCCTTCGTCGACCGCCACCGCATGTTCTACATGACGCCCACGGGCGTCTTCTGCGTGTCCCTGCCGATCGATGGACAGCCGGCCACCCACGCCAATGGCGGCACCATCGGCTTCAAGTGCGAGTCCGCTGAACAACTTCACGCCTGGCATGACACGGGCGTCGCGCATGGCGGCAAGTCGATCGAAGACCCGCCCGGCCTGCGTGAAAGCCCGATGGGCAATATGCATCTGGCCTATCTGCGCGATCTCGACGGCAACAAGCTCTGCGCGGTCTACCGCGAGGCCTAACTTGCGAGGGTGGCGCGCCCGGCAGGACTCGAACCTGCGACCACATGCTTAGAAGGCACGTGCTCTATCCATCTGAGCTACGGGCGCCTGGCACCTAGTGCGTCCAGGGAATCTTGCGGTTGGCGGCGAAGTTGTCAGCGTAGGCCTTGATGATCCGTTTGGCGGGCTTGGGGTCGTCGATCTGGAACGCGATGCCGTACTTCCCGGCGTAGGCGACCGCCTCCTCGCGCGTGTCGAAGGCGATCTTCACCTGGCCGTTGAGGTCGGTCGTCTGGGTCCAGCCCATCAGCGGATCGGGCCATCTGGCCGACGCCGGTTCGAACTCCAGCATCCATTGTCTGGTGTTGGCCTTGCCGGACTGCATGGCGTTCTTCGGCGGCTGGTAGATACGCGCGAGCATGACCCTTCTCTCACCCTTCCGATGGTCGGGGCGGCGTGATTCGAACACGCGACCCTCTGGTCCCAAACCAGATGCGCTACCAGGCTGCGCTACGCCCCGTCACCTTCGGTAGCCGCCTCTTGCCACGCGAGCACTGAACGAGCAACGCGCGTCACTCGATCCGCCGCCTCACGGGCTTGAACACGCCCGAGCCGCGCAGCACCTCGCGGTGCGCCGTATGGACCCGCCCTTCGACGAAGACGAGGTCCCTGGCCTTGCGGGTGACATGGCCCGTACCGAACACCCAATCCCCGGCTCTCGCCATAGACAGGAAGTCGACCGAGAGGTGCACCGTCACCGACGCGCCGCCGGTGGCGTTCCAGACCGCCCGCGCCAACACGCCGTCTAGAAAGGTCGTCAGCATGCCCCCGTGGACGATGCCCATGCCGTTGCAGTGGCGTTTCAGCGCATGGAAGGCGTGCTCGAACGAACCATCCTCGGCCGTCCGGTGGAAGAACGGGCCGTTGTGCGTGGTGTAGGGGCCGCGGGCGGAGGCGGTGAAGCCCTCCGGCGGCTCGGGCGCGAACTCCGTCTCAGCCACGCGGGAAGATCCGGTGGGTGACCTTGTCGCCCGGCTTGATGCCCAGCTCCTGCGTCAGGCCGCCGCCGATCTCCAGCACCCCCAACACGGGTCCAGCAGAGGGGATCGGGGTTTCGGAATAGGGCTCGGTGTTGTCGGCGATGTTGGCGATCGTACCGTCGGCGCGGATGAAGATCATGTCGAGCGGGATGAGCGTGTTCCTCATCCAGAACGACACCTGCTGGGGCGTGTGGAAGTCGAACAGCATGCCCGCGTCGTCATCCAGCTGGGTGCGGAACATCAGGCCCTGCGCACGTTCGGCCTCGTCGTCGGCGACCTCGACGCGGAAGTGGACCGGCCCTTTCGCTGTGATGATGTCCAGGGACTCATAAACCGGGGCCGCGGGCTCGGCCGCCGCCACGGGGGCTGGAGCCGCCGGAGCGGGCTCGGGGGCCGGAGGGGCGCAGGCGGCCAGTGACAGGACCGCGAGGCCCGTAAACAGCTTCAAATCCAAGGACCGGCTCCTGTTGGCTCGCCCTCAGGCGGCGCCCAGGGCCTCGATCTCGGCGACGACCAGACCCTTGGGCCCTTCGGCGAAGCGCACGAGGACGGGCTCACCAGGCTGCAGGTCTTCGAGGCCGCTGCGGCGCAGGGTCTCGATGTGGACGAAGATATCGCCCGGCTGGGTCTCGCGCACCACGAAACCGTAGCCCTTGGTGCGGTTGAACCACTTCACGCTGGCGCGTTCCTGCGGGCCGGTGGGGACCAGCGAGGGACGGCTGCTGTCGCGGCCGGCGCCGGAGAAACGTTCGCGGCGGAAACCGCCGTCATTGCCGCCGCCGTCGAAGCGACGCGCCGGTCTGGCGGCCGGCGGCGGAGCGGAGCTTTCGTCGAGGTCGACGATCTCGTTCACCTGCCAGCCCTTGGGCCGGCGAACCACGTCGCAGACGATGATGGAGCCTTCCAGCGCCGACTCCCGGCCGGCGTTGCGGAGCGAGGTTACGTGCAGCAGCACGTCCTTGAGCCCCGTCTGCTCGGGATCATCCGGAACGATGAACCCGTATCCCTTGCCCGCATCGAACCATTTGATGCGGCCGCTGATCCGCACAGCTTCCTGCGGATCCTGCGTCTCGAAATCGTAACTGGACATCCCCGCCCCTCTCGCGCGCCGCCCACGGGCAAGTAAGGCGGCAAGCGCAGTATAACACTGTTCTCGCAGGAATAGATGTCCAG
>Ga0157373_10000339_pt1 | contig 37919 bp, 41 predicted proteins | sample C65metaG_FD_113460 | JGI IMG/M metagenome (GOLD analysis project Ga0157373, IMG submission 113460) | Corn rhizosphere microbial communities from Kellogg Biological Station, Michigan, USA - C6-5 metaG | ecosystem: Host-associated > Plants > Roots > Rhizosphere > Soil | place: USA: Michigan... | reverse complement strand
CTGAGCACTTCATCGCTGTCTTGAGTGGAGAACGACATCAGCTGGCCTCCCGCACGGCGGCCGTGGTTTTGCTGGCGATGGCCTGACGGCTGATGGAAAACGCACTGCGCGAGGCGAGGGCGTCGAAGTCATGGGCGAAGTCGTCCATGTCTGCCGAAGCGAGTTTCAAACGACGCAGGAAGAAGTTGTAAATCAGCACCGCCGGTACGGCGACAGCGATACCGACGCCGGTGGCGATCAACGCGTGACCGATGGGACCGGCGACCGCTTCCAGGCTGGCCGAACCGGTTTCGCCGATGCTTTTCAGCGCTTCCATGATTCCCCACACGGTGCCGAACAAACCAATGAACGGCGCGGTGCTGCCGATACTGGCGAGAATTGCCTGGCCGTTTTCCAGGGAGCGGCGTTCCTTCTGGATCTGCTGGCGCAGGTTGCGTTCCAGGCGATCCGAACGGTTGATGGTGTGCGCCAATTGCTGGGTGGTACGCGGCGAATCTTCCACCAGCAGCGCTTCGAAACCGCTGCTGGCGATACGCGCCAGCGAGCCCGGATACTGGCTGGCGTGTTCGGCGGCGGTGAGCAGATCCGGCGCGCCCCAGAAGGCTTTGCTGAATTGTTTGTTCTGCGCTTTCTGCCGCAGGTACTGCGCCGACTTGACCAGCAGGATCGCCCAGCTGACCACGGAAAACAGCACCAGACCCCAGAGCACGCCGGGGACAATCATCGAAGACAAATCGTTCATGGTGACACCTCGCTTGCGTTATTCGGTTGTGCGTTGATTGAGCGTTCGGTTATTGCGGCAATTTGAAATCGATGGTCTGGGCGGCGAAGCCGTCGATCGGCGTGTCACCGCGTTTGGCCGGAATAAACTTCCAGTTCTTCACAGCGGCGACGGCGGCTTCATCCAGTTGCGGCTTGCCGCTGGATTTGGTCACCGTCACCGTGCCGGCGCGACCGTTGGCGAGTACCTGAATGCGTAGCACCACGCTGCCTTCCCAGTTGCGCCGCAGTGCCAGCGACGGGTATTCCGGCGGCGGATTGCCAAGGCTGGCGAGACCGGAAATCGCTGCCGACTCCTTGACCGGACCCGGCGCGGCGGCAGGAGCCGGTGGCGCGCTCGGGGTGGCCGGGGCAGCAGGAGCCGCCGGTTGTGCCGGCGCCGGTGGCGCTTTCGGTGGCTCGACCTTTTTCACCGGTTTCGGCTTTTCGACCGGTTTCGGTTTTTCGATCGGCTTGGGTTTCTCCACCGGTTTCGGTGGTGGCTTGACCGCGTCCTCGTCTTCCACCGGTTGTTCCGGTTCCGGCGGTGGTGGCGGAGGAGGCGGTGGTGGTGGTTCCGGTGTGGGCGGTGCCGGTGGCGTCGGGCTGGTCAGCTCGACGGTCATTTCCGGAATCTGCGGTGGCGTTGGCAATGGCTCTGTTTTGGATTGCTGGAGAAACCACCAGGCGCCGCCGTGTATCAGCGCCGACACAGCCACCAGCAACACCATCTGCTGTTTATTCAGACCGCCGGGTTGCGAAGTGTTGGCTTTAAACGCCGGCCTGCCCGGAGGCGGCGGAATTGGCGCTTCCCGCAACGACCCCGGCAGGGTTCTGTGCTTTACCGCATCGTTCATTAAAGCTCCCTCGGGTTGATGAAGGGCAATAAGGTGCCGTCCGAACATCCAGGAGATGTTCGAGTGGGTGGGTGCAACTTTCTTCAAGGTGAGCAGAAGCCGATAGTTGAACTATCCGATTAACAAGGCTTGTGCAAACTTACTGGCTTGGCGTCATCGACTTTGAGTGTTCATTGGCCATTCCCTGGTTGTTCTTCTATTGCGTAAGACAACGGTCGGTGTCTCATGCTTGTTACACATAGCAACCGCTGTGCCAGATATTGCTGAAATGTAGAGTGCGTATTTCATGAGTGTTACCCATGTCGCATTTATATAAGTTTTAACCTTGTCGTGGTTTTTCCATGGCGCGCAGATTGCCGTTACTCCGGGCGAGGGAGCTTTTTCACAGGCGAGTCAGGCTGTGCGCCATATCACGCTGATCGGCGGGATAGAGCGGCGGCTTGGCTTGCGGCCAGGGCACTTGCTGGTGCGCGGCGGACCGAATTGGTGCGGGTCAATGTTTTAGCGGCTCACTGGGCATGTTCCTTGTTGTTGGTTAGATGAAATCACTGTTTGAAGTATTGAATAGTTCAAACCCGTGGAGCAGTTTTGGTGCACTTGAAGTGGCGCTGAAAGTTATTGTTCGACAATCCTGCTATCGTTCAATGCGCACTGCGTTTGCGTAGTAAATGTGCGAGTCTTATTTAAAAAATAAATAGCACGCTGCCGTCGGCCAATAACTCATTGGCGAACGCAGTGCGCTGTCGAGGTGTCAGGTAATAAAGTAAGTGTGAAGGCAGCCGGGACTGTTCGGATGAACTCGGCGGCGAACGGATAAATGCAAAGAGGCTGTGATGCGGCAGAGCGTTTGAAGATTCACGCGGTGAACTCCTTGTTGCCAGCTCGGATACGCGAACTTTTGGTTCGGTATCGCACCTTACAAGAACGCGGATAGCGTTCGATGAATGCTCTTGGTGCGGGATGGGCACCGCCAGCGCTGTTTTGCGAGGTTTGAATTCGCAAGTCGCGAGTGCATGGGAAAACCGTGCCAAAGCCGATACACAGGCAGATTATTTCTACATCCACGCTACAGCCATCTACCCTGTGGCAATGGTCTTTTCGGGGGGATTGGATATGTACCAGCTCTACGGGCACAGAAATTCAGGCGCAGCCGCCATCGAAGCGGCGCTGGAGCTGTGCCAGATCGCTTACCGTTTCATTGATATCGAAGCCAGCACCGAAGCCGCCGAGGCGCTGGCCCAGCTCAATCCACTCAAGCAGATACCGACCTTGCAACTGCCCGACGGCAGCGCCATCACCGAGAGCGCGGCGATCCTGATTCATCTGGGCCTGACGTTTCCCAAATCCGGCCTGCTGCCTGCCAGGGCGGAGGATCGCGACCAGGCCATTCGCGGTCTGGTCTATATCGTCAGCAATTGCTACGCAGCGATCGGTGTCATCGATTATCCGGAGCGCTGGCTGCAGATGCCCGACGAAGCCTCGCAGCAAAATCTGATCGCTGGTGCGCGTGCGCGTTTGCACTGGAGTTGGGAGGTGTTTGCCGACCAGTTTTCTGCAGAGTTGTATCTGGATGACGAAACGCCGGGGGCGCTGGATGTGCTGGCGGCGGTGGTGACACGCTGGGCGGGCAGTCGCGAGCATTTGCGCCAGACGCGACCGGGGTTTTATGCGTGGTTGCAGCGGATCGACCGGCATCCGGTGCTGGCGCCGGTGTTTGCCCGGCATTGGCCGTCCTGACCGCTAAAGAACCCTATGGGAGCGAGCTTGCTCGCGAAAGCGGTGGGTCAGAAAAACAAGCGTCGACTGATACTCCGCCTTCGCGAGCAAGCTCGCTCCCACAGGGGTAGGGGATGATCCTGAAGGGTTATTCCCCGCGAATGTACTGCTCCAGCTGCTTGATCAGCTCCGCCTGTTCGGCAATCGCTTCCTTGACCAGGTCACCGATCGACAGCAAGCCGATCAGCTTGCCGTTCTCGACCACCGGCAAGTGGCGCAGGCGTTTGTCAGACATGATGCCCAGGCAGGTGTCGACGGTTTGATGGGTGTCGACGGTGATCACGTTCGCCACCATGATATCGCGCACCGGCGTGCCCACGGATGAGCGGCCATGCAGCACCAGTTTGCGTGCGTAATCGCGTTCGCTGATGATGCCGACCACCTTATCGTCTTCGACCACCAGCAAGGCGCCGACGTTTTTTTCGGCCATCTTCATCAGCGCTTCGAGCACCATGTGATCAGGCTTGATCTGGTGCACTTCCTGATTTTTCTGATCTTTGAGCTTGAGCAGTTGGGCGACGGTCTTCATGGCGGTTACTCAGGTGTTGTCGTTGTTCTCCAAGCATCGTAGACGCAAGCGCGCAGGGCAAGGTGGCAAAGCGGCAGATAACACGCAAAAAACGTCATTCGCCGGTTTTTTCCGGGGTTGACGCCGATTTATCGCCAGGGTCATCCCGTGCAATGCCGCGTAGAATGCCCCTCTGTTTCAATTTCTGAGGTTGCAGTGGTGGATTTACCGCAGGGCTTCGTCCTGACCCGGCATTGGCGCGATACCGCGGCCGGCACCGAAGTCGAGTTCTGGCTGGCGACCGACGCCGGGCCGCGCCGTGTGCGCCTGCCACATCAGCCGTCGGTGGCGTTTATTCCCGCCGAGCAGCGCGCAGCGGCCGAACGTCTGCTGCACGACGAGAAGAATGTCGAACTGCGCCCTCTGGCCTTGCAGGATTTCGAACATCGCCCGGTGCTCGGTCTGTATTGCCAGCAACACGGCCAATTGATGCGCCTGGAAACCGCGCTCAACCGCAACGGGGTCGACGTCTACGAAGCCGACGTGCGCCCGCCGGAGCGCTATCTGATGGAGCGCTTTATCACCGCACCGGTGCAGTTCAGCGGCACGCCCGATGCCGACGGCGTATTGCTCAACGCCCAGCTCAAACCTGACCCCGATTATCGACCGAAGCTGCGCCTGGTCTCGCTCGACATCGAAACCACCGAAACCGGTGAGTTGTATTCGATTGCCCTCGAAGGCTGCGGCGAACGTCAGGTATACATGCTCGGCGCGCCGAACGGCGATTACAGCATCGTCGATTTCGACCTCGAATACTGCGACTCGCGCACCATCATTCTGAAGAAGCTCAATGACTGGTTCGCGCGCCACGACCCCGACGCGATCATTGGCTGGAACGTCGTGCAGTTCGATCTACGCATCCTCCACGAACACGCGCGGCGCCTCGGCGTGCCGCTGAAGATCGGCCGTGGCGGCGAAGAAATGCAATGGCGCGAACACGGCAGCCGCAATCACTACTTCGCCTCGGCGGCGGGGCGGCTGATCATAGACGGTATCGAGTCCCTGCGTTCAGCGACCTGGAGCTTTCCTTCCTTCAGCCTGGAAAACGTCGCCCAGACCCTGCTCGGCGAAGGCAAGTCCATCGACAACCCGTACCAGCGCATGGACGAAATCAACCGCATGTTCGCCGAGGACAAACCGGCGCTGGCCAAGTACAACCTCAAGGACTGCGAACTGGTCACGCGGATCTTCGCCAAGACTGAATTGCTGACCTTTTTGCTCGAACGCGCCAGCGTCACCGGATTGCCGGCGGACCGCAGTGGCGGCTCGGTGGCAGCATTCACGCATCTGTATATGCCGTTGATGCACCGCCAGGGTTTTGTTGCGCCGAACCTCGGCACCAATCCGCCGCAGGCCAGCCCCGGCGGGTTTGTCATGGACTCGCAACCGGGCTTGTACGAATCGGTGCTGGTGCTCGATTACAAGAGCCTGTATCCGTCGATCATCCGCACCTTTCTGATCGATCCGGTCGGGCTGATTGAAGGTTTGCAGCATCCGGACGATGCCGACTCCGTGCCGGGCTTCCGAGGTGCGCGGTTCTCGCGTACCCGGCATTGCTTGCCGTCGATTGTCTCGCGCGTTGCCGAGGGCCGCGAGACTGCCAAGCGCGAGCACAACGCACCGTTGTCGCAAGCGCTGAAAATCATCATGAACGCCTTCTACGGCGTGCTCGGCTCCAGCGGTTGTCGCTTCTTCGATACGCGGCTGGCTTCATCGATCACCCTGCGCGGTCACGAGATCATGTTGCGCACGCGCAAGCTGATCGAAGAGCAGGGCCACGCGGTGATCTACGGCGACACCGACTCGACCTTCGTCTGGCTGCGTCGTCCGCACGGGCAGGAAGAAGCGGCCAGCATCGGTCATGCGCTGGTCAAGCACGTCAACGACTGGTGGCGCGCGCATGTGCGTGATGAATATGGCCTGGAAAGCGCCCTCGAACTGCAATTCGAAATTCATTACAAACGTTTCCTGATGCCGACCATTCGCGGCGCGGAGGAGGGCAGCAAGAAACGTTATGCCGGTCTGGTCACCCGTGCCGACGGCAGCGATGAAATGGTCTACAAAGGTCTGGAAACCGTGCGCACCGATTGGTCGCTGCTGGCCCGGCAATTCCAGCAGGAACTCTACGAGCGGATTTTCCAGCGCAAGCCCTATCAGGATTACGTGCGCGACTATGTGCGCAAAACCCTAGCGGGCGAATTCGATGATCGACTGGTTTACCGCAAGCGCCTGCGCCGCACCCTCGACGATTACGAACGCAACGTACCGCCGCATGTGCGTGCGGCGCGGCTGGCCGACGACTACAACGCGCAGCACGGGCGCCCACGGCAATACCAGAACGGCGGCTGGATCAGTTACGTCATCACCCTGGCCGGCCCGGAGCCTTTAGAAGTGCGCCGCGCCGCCATCGACTACGACCACTACATCACCCGGCAACTACAACCGGTGGCGGATGCGATTCTGCCGTTTGTCGACGACGATTTCTCAACCCTGATCGGGGGGCAACTGGGTCTGTTTTGAGTCGAGCAACTGCAGCGTCCATTCATCGAGAATGCCGTGGAAGTAGCGCTCCAGCGCCTGATTGAACACGCTGTCTTCAGCGGCAAATTGAGCGAACAGGGTCATCGAGGAATGAAATTTCAGGTCATCGGGATGGCCGAAAATCTCCGCGATCGAGCGCTGTGGCACATTAAGCACAAGCTGCGTGCAGGTGCGTAGTCGGGCGCCGAGCAGCTCGTGGGACAGATAGGCCCGGGCTTCCTCGGCTGAACCGATGGCGTAGCGCCGGGACATTTCACTGCCGCCCAGGCCGGCGAACTGCGGGAAGACAAACCACATCCAGTGGCTGCGCTTGCGGCCCTCATCGAGCTCGCGTTGCACGCGCTCGAACACCGGGTCCTGAGCCTGGGCAAAACGTTGCAGGTTGAACGGGTCGTACTGATCAGTGCTTCTCATCGCGAAGCCCTCGCCAGCCGCTGGCTCAAACCATGGCCAGCCGCTGCTTGCGTTGTGGCGCTTGAAACGCCTGGTCCAGCGCCGCCAGATCCCCGGCCTCCAGTTGCAGTTGCGCGGCTTGTGCATTGAGTTGCACGTGTTCCGGTCGCACAGCCTTGGGAATCGCAATCACACCATCCTGACGCAGAATCCACGCCAGCGAAACCTGTGCGGGGGTTACACCATGACGAGCGGCAATCTCATTCAGCAGCGGTTCAGCCAGCATCGCGCCGCCCTGGCCGATCGGACAGTAGGCCATCAGCGGCAGGCGCTGGTGTTGGCACCACGGCAGCAGATCGAATTCGATACCGCGCTCTTCCAGGTTGTACAGCACCTGATTGGTCGCGCAGGCGGAACTGGAGAGTTCTTCGAGATCGTAGACATCGAAATTCGACACGCCCCAACGGCCGATCTTGCCGTCCTCGCGCAGGCGTTCGAAGGCCTCGACGGTTTCTTCCAGTGGATACTGGCCGCGCCAGTGCAACAGATAGAGGTCGATGTAATCGGTGTCGAGCCGGCGCAGGCTGCGCTCGCAAGCTTGCGGGATGCCCTTGCGGCTGGCGTTGTGCGGGTAGACCTTGCTCACCAGAAACACCTGATCGCGCAGGCCGGCAATGGCTTCGCCAACCACGCTTTCGGCGCCGCCCTCGGCGTACATTTCGGCGCTGTCGATCAGGGTCATGCCCAGCTCGATACCGCTGCGCAGTGCTGCCACTTCACGCTTGTGCGCCGAGCGGTCTTCGCCCATGCGCCAGGTGCCCTGGCCAATGATCGGAACCTGGACGCCGGCCAGTTCGAGGGTACGCATGCAAACCTCCTTGCTGAATGTGTCGATACCTTTTAGTGGGCAGCAGGATAGACCAGATCGTTCCCACGCTCTGCGTGGGAATGCAGCCCGGGACGCTCCGCGTCCCTTCGCGAGCTGGAACGCGGAGCGTCCCTTGAGGCATTCCTTTGCTGCGCGTGGGAACGATCAGGTACGGCGGGGCGAGTTATTTTGCGGAGAACTTCAACACCACGCTGTGGCTGTAAGCCTGCCCCGGATCAAGCCGAGTACTCGGGAAGTCCGGCTGATTCGGCGAATCCGGATAGTGCTGAGTCTCCAGGGTAAACGCGCCCCAGTGCGGATAGACCTTGCCACCCTTGCCCTTGACGGTGCCGTCGAGGAAGTTGCTGGTATAGAACTGCACGCCCGGTTCCGTGGTGAACAACTGCAGCACACGACCGGACTGCGGATCGCTGACCTCAGTCGCAACTTTGCCGATATCGCCCTTGGTATCCAGCGCCCAGTTGAAATCAAACCCACCCTGTTTCGGCTCAGCGAATTTCAGCTGCGGATGATCAGCCTTGATGTGCGTGCCAATCGCAGTGGGTTTGCTGAAATCCATCGGCGTGCCCGCGACGGGTGCCAGTTCGCCGGTCGGGATCAGTTTGGCGGTGACCGGGGTGTAATGGCTGGCGTGCAGGGTGGCGACCTGTTTGAGGATGTCGCCATTGCCAGCGCCGGCGAGGTTGAAATAGCTGTGGTTGGTCAGGTTGAGCACGGTCGGTTTGTCGGTGCTGGCCTTGTAGTCGATGCGCAGTTCGTTGTTGTCGGTGAGGCGATAGGTCACCTCAGTAGTGAGGTTGCCGGGGAAACCCATTTCGCCGTCCGCCGACAGATAGGTCAGGGTCACGCCGACGGAATCCTTGTCCTTGGTTTCCTGGGCTTTCCAGACTTTCTTGTCGAAGCCCTGTGGGCCGCCGTGCAGCGCGTTGGTCTTGTCGTTCTGCGGCACTTGATAGCGCTTGCCGTCGAGTTCGAAGGCACCTTCGGCGAGGCGATTGCCGAAGCGGCCGATGGTTGCGCCGAAGTAGGCGGTGCCTTTCTGGTAACCCTGGACATCATCGAAGCCGAGCACGACGTCGTCGAACTTGCCGTGCTTGTCGGCGACTTTCAGCGATTGCAGGGTCGCGCCGTAGGTGATGACGGTGGCTTGCATGCCGTGGCTGTTGCGCAGGATGTATTGCTCGACGGGCGTGCCGTCATTGGTTTTGCCGAAAGCTTTGTGTTCGGCGCTGAGGCCGGCCGCGTTGGCGGAAAGGGTGGCGATCATCAGGGACAGTCCGAGGCCGGAGAGCAGGTGACGGGATTGAAGCATGGTTGACCTTCCTTTTTGTTGTTGTTTTCGAAAGCGGCGTTCTATCGGTATGTTGATCACCGAAAAAACAAAGTAGTCATACTAAATACTCAGCAAGTGAAAATTTATAGCTGATTAATCGTTTATTTCAACAATAAAGACAGACTAAATTGCAGGTCGTAGTAGGTGCAAGGACGACCGGGCATTCGGTGCACTGCACTTTTTCGCAATCGGCGGCTCTATCCATGGCCAGGATGCGGTGACTCCCGCCGCACAGGAATGTGCCTGTTCGAGATTTCATGCCGAGAGCTTTTGCCCTGATCGCTGCTTTTTTCCGCCGCCCGTGCCTGTTGCTGGCCTGTTTGTCGTCGCTGCTGTTCAGTGGTTGCAGTCACCAGGACGGCAACGGCTTCTTCAATCAGATGCGTGAAGGGCAGCCGCAGGAGTTCCTGCAGACCAGCGTCGACCGCATGGCCACGTTGGCGATGCGCGACAACCTCAGCAGCCTCTATCGCTTGCAAGCCAAGCTGTACCTGCGCAACCCGGACGAGCTGCGCAAGTCAGGGTTTCTCAACATCCATGCCGCTGTGAAGCAGGTGCGGATGGCCGTGGAGCAGCAACAGCCGTTGCCGGTGCTTGGCGGTCGAAAAGATCTGGCGGCGCTCAGCTATGCGATGAGTCCGGAGTTTCTCGGCGACCGTGTCGGCGCGTTCATCTATGCCATCGGCAGCATGCTGGTCACCGCTCATGGCAATCGCACTGAGTTCTACATGACCGATGCGATCAACCCGACGTTCGTTCACAACGCTGCACGCAATATCGAAAAAGCCACGTGGATTTTGTCCCAGCGGCAGAACAAGGAAGGGCAGCCGCTGCTGTTTTCCAATGAGATCTCGGAGGAGGGCAGCAACCTGAGCTTCGCCACCGAGTTCGGCAAAATCGTTGCGCGACTGGATCTGATCACGCAGATGCTTGATGAGCGTTACCGGCGGATCGGCCTCAACTACGCGCAAAGTCTGCTCTTCCTGAATTTCCTGCCGGTGCAGTGAGTTCCACGAGAACCTGGGGAGTGCAGAGATCCAATGTGGGAGCGAGCCTGCTCGCGAACGCGGTGGATCAATCAACACTTCAGTGCCTGAAAGAGCGCATTCGCGAGCAGGCTCGCTCCCACATTGATCGAATAGTGAAGGTTGTTTTTGTATACAATCCGTCACCGCTATTGATCAAAATGGAGCCGCACCCGTCATGACCGACCCCGCCAGCGCCGATTTCAGCCGCGTCGACCGCACCGCCCGTGCGGACAAACTGCCCTATGCCGCGTTGCTGGCGTTCGCCATGACCGGCTTCATCGCCATTCTCACCGAGACCCTGCCTGCCGGACTGCTGCCGCAAATCGGTGCCGGGCTCAACGTCAGCGAAGTGTTGGCCGGGCAACTGGTGACGCTGTATGCACTCGGCTCGATCGTCGCCGCGATTCCGCTGACCGTCGCCACACGCGGCTGGCCTCGGCGCCGGGTTTTATTGATGACGGTCGGCGGGTTTCTGATATTCAACACCGTCACCACGTTTTCCAGCCATTACGGTCTGACCTTGGCTTCGCGGTTTCTCGCCGGGATGGCGGCGGGGCTGTCGTGGGGGATCATGGCCGGTTATGCGCGCGGCATTGTGCCGGTGCATCAACAGGGTCGAGCACTGGCGATTGCCATGCTTGGCACCCCGGTGGCGCTGTCACTGGGCACGCCGGCGGGGACGTGGCTGGGCAATCTGATCGGCTGGCGTGCGTCGTTCGGGATCATGTCGGCGCTGGCTCTGGTGCTGGCCGCGTGGATCGTGATCGCGGTGCCGGATCGTCCGGGGCAGGCCAGTGACGAGCGTCTGCCGCTGCTCGAATCGCTGCGCCTGCCGGGTGTGCGACCGGTGTTGTTCGTGGTGCTGACGTGGATGCTCGGACACAACATTCTCTACACCTACATCGCGCCGTTTCTGATGCAGGCCGGTCTCGCCGATCGCGTTGATCTGGTGCTGTTGGTGTTTGGCCTGTGTTCGCTGGGCGGGATCTGGATCATCGGTCTGCTGGTGGATCGCTGGCTGCGCTGGCTGACGTTGATCAGCCTCGCGGTGTTTGCGTTGACCGCGCTGGTGTTGGCAGTGGCAGCGCCGTCACCGCTGATCATTTATGCCTGCATGGCAGTGTGGGGATTGTCGTTTGGCGGTTCGGCTACCTTGCTGCTGACCTCGGCGGCGGACTCGGCCGGTGATCACGTCGACGTGGTGCAGGCGATGCTCACAACCTCTTGGAACGTGGCGATCGCCGGTGGCGGCTTGTTTGGCGGGTTGTTGCTGGATCGGGCCGGGGCGATGTCGTTTCCGTGGGCGTTGCTGATTTTGTCGCTGATCGCGCTGGCCACGGTGTGGGTCAACAAACACCACAGCTTCAAACCGGGACGGCGGGTGCATTAACTCTGGAAACCACCGCTTCACCCTGTGGGAGCGAGCTTGCTCGCGAAAGCGGTGGGTCATTCAATTTACCTGTCGACTGACACAACGCCTTCGCGAGCAAGCTCGCTCCCACAGGGGATAATTGTGGTGAGCTCGATATGGCATAACGATAGACCGCATCGATATATGTGGTTATAAGAAAAATCGCTATGCTGCGGGCCAGATTTTTCCTGTCGTTTTTCTGGACGGTTTAATGGAATTGGCAAATTTCGGCCTGGTGATTGCCGGGCTGGTGGTGGGTTTTATTGTCGGCATGACCGGTGTCGGCGGTGGTTCGTTGATGACGCCGATCCTGCTGTGGTTCGGCATCAACCCGGCAACGGCGGTGGGCACTGACCTGCTGTACGCCGCCATTACCAAATCCAGTGGCGTCCTCGTCCATCGCAAAAACAAGAACATCGACTGGGCCATCACCGGTTGGCTGACCCTCGGCAGTGTGCCGGCGGTGGCCATGACCTTGTGGTTCCTCAGCACCCTGCACACCGCGCCGGACGCGATGAACGCCATCATCAAGCAGGCGCTGGGCTTCGTCCTGTTCGCCACGGCGCTGGCGATCTTCTTCAAGAAACGCTTGCTCGACTTCGCCCACAAACGCGCCGGCGGCAACTACAACCCGAGCGGTTCGCGCCTGAACGTGATGACTGTGATCACCGGTCTGATTCTCGGCACCATGGTCGCCCTGACCTCGATCGGCGCGGGCGCCCTGGGCACCGTTGCGCTGTTCATCCTCTATCCGCTACTGCCGACCCGCCGTCTGGTCGGCACAGAAATCGCCCACGCCGTGCCGCTGACCCTGGTTGCAGGCCTCGGCCACGCGAGCATGGGCAATATGGATTGGGGTGTGCTGGGCTTCTTGCTGGTCGGCTCGTTGCCGGGCATCTGGCTCGGCAGTCACCTGACCGGACGCATCTCCGATGAAGTGCTGCGCCCGTGCCTGGCGACGATGCTGGTGCTGATCGGCTACAAACTGGCGTTCTGATCTGGCCCCGCCAAATACGGTCTCATGTAGGAGTTGCCGCAGGCTGCGATCTCTTGATGTTGTTTTTAAAGATCAAAAGATCGCAGCCTGCGGCAGCTCCTACGGGGGTTCTTACCGGCGGATGGCGTATTTCATCACCGTCACCGGCAAACCGTCGTACACCAGCTCTTCAACCACTTCCCAACCCAGCCGCGCATACAGCGACTGCGACGTGTCGGTGTACAGATACAACTCAGGCACACCCAGCGCCGCCGCTTCTGCAACCACTCGATAGACCAGTTGCGAAGCAATCCCGCGACCGCGTTCCTCAGCCTTCACATAAACGCCTGCCAGCCACGGCGTCAGGTTCGGTCGCAGCTTCAGATCGCTTTCGATCAGCAGCGCGCCGCCCAGCAAACGTGAACCCTCAAGCGCCACCACCACGCTGGGCACTGCGCCTTTGCCGCAGGATTCGCGCATGTGTTCGATACGGTCCTCGACGGTTTGCCCGGGACGAAACTCGCCCCACTCCTTGAAGTTGAGCGTGGCCAGTTCTTCGATCAATTCGGGGTGATCGCACAGGTAATCGATGTGCATGCGGCTGAACTCCATTCCATTGGCAGAACCACCACCCTAATGCGGTCATAAAAGGTAATCAAATCCGCGTTGCGATCACCTCGGATATGTTGCGCAATGTCGCGCCTGTCCTAAGCTTCTGACTAGGCGGAAGATATTTGCCGGGTTGTCCCGGAACAATCGCCACGATGCGCAATCATTAGAGCGTGGATATCAAAAGGAGATGCGCATGCTCATCAGGTCATTGACCCTGACACTCTTGCTGGCGATTGCCGGCCCCTTGTTCGCCGCTGACAACGATTCGCCCATCGCCGGGGACATGGGCCGCGCCCGACCGCTGATCGTGATCGCACAAAGCACGGTCGACCCCGTGTGGGTAAGCCTGAAAAAGTCGCTGGAAGACCCCGCGAACAAAAAAGGCGTAGCCGACCGCAACATCAAGGTCTACACCATCCTCAACATGTCCGGCCAGCTCGACGGCAAGGACATGGGCCAGCAAGACACCATGGCGCTGCTGCGCTCGCTGAAACTGGGCGCCGGGGCGTATCCGAAAGTGTTCCTGGTGGGCAAGGACGGCGAGACCAAACTCTCGGCTTCGGGGGATGAAGCGAAGGCAGTGGATTTGAAGAAAATCTTCGACACCATCGATGCCATGCCGATGGCCGAGAAGGAAGCAGCCGCTGCGGCTCAGGTGCCGGTCGCTGCTACGCCGGAACCTGCCAAAGGCGCGAAGAACGCGAAGCCGACCAAGCCTGCGAAACCGAGCAAGCCGCCGGAAATGCCGGATGATTGATCGCACAGTCACTGAATAAAACGCGTCCCCTGTAGGAGTGAGCCTGCTCGCGATAGCGGTGTATCAGTCACCATCAGCGTTGACTGATACACCGCTATCGCGAGCAGGCTCACTCCTACATATTTGCGGACACCGAAGCCCTCACAGTAACCTGCCTACCCACGGCTATCGCCCTCATCAAGCAGGTAAACCAGCACACCTTTGGTATCACCTACGACCAATGGAGAATGCGTGGTCAGCACGAACTGGCAATTGGGAAAGGTCGTACTTAACTGTGCAATCAGACCGAGCTGCCATTGCGGATCCATGCGCAATTCCACATCGTCGATCAGAACAATGCCATCGCCGTGCAGCGGGTTGTCCATCGATGGATTCATCATCGCCAGACGCCTGGCCATGTCACCCACCAACGCAATCATCGACTTTTCGCCAAGCGAGAGCTGAGTAACATTGAATGTCGCGCCATGCTTGTCGATAGCCATATGCAAGTGCGGTTTGCGTTGCACGCGCAGGTTAGTGAAGTCCGGCATGAATGCAGTCAGGGCCGAACGAACGGCAGTCAATTGGCGATCGCGAGTGGAGGTTTTCACATTGGCCAGCGTTTTCCAGGCGTCGCTGTCAGTACCGAATTTTTCCGCGATTTCGGCCAGTGCGGTATCGGAAATCCCGTCTTCGTTTTCGCTGTCTTCGCGTTCGCGGAACCATTCGAAAAAACTGCCAAAATCGGCACCCCCGTGAAAACTGGTGTCGTAGCCGTCGAGTTGATCGAAGGCTTGTTTGCCGCTGATTTTCAGCGGGACTTCTAAAACGCAACGTTCGGCCGGGTAATAAGCGATCAGCGGGAGTGAGGCACTATCGTCGGCGGTGAGTTGAGTGCGGTAGTGGTCTGCAAGCAGTCTGACTTCGTTTAAATATCCACGGCCCGAAACAGCACCTTCTTGGCGACTTCGGGCAGCGCCCCATACGAACAATTCGTTTTCGGAACCCGCACCACTCTCAGCTGCGCGCGGATGTGAAACGTCGGTGATGCCAATCGAGAGGACAGCTCCTGAGGCGCCGTTGCGAATATCTTCATCGACAAGGTATTTGCCATTGCCTTTATTGGAGCGAATTTTTGCGATCAGCCAGCTCAGACAAATATTCAGGGATTTGAGAATGGTGGTTTTTCCGCTGCCGTTGTTTCCCACCAGCACCGTGATGTTCGAACGGTGTGTTGGGGTAGGGGCAAACTGAATATCCATGTCGCCAAAGTGTCCGACATCCGCAAGTTTCAAACTTTTGATTTCCATCACTGCGCCCTTCGAATGACTGTTTTTTGCCCGACGCCATCCTCGTCCAGAGATTGACTCGATGCAGTGTAGATACAACAAATTCATTCGCTAATACAAAGTCGTTGCAGCATGTGCCGGCCGAAATGTCTTACACAAAGCTCCTTCGGGTCTCGCGGATTTTTCCTGCAAGTCGCGGCGGCGGTGGTGAACTGGTGGGGTTGGGAGAGGAGGGATAGTCTTCTTGGGCCGCTGCAAAACACAGTGGTCGGATGTGGAAGTCCGGTGATTCCCGAGAGCGCGTTGCGCCTGTAAACACATGTTGGTGGTTTTTATGCCAACATTGTTTGCTTATGGCAGCGATGCGCAGGAGCACTCTCGAGTGCACCGGGTTCCTCGGGTTTCCCCGGACTTCCACCCCTGCGCAAAGCTGCCACCCTCTCGTGGAAGTGAGTTCGGCAGTTTTTTCTTTGAATGTCCCGAGGATTTACTAATGAAAAAACACACTCCAAGTCCCCCCGAATCCCCCATGGATTCAGGGTCCTTCGACGCCAACAACCCCCGCTTACGCAACCCCCGTCACCCCGATCCCATCAGCCACCTCTTCACCATCCTCCCCGATATCGATACGCCCACGCTGCTCTGCCACGCTTGCGAAACCCTCGCTTCATTGAACGTCCTGACCACCGACCTGGCCGCTGAACTGCAAGGTTCGCCGCGTAGCCTTGCCTTGTCGATTCAGCAGTTGGCCGTACTCGGCGAGTTGCTGGTCAACCGAGCGCTGGACAATCTCGATCCACCGGCGGCGACGCAACATTGAACAGGGAGGTTCAAACATGGCGCGATACATTCCGATTACCGGGATCGACTGCAAGATTCCTGCTCTGCTGATCGACCGCGAGGCGCCGGTGGATGTGCTGCATGGCACGGCGGCTTACCGTTTGCGCTGTGTGACGCAATTGATGGAGACACTGGCGCTCGGTGACGGCAAGGGCCACGACGCATTACTGCTGCAGGATTTCGCCCGGGTGATGGCGATCCCGTTGCGGGACAGTTGCGACTTGATGGATGTCATCGGCTGGAAGTTGCAGGCGCAGCTTTAAAGGCTGAAACGAAAAAGGGCGACCTCGAAAGGTCGCCCATTTTTATTGTCTGACGCGAAACTTTTAATCGGCGACAGCACTGAGAATCTTATGGGCGATCTTCACCCGCTCAGGAATCGGGAAGTTCTTGTTGGCCATGATCACGATGCCAACATCCTTGCTCGGTACAAACGCCACGTAAGTCCCGAAACCACCGGTAGAGCCGGTCTTATTGATCAGCACGCCATGCGGCTGCGGTTGCGGCGGGTTCAGCCACTGCACCTTGTGCGCCTCCATGGCCATTTCCGTCGAGTTGCCGGCGAGCAAATGCTCGAGACTGATCGGATAACGGTACATCTCCCAACCCAAACCTTGAGTCATATCGCCTACCGTGTAGTACCCGGTGTGGGTGTTGGCGATGGTTTTTTGCAGGGAGGCTTCCAGCGCTTCAGGTTTCAGGTTGGCCTGCACGTAACGCAGCATGTCCACCGCGCTGGTTTTCACCCCGTAGGCCTGCGAATCCAGGGCGCCGGGGGTGACGCGCACCGGTTTGCCGTTCTTGTCATAGCCCTGCGCATACAGGTCCATTTGCGCGGCCGGCACGCTGAGGTAGGTGTGCTGCAAACCGAGTTTAGGCAGCAGGGTTTGGGTCATCGCCTGATCAAACGGCTGGCCGAGGCTCTTCGCCGCCAGATAACCGAACAATCCAAGGCTTGGATTTGAATACTGGCGATGACTGCCTGCCGGATAAACCGGTTTCCACTGTTGGAAATAGCCGAGCATCTTGTCAGACGAATCCGCACTGTCCGGGAATTGCAGCGGCAAACCGCCGGCGCTGTAGGTGCCCAGTTGCAGCACGCTGATGTTATCGAAGGCGCTGCCTTTCAGCTCAGGCCAGAGCTGACTGGCCTTGGTCGACAGATCGAGTTTGCCCGTCGCCAGGGCGTAACCGGCGAGGGTGGCGGTGAAGGTTTTGCTCACCGAGCCGATTTCGAACAGGGTGTTTTCGCTGACTTTCTGCCCGGTGTCTTTACTGGCGACGCCGTAGTTAAAGTAATGCGCCTTGCCGTTGATGGTCAGTGCTACGGTCAGGCCGGGAACGTTCTGTTGCTGCATCACCGGCGTCACCGCTGCGTTGACCAGCGCTGACAGTTGCGCATCGTCGGGCACGGCGGCGAAGCAGGCACTGGTGCCGAAGAGCAGACCGAAAGCGGCGCAGGAAATGACTTTGCTCGATTGAATGGATGACATGAATGAACCACTCTCCATGAGTGTTGATGACGTTATCCCGCTACACTGCGGGCGATTTCTGTGTTTGGCGACTGATCAGCGCCGCCAATTTATTCAGCGCGACCCTAATCTACAAACGATGAAAACTCGCACGAGCCATTAGAAAAATTTGGGACTGGGCATGATTCGACCGCAATTGCCGCTCAACGCGCTGCGTGCCTTTGAAGCGTCCGCGCGTCATTTGAGTTTCACTCGCGCGGCCGTGGAGCTGTGCGTCACGCAAGCGGCTGTCAGCCATCAGGTGAAAAGTCTCGAGGCGCAACTCAACGTCACCCTGTTCAAACGCCTGCCCCGTGGGCTGATGCTGACCAGTGAGGGTGAAACCTTGCTGCCGGTGCTGAGCACCTCGTTCGATCACATCGCGCAGATTCTGGAACGCCTCGCTGGCGGACAGTACCGCGAAATGTTGACCGTTGGCGCGGTGGGTACGTTCGCCGTGGGTTGGTTGTTGCCGAGGCTGGCGGACTTCCGGACGAAACATCCGCTCATAGATTTGCGGCTGTCGACCAACAACAATCGCGTGGATGTCGCCGCTGAGGGTTTGGATTACGCCATTCGCTTCGGTGCCGGGGCGTGGCATGGCATTGAGGCGACGCGTTTGCTCGATGCGCCGCTGTCGGTGTTGTGCGTGCCGGAGATCGCTCGGCAATTGCAATCGCCGGGGGATTTGCTGCAACAAACGCTGCTGCGTTCCTATCGCACCGATGAATGGCCGGAGTGGTTTCAGGCTGCCGGTTTGGCGACCCAGGCTGCTCCGCCGCAGAGCATCGTGTTCGATTCGTCGCTGGCGATGATGGAGGCTGCGTTGCAGGGCAGTGGGGTGGCGTTGGCGCCACCAATGATGTTCGCCCGGCAACTGGCGGCGGAGGCGATTTGTCAGCCGTTTGCGATTGAGATTACGACGGGGAGTTACTGGTTGACGCGGTTGCAGTCGCGTCCCGAAACGGCGGCGATGACAGCGTTCAAGGAGTGGCTGTTACAGGCTTCCGTCTAGCGTAAACCCTGTGGGAGCGAGCTTGCTCGCGAAAGGGGCAGGTCAGTCAACATTACTGTTTATGACACACCGCATTCGCGAGCAAGCTCGCTCCCACAGGGGCAGTGGTGGATTGGAGATCAGGTTAGCGCACCAGACACGGCCGCTTGTTATCGAACTTCCACCCCGGAATCAGAAACTGCATCGCCACGCTGTCATCCCGCGCGCCGAGGCCCATGCCTTTATATAGCTCATGAGCCTTGGCCACCTGGTCCATGTCCAGCTCGACACCCAGCCCCGGTTTTTTCGGCACCTGCACCAGACCATCGACGATTTGCAGCGGCGCCTTGGTCAACCGCTGGCCGTCCTGCCAGATCCAGTGGGTGTCGATCGCGGTGATCTCGCCCGGTGCGGCGGCAGCGACATGGGTGAACATCGCCAGCGAGATATCGAAGTGGTTGTTGGAATGCGAGCCCCAGGTCAGCCCCCATTCATGGCACATCTGCGCCACGCGCACCGAACCTTGCATGGTCCAGAAATGCGGGTCAGCTAGGGGAATGTCCACCGACTGCAACTGAATCGCATGACCCATTTCGCGCCAGTCAGTGGCGATCATGTTGGTGGCGGTTTTCAGCCCCGTGGCACGACGAAACTCGGCCATCACCTCTCGACCGGAATAACCGTTTTCCGCACCGCACGGGTCTTCGGCGTAGGCGAGCACCTGATGCTGATCGCGGCACAAGCGAATGGCTTCTTTCAGTGACCACGCGCCGTTCGGATCGAGGGTGATGCGCGCATCAGGAAAGCGTTCGGCCAGCGCTGTGACCGCTTCGATTTCGGCATCGCCACTGAGCACGCCGCCCTTGAGTTTGAAGTCCTTGAAACCGTATTTCGCGTGGGCCGCTTCGGCGAGGCGCACCACGGCTTCGGCAGTCATGGCCTTCTCGTGACGCACGCGGAACCAGTCGTTGTCGGCGTCCGGTTCGCTGCGGTAGGCGAGGTCGGTTTCGCGCTGATCACCGACGTAAAAAAGATAACCGAGCATCTTCACTTCATCGCGTTGCTGACCTTCGCCGAGCAGCGCCGCCACCGGTACATCGAGATGCTGACCGAGCAGATCGAGCAGGGCGGCTTCAAGACCGGTGACCGCGTGAATGGTGATGCGCAGGTCAAAAGTCTGCAGGCCACGGCCACCGGCATCGCGGTCGGCGAAGGTCTGGCGCACTTGATTGAGGATCTTCTGATACGTGCCGATCGGGCTGCCGACCACCAGGCTGCGCGCGTCTTCCAGGGTCTGGCGAATGCGCTCGCCACCGGGTACTTCACCGACGCCGGTGTGGCCGGCGTTGTCCTTGAGGATGACGATATTGCGGGTGAAAAACGGCCCGTGGGCGCCGCTCAGATTGAGCAGCATGCCGTCGTGGCCAGCCACCGGGATGACTTGCATGTCGGTGATGATCGGGGCTTTGGCGGTGTCGTGTGCGGTCATGTTCTTATCCTTTTAATACGCAATCTTTAACAATGGACGTCAGGCGTGTTTCGGCGCGGTCTCGACCACGGCGATGTCGGCAGCAGGTTTCGGTGTGGTGCGCGCGAAGAAGACGATGATCGCGGCGATGATCGAGGTCGCGGCCAGCCCATAGAGGCCGCCCTGAATCGAGCCGGTGTGTTCTTCGAGCAGGCCGAACGTGGTTGGCGCGACGAAGCCGCCAAGGTTGCCCACCGAGTTGATCAGTGCGATCACCGCCGCAGCGATGCGGGCATCCAGATAGGCCTGTGGGATCGGCCAGAACAGCGACGAAGCGGATTTGAAGCCCAGCGCGGCAAAGCAGATCGCAACGAAAGCAAAGATCGGCCCGCCGGTGGTCGACATGAACATCCCCGCAGCGGCGATCAACAGGGCGGTGGCGACCCACGCCTGCTGGTGTTTCCACTTGGCCGAGAACGAGGCGAAGGCGTACATGCCGATGATCGACAGCAACCACGGAATCGAGTTGAACAGACCGACCTGGAAGTCGCTCATCTCGCCCATTTTCTTGATGATGCTCGGCAGCCAGAAGGTTGCCGCGTAAATGGTCAACTGAATGAAGAAGTAGATCAGGCAGAACAGGATGATCTGGCGGTCCTTGAGCAGTTTGCCCATGGATGGCCGGATTGGCGTCGCGGCTTCGCGGGCCTTCTGTTCAGCGTCGATGGCGTTGACCAGGGCGTCCTGTTCGGCGCGGCTCAGCCATTTCGCGTCGTGGGGTTTGGCGTCGAGCCAGAACCAGACGAACACGCACAGGCACACGGAGAACATCCCTTCAATGAAGTACATCCATTGCCAGCCGTGCATGCCCAGCCCGTTGATTTGCAGGAGCAGACCGGACAACGGGCCGGAGATCAACGAGGCCACGGCGGAGCCGCTGAGGAAAATCGCAATCGCCTTGCCGCGTTCGGCGCCGGGTAACCAGCGGGTGAAGTAGTAGATCACCCCGGGAAAGAACCCGGCCTCGGCCACGCCGAGCAAAAAGCGCAACACATAGAAGTGGGTTTCGTTCTGGATGAAGGCCATGCCGGCGGCGACCAGGCCCCAGGTGAACATGATGCGGGTCAGCCAGATGCGTGCGCCGACTTTCTGCAGCAGCATGTTGGAGGGAACTTCGAACAGCGCGTAACCGATGAAGAACAGGCCGGCGCCGAAGCCATAAGCGGCGGCACCAATACCGAGGTCATGTTCCATGTGAGTGCGGACGAAACCGATGTTCACTCGGTCAATGTAATTGACGATGAACATGATCACGAAAAGCGGCAGGACGTGGCGTTTCACTTTCGAGATGGCCGACGCGAGTGTCGAATCGACGCCCTCGTTCATCCCGGAGACGGAGGTTTTCACTTGTTTTTCTCCCACTGATTATTTTTATGCGGGGTAGGGCAGGTGCTGCGTTGTTGCTAGACATCATACAACTGAGAAATTTTGTCCTACAAGTAGGGTTGGCCGATTATTTTTCTCTGGGATGCCGGTTTTTTATGCTTTTTTGCGTTAATGATCAATGTTTGCTGGGTTTTTTAAGGCGTAGAACATCGCGTCACCCCCAGGGAAACACGGTTCTGTTTGTCAGGAATGTTTGAAGGTATTTCCGTTTATTTGAGTGTTGTCATACAAGTTGAGCCGCTAAACTCAATTTCGTCATCCCCGCAGGATGCTACGATCCACAAGCCCCCGATCACCGGAACCGATCATGCAAGAAGACCTCGACGCTCCCGCCCGTAAACGTGCGCACAACCTCGCCCATGACCTGGTGGAGAAGCTCACGCAAAGCATCCTGCTCGGTCAGCTGTCGCCCGGCGACAAGCTGCCGTCAGAGAATTCCATCGTTCAGGAACACGGGGTCAGCCGCACGGTGGTGCGCGAGGCGATTTCCAAGTTGCAGGCTTCCGGGCTGGTGGAGACGCGCCACGGCATCGGCACCTTTGTCATCGAGCGTGTTGCGGAGCAGGGCTTACGCCTGAATGTCGACACGGCGCTCGGTGTGCGCAGCATTCTCGAACTGCGTCTGGGCCTGGAAACCAAAGCGGCGGCGCTGGCGGCGCAGCGGCGCACGGAAGCGCAAGTGCTGCAGATGCGTCAGGCGCTGGATGACTATCAGCGGCTGCTCGACAACAACGACAGTTGCGTCGAAGCGGATCGGCGTTTTCATCTGCTGATCGCCGAGGCCACCGGCAATGTTTGCTTCAGCGAGATCATGCAGCACCTGGGCAGCGCGATGATTCCGCGTCATCGCCTCAATGCTGCTGAACGTGGCGCGGCGGATCTGAGCAAACTTGGGCAACTGGCCCATCTGGAACATGAGGCGATTCTGAATGCGATCAAGCGTCAGGATGCGGACGCCGCGCGCGCGGCCATGTGGCTGCATCTGACCAACAGCCGCGACCGGTTTTCCGCGCGGGGCTGATGGCCGTTGGTCTGTTCGGTAGCACGCCGTGCACAGGGCTGATTCCAAGTTGTACGGCCCGGGTATTCCGGACCTCCTGAGTGAGGTGCGTCATGGCTAACGATTTGCTGTTTCAGGGTGGCGTGCTGCCCACCGATTCGACCCGGCCGCTGCCCGGTACCGATGAACCGACACTGGCTGATCATGATTCTCCAATGGGGATGCCCCCGGGGCGCGATCCCTTGAGCGATGCCGACCGACCCAACGACTGGAAAGATCCGGGGGCGGATGAAGATGTGCCGCCGGCGGATGAGCCGACGCCTCTTTCCGATGATCGGCGCTGAATCCTGGTTGTTGTGCTGGATTTACCGTCCCCTTCGCGAGCAGGGAAGCGCGTCCCAATGTGGGAGCGAGCCTGGCGATGTTGCGGGAAGAGTCTGTTTTCGTAAGCTTCCCTCACCCCAGCCCTCTCCCGGAGGTAGAGGGGGCCGACCGAGATGTCTTGCGTTATATATCGACCTGAACAACCGAGTCGATTATGGACTCGGCCAAGTCCAGTTTTCTTGATCAGAAGAGTCGATTGTGGATTCACCGGCGTAATTTCAGGTCGGCGGATTTCTCCAATTTCCCCCAATCGGTCCCCTCTCCCTCTGGGAGAGGGCTAGGGTGAGGGCCTTCTCAGGCATCACGCAGATCCCGCATCAACAACCCAAACCGCAAATCCACCGCATCCGGAATCGGCAGATACACCGTGTGCCCATCCCCCGGTGCCACCTCGATCGCCTCTTCTTTAGCGTTCTGCAACTCATGCAGATCAAAATGGAAATTGCCCTTCGGCGTCATCAACTCCAGATGATCACCCAAGGCAAAGCGGTTCTTCACCTTGACCTCTGCCAACCGCCCACGCCGTTCGCCGGTCAACTCGCCAACGAACTGCTGACGCTCCGACACCGAGCTGCCGTGCTGATAATTCTGGTACTCGTCATGTACATGCCGACGCAGAAATCCTTCGGTGTAGCCACGCTGTGCGAGTGACTCCAGATCGGTCATCAGGCTACGGTCAAATTCACGCCCGGCCACCGCATCATCAATCGCGCGGCGATACACCTGGGTGGTGCGCGCGCAATAGAAGTGCGATTTGGTCCGGCCTTCGATTTTCAGGGAATGCACGCCCATGCGCGTCAGGCGCTCGACATGCTGCACCGCGCGCAGGTCCTTGGCGTTCATGATGTAGGTGCCGTGTTCGTCCTCGAATGCTGGCATCAATTCATCGGGGCGATTGGCTTCCTGCAGCAGGAACACCTGATCGGTGGGCGTGCCCAGCCCCAGCGTTGGCTCTGGCTGGAAGGTCTGGACGATCTCGCCGAGGTGGTTTTCGGTGGCTTCTTGCGCTGAGTATTTCCAGCGACAAGCATTGGTGCAGGTGCCCTGATTGGCATCGCGCTTATTCATGTAACCCGACAACAGACAGCGCCCGGAATAGGCCATGCACAGCGCGCCGTGGACGAACACTTCCAGTTCCATGCCCGGCACCTGCTCACGGATTTCGCCGATTTCCTCTAGCGACAATTCTCGCGACAGGATGATCCGGCTCAAACCCATCTGCTGCCAGAACTCGACGCTCGCCCAGTTCACCGTGTTGGCCTGCACCGACAGGTGAATCGGCATCTGCGGGAAATGTCGCCGCACGAGCATGATCAGTCCCGGATCGGACATGATCAGCGCGTCGGGGGCCATGTCGATGACTGGTGCCAGATCCTTGAGGAAGGTCTTCAACTTGGCGTTGTGCGGCGCGATGTTGACCACCACGTAAAAGCGTTTGCCTTGCGCCTGCGCTTCACGAATACCCAGTGCCAGATTGGCGTGATCGAACTCGTTGTTGCGCACCCGCAGGCTGTAACGCGGCTGGCCGGCGTAGACCGCATCGGCGCCGTAAGCGAAGGCGTAACGCATGTTTTTCAGGGTGCCAGCGGGGGCGAGCAGTTCGGGGGCGGCGAGGGTAGGGGTCATGGCGGTGTCGGTCGCAAAAGCGCGGCAGGGTAAGTCAGATGCGGCGAGGGTTTGTTGATCTGGATCTATGCTCCATGAATAAAGATGGCACTCGTGCAGGTCGCGGTTGACTAAGCATCGGGGCGTGCATGACGCCTGACTGACATGGATCGGACATGAACGAAAAAAGCCTTCAATTCAAATCCCTCACCGTGCTGCTGTTGCTGGTCACGGTGGCGTTTATCTGGATCCTCTTGCCGTTCTACGGTGCGGTGTTCTGGGCGGTAATTCTCGGCATTGTGTTTGCGCCGATGCAACGCCGGCTGCAGGCGAAATTCGGCTGGCAGCGCAACCTGACGTCCCTGTGTACCTTGTCGGTCTGCCTGGTGATCGCGATTCTGCCGGTGATCATCCTCAGTGTGCTGTTGGTGCAGGAAGGCGCAGCGGTCTACAAGAACATCGAAAGCGGCGAGCTGGACATCGCTGCGTATCTGGCGCAATTCAAGCACAGCCTGCCGCCGTACTTTCAGCACTTGCTCGACCGGTTTGGCATGGGCGAGCTAAACGGCTTGCGCGAGAAAATCGTCAAATCGGCGATGCAGGGCAGCCAGGTGCTGGCCAGTCAGGCGTTCAGTTTTGGCCAGGGCACATTCGAATTCGTGGTGAGTTTTTTCATCATGCTGTATCTGCTGTTTTTCTTTCTGCGTGACGGCGCCGAGCTGGCGCGCAAGGTGCGCACCGCTGTGCCACTGGAGGAAGGCCACAAGCGGCGCTTGCAGTTGAAGTTCAACCGTGTGGTACGGGCGACGGTGAAGGGCAATCTGGTGGTCGCGGTGACGCAGGGCGCATTGGGCGGGGCGATTTTCTGGTTTCTCGACATCCCCAGCGCGCTGCTGTGGGCGGTGTTGATGGGGTTTTTGTCGTTGCTGCCAGCGGTCGGCGCGGGGATTGTCTGGGCGCCGGTGGCGGTGTATTTCCTGCTCAGCGGGATGATCTGGCAAGGCGTGGTGCTGGGCTTGTTCGGGGTATTCGTGATCGGTTTGGTGGACAACGTGCTGCGGCCGATTCTGGTGGGCAAGGACACCAAAATGCCCGATTACATGATTCTGATCTCGACCCTTGGCGGCCTGGCAGTCTTCGGTCTCAACGGCTTTGTGATCGGGCCGCTGATCGCGGCATTGTTCATGTCGAGCTGGGCGCTGTTCGCCGAGACCAAGCCCAAAGTGCAACTGCCTTAAGCGTGAAACGGCTCGCTGACAAGCTTCTGCGACAGTGCCTGCGCAGCGGGCAAGGAAGTCAGCGGGCCGCTGATCGCTTCGCCGTCGCGCATCAGATACCAGCAGGCAAGCAGGCCCGTGGCCCTGAGCGAAGCGGGGACGGCGCTGCCGATAACGGACATGATTTGAACCTGAGCCATGACGAGTACCTCCATCTATCAATGGAGCTACCTTAAAGATTCGCCGGTTCTACGGACAATCAACGCTTTCGATAGTGGTCATTGACGCCGTTGAGGCTTCAGTCGACCACTTGATCAAGCATGTGCATGACTTCACGCTCGTTGAGCAAACCTTTGTGCACGAGGTTTTCCGCCAGCAGCGAAAGGAACTTGGCGCAACGATGGCCTTCCAGGTGCTTGAGCTCGGTCAGCGCGCTGTACACCTTGCTGGAGGTGCACAGGCCGACGATGCGGTGCGGGTTTTGTGTTGGCATACAGTCGTCCTTGTTGTTATCAACCTGTTGTTTACGGACGGATTCAGATTGCGGCTCCGTCATGACAAATAAATGACCGTTTTATGGAAAAGTACATAACGGTCAATCAATCATGCCGACTTTAGCCGGTGAAACTGTCCTCACAGCGACCTTGGCGAGATTTTTTCAGACGCTGGCCGACCAACGGTCATAAAAAAGCCCCGCTATAAAAGCAGGGCTTTGTGTTTCGGTTACCAGCGTGGGCCGCCGTAGTAGTGCGGACGACCGTAGTAGCCGCGCGGCGGGCCGTAATACACCGGGGCCGGTTGCACGTAGACCGGTTGTTGAACATACACCGGCGCGGGCTGGTAGTAGACCGGTGGCGGTGGCTGCTGCACATAGACCGGTGGCGGGGCGTACACCGGCGCCTGTTGCACATAAACCGGACGATCCTGGTTGATAAGCGCCGAACCGATGATGGCCGAGCCGACGATTGCGCCAAACACCGCCGGACCCTGCCAGCCACCGCCGTGGGCTTCTGCTTGCCCTGTGACAGCAAAAGCACCGATCAGCAGGGCGACGATAGGGAGTTTACGAATCATGATAATTCCTCGGTTCTTCGACCCGGCATCGGGGCCTGCACCAGGCCCACAGTTGTCGCGGGGATACTTCTAAGACAGCGAATTTTGGAAAATCAGCACAGCCACTGGGTAAATTTTGTGTAAGGTCTGTACCGGTTTATTTACCGGGCGGTGTGATGGCCGCAGAAGACGTTTAAAACAGGCCTCTATGATCGTTCAGAAGCCGATGGGCTGGCTAATCCCGTTTATCCGAAAGTGCGTTTGAAGGAGAAGTTTCATGCAGATGAACCCGAACAAAGACACCCAACTGTGCATGTCCCTGTCCGGGCGCCCGGGGAACTTCGGTCTGCGTTTTCATAACCATTTGTATGAGCAGTTGGGCCTGAACTTCTACTACAAGGCGTTCAGCAGCCAGGACCTGACCGGCGCAGTCGGCGGCATTCGCGCCTTGGGTATCCGTGGTTGCGGCGTGTCGATGCCGTTCAAGGAAGCGTGCATTGCGCTGGTCGATGAGCTGGATGCGTCGGCGGCAGCGATCCAGTCGATTAACACCATCGTCAACACCCACGGCCATCTCAAGGCTTACAACACTGATTACATCGCTGTGGCGCAGTTACTGGAAACCCACGCGGTGCCCAAGGAATCGACCTTTGCTTTGCGAGGCAGTGGCGGCATGGCCAAAGCGGTGGCCAGCGCCCTGCGTGACGGTGGTTACAAAAACGGCTTGATCGTCGCCCGCAACGAACGCGCCGGGCGTGCATTGGCGGATTCGCTGGGCTATCGCTGGCAGGCTGAACTGGGCGATGAACGCCCGCAGATGCTGATCAATGTGACGCCAGTGGGCATGGACGGCGGGCCGGAGGCGGGGCAGTTGGCGTTTGAACCGGAGGCGATCAAGGCTGCAGATACGGTGTTTGATGTGGTCGCGATCCCGTCGGAGACGCCGCTGATTGTGCGCGGTCGAGCAGAGGGCAAGCGGGTGATCACCGGACTTGAGGTGATTGCGATTCAGGCGCTGGAGCAGTTTGTGCTGTATACCGGCGTGCGGCCGACTGAAGAGCAGTTTGCGGCGGCGGTGGCGTTCGCCCGAAGCTGATTGAGTATTGTGGTGGCTGGGCGGGCCTCTTCGCGAGCAGGCTCGCACACAGTTGAATTTTTGTCATACACAAGTTGTGTGTTCGCTGTAGATCCCCTGTGGGAGCGAGCTTGCTCGCGAAGGAGGCGACGCGGTTTCACGCCGGCCATCAATGCCTATACTGCCTCCTCAGCAAGCCCAGACTTGCCCACCATAAAAACCGTGACCGAGGCTCCTATGCATCCGCCTATCCTCAACCTGCATCAGGTCGAACTCGAACCCCTGCCCGAAGCCCTGGCCCCGGAAGGCGAAACCGCCGGGCGCTATCAGCAGCGCATGGCGCGGATTGGCCAGCAATTGGGGTCGCAAAAACTCGGTTATCGCCTGTATGCCTTGCCACCGGGCATGCGTGGCAGCCCGTTTCACAGCCATCGGGTCAACGAAGAGATGTTTTACGTGGTGGCCGGGGAGGGTGAGGTGCGTCTGGGCGCCGAGCGTTTCCCGATCCGCGAAGGCGACGTGATCGCTTGCCCGCCGGGTGGGCCGGAGAAGGCGCATCAGATCATCAATACCAGCTCGGGCGAATTGCGCTATCTGGCGGTGAGCACCCAGCAGCAGCCCGATATTTGCGAATACCCGGATTCGAACAAGTACGTGGTGATGGATAACTTCAAGTTGGATGCCGAGGGCAATGCCTCAGGCTTTGTCGCGGTGGCACGGCAGGCGGATGGCGTGGATTACTGGGACGGTGAATAACACGCAGATCCCTTGTAGGAGTGAGCCTGCTCGCGATAGCGGTGTGTCATCCAAAAATGATGTGACTGATACACCGCTATCGCGAGCAGGCTCACTCCTACATTGGTTTTGTGTGGTTATTCGAGGCGGGCCAGGCGTTCTTCCAGCGCGGCGATTCGCGCTTCTAGCTCTTCGATACGCTCAACCGAAACGCCACTGCTTGCACCGCGATCCTGCGGACTCTGCCGCGCTGCCATAATTGCCTCGCTATCCGCCGGATCACCCAGCGCATGGGTATAACGGTCTTCGCGCTGCCCGGCCTGACGCGGAATCAACACCGCCAGCCCCCGCGCAATCAAGCGCTCAAGCTGATGCACAACTTGTTCGGCGTCTTCGAAATCATGCATGCGCCCGCTGCGGGTCAGCAGCTCATTGACGGTTTGCGGGCCGCGCAGAAACATCAGTCCGCTAAGAATCACCTGCGCCGGCACCAGTTCCAGCGCCTTGTCGACCTTGTGCTCCCAGCGGTCGGCACGGCTGCCCATCACCAGTTTGGCGAAACCGCGACCTTCCAGCGCCCGCAAACTCTGGCCGACCTGACCCTGAGTCAGGTTCATCACCGGTTCGCGGCTGGTTTTCTGATTACACGCCGTGACCAGCGCATTAAGGGTCAGCGGGTAGGTTTCCGGGCTGGTCGCCTGTTTCTCGATCAGCGAACCAAGGATGCGGATTTCCGTGGCATTGAGCCGTGGTTCGTCGAAGCTGGATTCTGTCTCTGTGGTCATCGCGCGTTCCCTCTGCAGTCGAAGGCGCCTAGCCTAATCCTTGCCAAACAAAAGGCAAGCCGTGTGGTCATCAAGCATGGCTATAATCGCCTCCTGTTCCACCCAGCCACCACACGAGACTGCCATGACCATTTCCCTGTACGCCGCATCCGTCCCGGTTTTTCAACAAATGCTCAACGCGCTGAGCGATGTCCTGAAAAAGGCTGAAGCCCACGCCACCGAGAAAAACATCGATCCGAACGCTTTCCTGCAGGCCCGTCTGTACCCGGACATGTTCCCGCTGACCCGCCAGGTGCAGATCGCCGTGGACTTCGCTAAAGGCGTTTCCTCGCGTCTGGCTGAAGTCGAAGTGCCTAAGTACGACGATACCGAAACCACCTTCGCCGAGCTGCAAGCCCTGATCGCCAAGGTTCTGGCCTACATCGGCGAGATCAAGCCGGAGCAGATCGATGGCAAGGAAGGCATCGAAATCGTTACTCGTCCGGGCACGCCGAAAGAGAAGCGCTTCAGCGGTCAGGCTTACCTGCTGACTTACGGTCTGCCGCAGTTCTTCTTCCACGTCACTACCACCTATGCGCTGCTGCGTCATAACGGGGTTGAAGTGGGTAAACGCGATTACATGGGCGCGTTCTGAGTTTTTAAGAGCCCCTCATCGGAACGCCGCCCGCCTAGCCCTCTCCCGGAGGGAGAGGGAACTGACCGAGTTGTTTGTTCGAAATACACCGACGTGAAATATCAAGTCGAACTCAAGTCTTGAAGGCAACAACGATCGGCTCCCTTTCCCCCTCGCCCCCTTGGGGGAGAGGGTTGGGGTGAGGGGGAAAAGATCTCAGCCACAAAAAAGCCCGCCAAGGTTCACACCGTGGCGGGCTTTTCATTACAGCGCCTGTTACGCCGTACGTTGGGCTTTTGCTTCTTCACCCAGGCACGCCGCAGCGGTAAACAACACGTCAGTCGACGAGTTCAGCGCGGTCTCTGCCGAATCCTGCAACACGCCAATAATGAAACCGACCGCCACCACCTGCATGGCAATCTCGCTCGGAATCCCGAACAGGCTGCACGCCAGCGGAATCAACAGCAACGAACCACCCGCCACGCCCGACGCGCCACAGGCGCATATCGCTGCCACCACACTCAGCAGAATCGCCGTTGGAATATCCACGGCAATACCCAATGTGTGCACGGCCGCCAGGCTCAGCACAGTAATGGTGATCGCCGCACCGGCCATGTTAATGGTCGCGCCCAGCGGAATCGACACTGAGTAAGTGTCTTCATGCAGACCCAGACGCTTGCTCAATTCCAGATTGACCGGAATGTTTGCCGCCGAGCTGCGGGTGAAGAATGCGGTGATGCCACTTTCACGCAGGCATTTGAGAGTCAGCGGATACGGGTTGCGACGCAGTTTCCAGAACACGATCAGCGGGTTCATCACCAGCGCCACGAACAGCATGCAGCCGAGCAGCACGGCCAGCAGGTGCGCATAACCGATCAATGCGCCGAAACCGGAGGTGGCCAGCGTCGAAGCCACCAGACCGAAAATGCCCAGCGGGGCGAAACGAATCACCACGCGCACGATCACCGTCACGCCATTGGACAGATCACCCAGCACTTCACGGGTGGTGTCGCCGGCATGGCGAATTGCGATGCCCATGCCGATCGCCCACGCCAGGATGCCGATGAAGTTGGCGTTCATCAGTGCGCTGACCGGGTTGTCGACCACGCTCAACAGCAGGCTTTGCAGTACTTCGCCGATACCGCCCGGCGCCGTCACCGAAACGTTGTCGGTCGACAGCACAAGGTGCGATGGGAACGCCATGCTCGCAACCACGGCCACGACCGCCGCCGCAAAAGTGCCCAGCAGATAGAGGAACAGAATTGGGCGGATATGAGTTTCCTGGCCGTGCTTGTGGTTGGCAATCGAGGCCATCACCAGCACGAACACCAGAATCGGTGCGACGGCTTTCAACGCTGAAACAAACACTTTGCCGATGAACGCCGTGCCTTTCGCCGCTTCCGGGGCGAGCAGCGCCAGGGCGATACCGGCGATCAGGCCGATGACGATCTGCGTGACCAGGCTGAGGTTTTTCAGGCGTTGCAGTAGAGAAGGGGATGAAGCGGTCATAGCGGCATCTCTGATTTTTTATAGGGTGCAAGGTTGCGTAAAGCGATGGCAAAGCAGGGGCAGACCACCGCCACGAACCGAAAGTGTTGACGCGACATCAACGCCAATAAACCGGTCGTTGAGCAGGTTGTACGTTTTTCAGGGCGCGGACTTTATCACAGCGTAGGCCTTATCCTTCAGGCATGTGACGATCTGCCACCGGATCAGGCAACAAAGTCGGCAGGTTTGTGCAAGTCAGCCCGGACACACTCTGTTAAGATTGCGCATCCTTATTTTCAAATTTCGCCAGCGGGCCTTCGGGTCAACGCTGGTGTCGTCGTTTTGCTGGAGTTGCGCATGCTGTTGCCCATTCTTCTGTTGTCCGCCGCCGGGTTCACGGTGCTGACCACGGAATTCGTCATCGTCGGCCTGTTGCCGGCGATTGCCCGAGACCTCGAAGTCACCATCCCGCAGGCCGGGTTGCTGGTGACTTTATTCGCTTTTACCGTGGCGATGTTCGGGCCTTTCCTGACCGCGTATTTCGCCCGCTTTGAGCGGCGCAAGCTATTTATCAGCATCCTGATCATGTTTGGTCTGGCCAATACCGTGGCGGCGCTGGCGCCGAATATCTGGGTGATGGCGATTGCCCGGTTGATCCCGGCGCTCGGTCTGCCGGTGTTCTGGGCCTTGGCCAGTGAGACCGCAGTGGACATCGTCGGCCCGGATTTCGCCGGTCGCGCGATCGCCAAGATCGGTTTCGGCATTGTCTGCGCCACGGTGTTCGGCATCCCGGTTGGCACGCTGATTTCCGATGCGTTCGGCTGGCGCAGTGCCTTTGGCATTTTGGCGGTGATCGCTTTTGCCAAAGCCTTGTTGCTGTTTGTTTATCTGCCGAAAACCAGCCTGCACCAACATCAGGTCAGCTTCCGCTCGCAGTTCAAGATTCTGCGCAGCCCGTTGATGATCGGCCACATCGTGCTGTCGATCTTGGTGTTCAGCGGCATGTTTACCGCTTACACGTATCTGGCCGACATTCTTGAGCGCCTCGCCGGGTTCAACGGCACCGTGGTCGGTTGGTGTCTGATGGCTTTCGGTGCGGTCGGGCTGATCGGCAACTCCCTGGGCGGTCGTGCGGTGGATCGCCATCCGCTGGGCGCGTCGGTGTTGTTCTGTGCGTTCATGATTGCCGGCATGGTCTCGCTGGTACCGAACATTCATTCGCCGCTGGGGCTGGCGGTGGCGATGGGGATCTGGGGCGTGACTCAGGCTGCGTTGTTCCTGGTCAGCCATGTGCGCCTGATGAAAGCCGCGCCGGAAGCGCCAGCGTTTGCTGCTTCGTTGAATATCGCCGGGGCCAATCTGGGGATCGGCCTGGGGGCCATCGTCGGTGGCCGGGTGATCGACAGCGCGGGTCTGGGCTTCCTCGGGTTTGCCGCCGCCGGGTTCATTTTGCTGTCGGTGTTCCTCGCCATGGTGCTGATGACGCTCAAGCCGCGCGAGATGTGCGCCGAGGCCTCATAACGCGGTAAACAGTTCGCGTCGGGCACCTTCGGTAATCGCAACGATGCCGGGGTGCTTGACCTTGCGCTCTACCGAAATGGCATAGAACGACTCGGTCACTGCGTCGGTCTGGCCAATCAGCTCGACGCCGCACTGGCGCTTCACTTCATCGGCAATCACGCTCGGACCGATAAAAATCCCGCTGCCGGATTGGCCGAAAGCCTGCATCAACGCACTGTCATCAAACTCGCCGACGATTTGCGGCTGGATCTGCTGCTCGGCAAACCAGCGCTGCAAGCGGCTGCGCACCACGGTTTCCGGTCCGGGAATCAACAGTGGCGCACCGTGCAGGCTACGCGGGAAATCCTGACCGTATCTGGCTGCCAGTTCCGGGGTGGCGAAGAAACTGATTCCGCACTCACCGAGCTTCTGACTGTAGCCCTTGATGTCGAGGTGCGAGGGCATCGGGCTGTCGGAAATCACCAGATCCAGGCGCTGGATCGCCAGATCGGCGAGCAAACGTTCGAGTTTGTCTTCGCGACAGGTAATGCGCAGAGGCTCGTTCAGCTCCATGGTTGGCGCGATCAGGCGATAGACAATGGATTTAGGCACCACGTCAGCCACGCCGACGCGGAACAGTATCTGCTGTTCGTGGGGCTGGGCACGCAGCATCAGTTCCAGCTCGCCGCCGAGCTGGAACATCTGCTCGGCGTAGGGCAGGGCTTGTCGCCCGGCCTCGGTCAATTCGAGTTGCCGGCCGACGCGTCTGAATAACTCGATGCCATACGTCTGTTCGAGCAGTGATATCTGCCCGCTGATGGTCTGTGGCGTCAGGTTCAGTTGCTCGCAGGCGCGCACGATGCTGCCGGTCTTGGCCACAACCCAGAAGTAATGCAGTTGGCGGTAATTGAGCATGACGTTCTACAGTTCGTGAAAACCGAAGTATAGCCGCTAAAAATACGAATTTTCCTGAAGTGTTTGTCTCCCTAGAATGCCCAGCCATCGACGGCCGGTCTGTGAGCCTGTCTGTTCATTCGAAGGAAACCTTATGAAATACACGATCCCGGCATTGATGTTTACGTCTTTACTGCTTATGGCCGGTTGCGATCAGGCCGAGAAAAGCGCCCAGCAACTGATGGGCAAAGCGGCCGAAAGCGCCAAGCAAGCGATTGACGACACCCATAAAGCCGCTGAGCAGGTACTCAGTGATGCCACCGGCGGGTTGATCGAGAAGAAAGAAACTCCGGAAAAAGATGCGGAAAAATCCGAATCTTCCTCCAAGACCATCTAATTCGTCTTACACAGAGTCAGGACTGACCCATGGAATATCTGTTACAGCTCGCCGCCAGCCCCACCGCTTGGGTTGCTTTGGCCACACTGGTGGTGATGGAAATCGTGCTCGGCATCGATAACCTGATCTTTATCTCGATCCTGACCAACAAATTGCCCAAGCAGTACCAGCAGAAAGCACGCCGTATCGGTATCGGCATGGCGTTGATCCTGCGTCTGGCACTGTTGAGCACCATCGCCTTCATCGTGCAGTTGACCGCACCTGTGATCGAGATCCTGGGCCAGGCGTTCTCCTGGAAGGACATGATCCTGATCGCCGGTGGTCTGTTCCTGGTCTGGAAGGCTACGACCGAGATCCATCACAGCATGGACCCGGCGCCGGAAGATCCGAAGTCGGCGACCTCGACAGTCACTTTGGGTTTCGCCGCGGCTATCGGCCAGATCCTGATGCTCGACATGGTGTTCTCGATCGACAGCATCATTACTGCGGTCGGCATGACCGAACACTTGCCGATCATGATCATCGCGGTGGTGGTGTCGGTGCTGGTGATGCTGTTTGCTGCTGAACCGCTGGCCAAGTTCATCAACGACAACCCGACGGTGGTGATGCTGGCGCTGGGCTTCCTGATCATGATCGGTATGACCTTGATCGCTGAAGGCTTCGGCGCCCATGTACCGAAAGGTTATGTGTATGCGGCCATGGCGTTCTCGGCTTCGATTGAAGTGCTGAACATGATGTCGCGTCGGGCGAAGCAGAAGAAGCTGGCTGAGCAGGTGTAACCGCTGAAAGTGAAAAGCCGCCTGAACTCTTTGAGGCCAGGCGGCTTTTTTTTCGATTCGAGATTTTCAGTGTGGGATAGAGCCAGCCCCTCACCCCAGCCCTCTCCCGAGGGAGAGGGAGCCGATCTGCGTGGTTTTTAAACCTGAGTTCGGCTCGATATCTCAGGTCGATGTACTTCTGAATAGCGACTCGGTCAGTCCCCTCTCCCTCTGGGAGAGGGCTAGGCGGGCGGCGTTCCGATGAGGGGCTTTTGCCTTTGCTGTTCAATTTCAATGTGCGGCCGCGTGACGCACTCGGTGTTCCTCGGCTTTCTCAACCGCAGCAGGCTGAACCGGATGGTGATGATGGCGCCGCGAAACCCGCAGCACCCCCCACAACATGGCAGCGGCCACGGCCAGCCAGCCGGCAATCAACATTACGATGGTCATGGTCAGGCTCATCAGTGCCTCCTCTTCGCCCTGCATCGGGCCCACACTTTTTCAATTCGCTCTGTTTCAGTGACAGTCTAGACAATGGGGTGTTTCAGACTATTGACCAAAGGTCGATTGCGACCAATCACTTTGCTCTATGCAATCAATGGGTCTGCCGCTTAAGGCTATACCGCAGCCGGGCGCGGCCCTATGATCGCAGGCGTTGCCGGAACACGATGACCGGCGTCTGAACAGAGAGTGATGATGGTGCAGGTATTTTCTCGAATTCGTGCGGCGCTACTGGTGGCAGGTTGTGCGGCCGTGTTGGCCGGATGTGCAGGTACTGTGGCGCCTGAGGTCAAGCGTCTGCCGGAGCGGGTCGAACTCAGTGGCACGTTCTATCGCGGCGAAGCCAATCAGAGTGGGCCGCAAGTGTTGGCCAGCCTGTTGTCGCAGCAGGGCATCGTGATCACCCCGGGCTTGCTCGAGAAACCTCTGCACTTGCCGGGTGCCGAAGACAAATTGCAGCAGAACCTGCAAAACCTCGCCCGCGAGTACGGCATGGTGGTTTACCCGCTGGACAGCAACCTGCCCGCACTGTTGACCCAAGTGGCGGCAGGCTATCCGGTGATGGTGCGCTTCAGCGAGGGGGCGGCATTCTGGGCCGAGCCGCGTTACGCGATCCTGTCCGGCTACGACCGCAACAAACAGAAGGTCTTGCTGCGTGCCGGCATGAACCGTCGCGAACTGATGAGTTTCAGCTCCTTTGAGTCGGCACTGGAGAAATCCGGTGGCTGGGCCGTGCTGATCCAGAAACCGTCGCAGATCCCGGCAGCCGTTGACCGTCAGCGCTGGCTCAAAGCGGCCGATGAACTGGCCCAGGCCGGTCAGGAAAACGAAGCGGCGCAGGCGCGCAAGGCGCTGGCAGCCCACTGAGTTCCCGTTCGTCATTTGCCGGGCACGACTGCGCCCGGCAAGCCTCCTACGAATAGAACCCGTTTTCTGCGGGTGACTCAGGAGGCGAACATGGCAGATTCCCCATCCCCGAAAGGGCCGCATTCGACCGAGCATTCGTCGGGTCATGATCTGGGTTTCGACCCCGATTCGCCGGACCTTGATGATCCGCAAGTCGATCCGGTTGGCCCGGCCAAGGCGCCGAAAGACGTGAAACCCGGTGAAGACGACAAGACGCCGGCCAAACCTTATGACCCGTTAGCCAATCTGAAACCTTGATGTGAGGTGCGTATGAGTACTGACTCAAGCTTCGATGAGCAAAAACCGGACAGCGTGCCCACGACGCCGGAGCCGGAGATTGATCCGGTGCTGAATCCGGACAGCCCGCTGCGCGATCCGATGGCCCGACCTAATGTCATGACGCCGGAACCTTCGCGGGATCCAAGTGCAGGCGATGGCATTCCTGATGACGACAAGATGCCGCTGCCCAATGACTGAAATGCAGGAATGCAGGCGAAAAAAAGCCCCGAGGATTCGGGGCTTTTTCTTGCGGGCGCGGGTTACTTGGACGCTTCAACCACACCGCTCTGGCGTGACTTAAGGTTTTTCTCGGCCTTGTATTGTTGCGCCACCGCAGGAACGTTGGCGCTCTTGCCGGTTTCCACCCAGCTGCGAATACGGCTGGCATCGGCAAAGTGGGTGTATTTGCCGAAGGCATCGAGAATCACCAGCGCGACCGGGCGGTTAGCCATTTTCGTTACCAGAACCAGGCAATGACCGGCAGGGTTGGTGAAGCCGGTCTTGGTGATCTTGATGTCCCAGTCGGCCTTATTGACCAAGTGATCGGTATTGCGGAAACCCAGGGTGTAGTTGGGTTTGCGGAAAGACACGGTCTTTTCCTTGGTGGTGGTGAGTTCGCTGAGGAGCGGGTACTTATGCGCGGCCACCAGCAGCTTGCTCAGGTCGCGGGCGGTGGAAACGTTACGTTCCGACAGGCCTGTCGGTTCGACAAAGTGCGTACTGGTCATGCCCAGTGCCTTGGCTTTCGCGTTCATGGCCGCGATAAAGGCCGCATAACCTCCCGGATAGTGGTGAGCGAGGCTGGCGGCCGCGCGGTTCTCCGAAGACATCAAGGCGATCAGCAGCATCTCGCGACGCGGCAGCTCACTCTTGAGTTTGACTCGGGAGAACACACCCCTCATTTCCGGTGTGTTGCTGATATCGACATTGATCCATTCGTCCATGTTCTGCCGGGCTTCAACCACTACCAATCCAGTCATGAGCTTGCTGACAGAGGCGATCGGCACGATCACGTCAGGGTTGCTGGAGTAGATGACTTTGTTGGTCTGCATATCCATGAGCAGTGCGCTGCCGGAGGCGATCTTCAGGCTCGAAGCGTCACGTGGGGCAGCGGTGGTTTCCGCAGCGTTGATCGTTGGCGTGATGAATGTGCCTGTAAAAGCAAAAAACAGGCTCAGAATCGAAAGACGAATTTTCACGCGGGCGAACTCATAAAGGTTGGATATTCCGTTAGTTTGTAACGGGTTATTTCTTCAAAGCGTCGCATTCTAGGAGTATGGCTGAAGATCTGTCGATGGTTGT
>Ga0157373_10000338_pt1 | contig 38041 bp, 24 predicted proteins | sample C65metaG_FD_113460 | JGI IMG/M metagenome (GOLD analysis project Ga0157373, IMG submission 113460) | Corn rhizosphere microbial communities from Kellogg Biological Station, Michigan, USA - C6-5 metaG | ecosystem: Host-associated > Plants > Roots > Rhizosphere > Soil | place: USA: Michigan... | reverse complement strand
TCATTTCCGGGATGCCTTCCATCACTTGTTCGCGGCTGAGCAGGGTGGTGCCGAAGTGCATCAGCTCGGCCACGGTCTGGCCGTCACGCGCGCCTTCGAGCAGCGCGGCGGAGATGTAGGCCATGGCTTCCGGGTAATTGAGTTTTACGCCGCGGGCCAGACGCCGCTCGGCGACGAGGCCGGCGGTGAAGATCAGCAGCTTGTCTTTTTCGCGTGGAGTCAGGTCCATTGTGGGGTTCCATCAGGGCAGATTTGTGAGGTTCTTGCGGGCGCGGGGTGCCCGTTGGAGCAACCCCTCACCCTAGCCCTCTCCCGAGGGAGAGGGGACTGATCTCGGTTGTTTTCAGTGGCCGGTTCAGTCAGCAGTATTCGTTCAGGCAGTTAAATTCATTTCAAACGACTCGGTCAGGTTCTCTCCTTCGAGGGAGAGGGGACTGATCTCGGTTGTTTTCAGTGGCCGGTTCAGTCAGCAGTATTCGCTCAGGCAGTTACATTCATTTCAAACGACTCGGTCAGGCTCCCTCTCCCTCCGGGAGAGGGCGGGGGGTGAGGGTCGCTTTTCAGGTGCTCCATATTCTTGGGGATACCGCGTCGCGACCCAGCAGGGCGGGTCTGAGCAAACGCCATAAATCGATTAGCCAGGCGCGGGCGAGCAGCGCCTCACTGGCCAGACAACGAGCCACCAAAAGCCCCGGCAACTGCGTCAGATCCCCACGCACTTCGTGGCCCAGCGAGCGGCAGCGCTCCAGCAACTCAGCATCAATCTCACCAGTGACCAATAACGTCGCAAACACCGGATGACCATCCAGCCCGATCGGCGAATCAAGCAAACCGTCGTCACCGACAATGCGCTGGCGTTCATGCCAGAGCAATCGGCCATCGCGGCGAATATCCAGATGCGCCTGAAAATGCCCACGGTCAAAACGCTCGCCACTGGCCGGGCGACCCAACGCCACCACGTCCCAATAAAACAGCCGCGCATCGCCTTCAAGATCAATCGAAGTACTCAGCTCAGCCTGCGCGGCGCTGTAGACGATGGTCTCCTGCGGCAGCCATTCCAGCGTCGCCCCGGCCGCCACTTTCAAGTCGAGCTTTTGATACGCCGGCCCACCCGCGCGGTACCACTTGGCCGCGCCGGGGCTGGTGATCTGCGCCCAGGCGTGTTGCTCGACACGTGCGCTGATATCGAGGCGATCACCGCCGGCAATCCCGCCTGGCGGGTGGACGATGATGTGCTGGCAGACCTCGGGGCCTTCGGCGTACAGGTGTTTTTGCACCCGCAGCGGGCCGAGGTGCCGGCGCATGACCGGACGCGTGCAGTCACCGAAACGGGCGTAAGCGAGTTCCAGCTCGGCGTGCCAGCTCGGGGTAAACAGGGCAGGTGAAACAGTCGAATTCATGGTTTGTAATTATCGTTAGGAAGCTACAGATTAGTTCGTTGTACTAGATCGTTACCAGCCCGCGTACACCTTCGGCCTCCATATTTTCACCGCGCCCCTGCTGGACGATCTCGCCCCGGGACATCACCAGGTACTGATCGGCCAGTTCTGCGGCGAAATCGTAGAACTGCTCCACCAGCAAAATCGCCATGTCACCGCGCGCCGCAAGTTTCTTGATGACCGCGCCGATCTCTTTGATCACCGAGGGTTGAATGCCTTCGGTGGGTTCGTCGAGGATCAGTAAACGTGGGCGGCTGGCCAATGCTCGCCCGATCGCTAACTGCTGTTGCTGACCGCCAGAGAGGTCACCGCCGCGACGCTGCTTCATTTGTAGCAGCACCGGAAACAGTTCGTAGATGAAACCTGGGACTTCTTTGGCTTCACTGCCGGGAAACCGCGACAAACCCATCAACAGGTTTTCTTCCACGGTCAGCCGTCCGAAGATTTCCCGGCCTTGCGGCACATAAGCGATGCCGGCGTGGACACGCTGGTGCGGCTTGAACGCGGTGATCGGTTTGCCTTCCCAGTTCACCGCACCTTCCTTGGCCGGCAGCAGGCCCATCAGGCATTTGAGCAGGGTGGTCTTGCCCACGCCGTTACGGCCAAGCAGGCAGGTAACTTCGCCGACCTTCACGTCGAAAGACAGGCCCCGGAGGATGTGGCTTCCGCCGTAGTACTGGTGCAGCTTGTCGACTTGCAGCATGTTCAAATTCCTTCTGTTACACACAGAACCCTGTGGGAGCGAGCCTGCTCGCGAATGCGGACTGAAACTCAACATCTTCATCGCCTGATGCACCGCTTTCGCGAGCAGGCTCGCTCCCACAGGTTTTGTATTCGCAAACCTTAGCGGCCGAGGTAGACCTCGATCACGCGCTCGTTTTCCTGTACCTGTTCCAGCGAGCCTTCGGCCAACACGCTGCCCTGATGCAGCACGGTGACGTGATCGGCAATCGAGCCGACAAAGCCCATGTCATGTTCCACCACCATCAGCGAATGCTTGCCCGCCAGTGACTTGAACAGTTCAGCGGTGAACTCGGTTTCCGCATCGGTCATGCCCGCCACCGGCTCATCGAGCAGCAGCAATTGCGGGTCCTGCATCAGCAACATGCCGATCTCGAGAAACTGCTTCTGACCATGAGAGAGCAATCCGGCCGGGCGATTGACCGAGGTGGTCAGGCGAATCGTCTCCAGCACTTCGCTGATCCGGTCCTTCTGCTCGCCACTGAGGCGCGCACGCAGACTGGCCCACACCGACTTGTCGGTCTTCTGCGCCAGTTCCAGGTTTTCAAATACGCTCAGCGCCTCGAAAACGGTCGGCTTCTGGAACTTGCGGCCGATGCCGGCCTGAGCGATTTGCACTTCGCTCATCTGCGTCAGGTCGAGGGTTTCACCGAACCAGGCCTTGCCGTGACTGGGGCGAGTCTTGCCGGTGATCACGTCCATCAGCGTGGTCTTGCCCGCGCCGTTGGGGCCGATGATGCAGCGCAACTCACCGACGCCGATGTACAGGTTGAGATTGTTCAGTGCGCGAAAGCCATCGAAGCTGACGCTGATGTCTTCCAGAGTGAGGATCGTGCCGTGGCGGGTATCCAGACCCGGGCCGACGCGCTGGCCGAGGCCGATCGAGTCGCGACTGGTGCCCTCGTCCTTGTTCGGTTCGACGGGAAAAAAGGCCGGTTCCAACATGAATTCAGCGCTCGCCGTGACTCTCATTGTTCACCTCGTTTCTTCAGCAGACCGATCACGCCTTTGGGCAAGTACAGCGTCACGACGATGAACAGCGCGCCGAGGAAGAACAGCCAGTATTCCGGGAACGCCACGGTGAACCAGCTCTTCATGCCATTGACCACACCGGCGCCGAGCAGCGGCCCGATCAGCGTGCCGCGACCGCCGAGAGCGACCCACACGGCCGCTTCAATCGAGTTGGTCGGCGACATTTCGCTCGGGTTGATGATGCCCACTTGCGGCACATACAACGCCCCGGCCAGGCCACACAACACCGCACTCAACACCCACACGAACAGCTTGAAACCGCGCGGGTCGTAGCCGCAGAACATCAAGCGGTTTTCCGCATCGCGCAATGCGGTCAGCACCCGGCCGAACTTGCTCTGCGCCAAGCGCCAGCCGATGAACAGGCTCGCCACCAGCAGCAACACCGTGGTCAGAAACAGCACTGCACGGGTGCCCGGTTCGGTGATGCCGAAACCGAGAATCGTGCGGAAATTGGTGAAGCCGTTGTTACCGCCAAACCCGGTCTCGTTGCGGAAAAACAGGAGCATGCCGGCGAAGGTCAGGGCCTGGGTCATGATCGAGAAATACACGCCCTTGATTCGCGAACGGAAGGCGAAGAAACCGAACACCAGCGCCAGCAATCCCGGCGCCAGCACCACCAGACACATCGCCCAGATGAAGCTGCTGGTGCCGGTCCAGTACCACGGCAGTTCGCTCCATGACAGAAAGGTCATGAACGCCGGCAGACCATCACCGGCGGCCTGACGCATCAGGTACATGCCCATCGCATAACCGCCGAGGGCGAAGAACAGACCGTGACCCAGTGACAGCAACCCGGCGTAACCCCAAACCAGATCCAGCGCTAACGCGACGATGGCGTAGCAGAGGATTTTGCCGACCAGCGTCAGCGTGTATGCCGAGACCGACAAAGCATTTTCCGCCGGCAACAACGACAGCAGCGGCAAGGCAATCAGCAGCGCGAGGATCACCGCGCCGACCGCGAGGGTGACTTTCGGTCCGGCCTTTTGTGTGGCCGTGACTAACAGAGGCTGGTTCATCAGTCGATCACCCGTCCTTTCAGTGCGAAGAGGCCTTGCGGACGTTTCTGGATAAACAGAATGATCAGCGCGAGGATCAGGATCTTGCCAAGCACCGCACCGATCTGCGGTTCGAGAATCTTGTTGGCGATACCGAGGCCGAAGGCCGCCAGCACGCTACCGGCCAATTGGCCGACGCCGCCGAGCACCACCACCAGGAACGAGTCGATGATGTAGCTCTGGCCGAGATCCGGGCCGACGTTGCCGATCTGGCTCAGCGCCACGCCGCCGAGGCCGGCGATGCCCGAACCGAGGCCGAAGGCGAGCATATCGACGCGCCCGGTCGGCACGCCGCAGCAGGCGGCCATATTGCGGTTTTGAGTGACGGCGCGAACGTTGAGGCCGAGGCGGGTCTTGTTCAGCAGCAGCCAGGTCAGCACGACGACGAACAGTGCGAACGCAATGATGACGATGCGGTTGTACGGCAGCACCAGATTCGGCAGCACTTGAATGCCACCGGACAGCCACGCCGGGTTGGCGACTTCAACGTTCTGCGCGCCGAACAACAAACGCACAAGCTGAATCAGCATCAGGCTGATGCCCCAGGTGGCGAGCAGGGTTTCCAGTGGCCGGCCGTAGAGGTGGCGAATTACCGTGCGCTCCAGGGCCATGCCGATTGCCGCCGTGACAAAAAACGCCACCGGCAGGGCGATCAGCGGGTAGAACTCGATGGCTTGCGGTGCGTAGCGCTGGAACATCAACTGCACCACGTACGTCGAGTAGGCGCCGAGCATCAGCATTTCGCCGTGGGCCATGTTGATCACGCCGAGCAGGCCGAACGTGATCGCCAGACCGAGCGCGGCCAACAGCAGGATCGAGCCGAGCGACATGCCGCTGAACGCCTGGCCGAGGATCTCGCCGATCAGCAGTTTGCGTTTGACTTGCGCGAGGCTGGTTTCCGCGGCGGTGCGTACGCCGGCATCGCTCTCGACGCCGGGTTCAAGCAAGCCTTCAAGGCGTGTTCGCGCCAGTGGGTCGCCGGTTTCGCCGAGCAGGCGTACGGCGGCGAGGCGCACTGCCGGGTCGCTATCGACCAGTTGCAGATTGGCCAGCGCCAGGCTCAGAGCGGCATGGACGCTTTCGTCTTTTTCGCCAGCGAGTTGCTGGTCGAGGAATTTCAGCTGCGCGGGTTTCGCGCTTTTCTGCAATTGCTGCGCGGCAGTCAGACGGATTTTGGCGTCGGCGGCGAGCAATTGGTGGCTGGCCATGGCGGTGTCGATCAGACCCCGCAGGCGATTGTTCAGGCGCAGGGTTTTTGGCTGGCCATCGATGGTCAGTTCGCCTTGTTGTAGGGCGTTGATCAATTCGATACGTGCCGGATCGGGCTGCGCGGCCCAGGTTTCCAACAGTTTGGCTTGTTGCGCGGGATTGGCCGCGACGAAGTCTTCGGCATCGCCAGCAAAGGCAGTCATCGGCAACAGCAGTGCGATGGCCAGAAACAAGCGGAATATGGCAGTGGGCATTAGTGGTGTCCTGTTCAACCGCCCCCTCACCCTAACCCTCTCCCGGAGGGAGAGGGGACTGACCGAGGTGTTTGGACGATGTGCTGCGACCTGCGAATTCGAGTCGAACTCAGGCTTTGAAAAGCATGAAGATCGGCTCCCTTTCCCCCTCTCCCTGAGGGAGAGGGCTGGGGTGAGGGGGGAAATCTAAAGCCCACCTCAAAAACTGAATCCGCCTCAGTTGCTCTTCACCGCATAATCCGGCTTCTTGTCGTTGCCCTGAATGAACGGGCTCCACGGTTGCGCGCGGATCGGTCCTTCGGTCTGCCACACGACGTTGAACTGACCGTCGCTCTGGATCTCGCCGATCATCACCGGTTTGTGCAGGTGGTGGTTGGTCTTGTCCATGGTCAGCGTGTAGCCGGACGGCGCGGCGAAGGTCTGGCCGGCGAGGGCTTCGCGGACTTTGTCGACGTCAGTGGATTTGGCTTTCTCGACCGCCTGCGCCCACATGTGGATGCCGACGTAAGTGGCTTCCATCGGGTCGTTGGTCACGGCTTTGTCGGCACCCGGCAGGTTGTGTTTCTTCGCGTAAGCCTTCCAGTCATCGACGAACTTCTTGTTCACCGGATTCTCTACGGACTCGAAGTAGTTCCACGCCGCGAGGTTGCCCACCAGTGGTTTGGTGTCGATGCCGCGCAGTTCTTCTTCACCGACCGAGAACGCTACAACCGGCACGTCAGTAGCTTTCAGACCCTGGTTGGCCAGTTCTTTATAGAACGGCACGTTGGAGTCGCCGTTGACCGTCGAGATGACCGCAGTCTTGCCACCGGCGGAGAATTTTTTGATGTTGGCGACGATGGTTTGATAGTCGCTGTGACCGAACGGCGTGTAGACCTCTTCGATGTCCTTGTCGGCCACGCCTTTGGAGTGCAGGAACGAGCGCAGGATCTTGTTGGTGGTGCGCGGGTAGACGTAGTCGGTGCCGAGCAGGAAGTAGCGCTTGGCGCTGCCGCCTTCTTCGCTCATCAAATATTCAACCGCCGGGATCGCTTGCTGGTTCGGCGCGGCGCCGGTGTAGAAGACGTTCGGCGACATCTCTTCGCCTTCGTATTGCACCGGGTAGAACAGCAGGCCGTTGAGCTCTTCGAACACCGGCAACACCGATTTACGCGACACCGAAGTCCAGCAGCCGAACACCACGGCGACCTTGTCCTGGGTCAGCAACTGTCGGCCCTTTTCGGCGAACAGCGGCCAGTTGGATGCAGGGTCAACCACCACTGGCTCAAGCATCTTGCCGTTCACACCGCCCTTGGCGTTGATTTCGTCGATGGTCATCAGCGCCATGTCTTTGAGCGACGTTTCGGAGATCGCCATGGTGCCGGACAACGAATGCAGAATCCCCACCTTGATGGTCTCGGCGGCCTGGACAGTCCAGGTCATGCCCATCGCGGCAATGGATGCCGTGAGTGTGAAAGCCTTGATCAAACTGCGACGCTTCATTGTGCGATCTCCATGAACATTTAATTTTTCTGGTTGGCAGATGCGGACGACTGAAGGTGTGTTTTGCAAGGGCTGTGCCCGGTCGGGATCGGGCAGGAAAATGTCGTGTCAGAGCGGTTGTAAGGTGGGGGCGCGCACCAGTAGAGGACATCTGACGGGCGCTGGTGCGTCCGGGCGCGCCAGATTGGGGCGCACTACTGAGCGGGAAGATGAAGATACATAAACGATAAACATGTACCTCGGCTCACGGCGCGTGCAGCAACACACTCATTTGATCGTTATCCCGATTGTTCTTCGCAGGTTTCTATCATGAGTAATAGTTCAGTCCGATCCAGACGTGCCGCAACCGAGTCCCGAAAATCCAGGCTACCTCCCCTGAGTCCGCCGTTTCTGTCAGAGGAGGATGCTGCGTATTGGGTTCATACGCGCATACCGCCCAAGGCGGAAATGGAATATGGCAGCGTGATTTTGCTGCGGCCGGATGGGAAATTCGTGGCCACTTCACCGATACCCGGAGAGGCCACCACCTTTGATTTGAGCACCATCATCGACTTCGATGTGCTGGGAGAGCTGGAGCCGCCCAAGGGGTATCGGTTTGCTGCAAACATTCACAGCCATGCCGCTCTTCACGATGTCGTAGGTGAGGCCTATCCAGAACTGGATGAAATGAACCTGCGACTCTTCATCAACTTCTTCTCCAGTAGCGATTTCATGGGGGATGTGGATGGGCGCGCCTATTTTCGTAGTTCATACCTCTCCGGCCCCGATGGAACATTGCTCAAGTATTCGCCCAGTGGTTCGAAAGCGGAACTCGATTACTACCGTTGGCACGAGGCAGGTGCACGACCAGGGCGTGAGCCGTGGACTCGTGACGTGATGAGCATCATCAATAAGCTTGCATCTGTCGGTGAACTGAAAGTCCTCGTTTCAAGTGCAGACTGGGGGCATTCGGTGGGTGTCGTACCGCCGGACTGGCAACCAGGCCAGGGTTTTTCAACGGGCAGGGTGACCGAATTACCTTTGATGACCCGCATTTGCTCCACTGTCGAGCGGGCGGTACTCGCTGCACTGAAATCAAGAGGTGCACAGGACTCGGGGTTACTGCTGAAGAAGACTGCTGGCAATGAGTATGTCGCGACCCATGCACGCCCGTTCGGGCTCGCGTCATGGGATCCAGCGAAGATCTTTGCGGCGGGTGATGACGGTCAATTACGGTTGCCTGAAGGCTATAGGCTGGAAGGTTTTTACTACGCCTCCCGTCCTGACCCTTCGCGGCTCACTCTTGCTCAGCCGTGGCTCTACGAGAATTTCTTCACGCCACAGGACATTGCTCTGGCCATTTCGTGTCACAAGAGGAGTCAGCAATTGGCTGTGGCCGGTCGACCTTTGTCGCTGTACATGCAGGCCAACGATGCGTCCATGTTGAAGTACAGCTTCAGTGGCAGCGAGATAGAAGCGGCACTGAGCGTCGAGCATTCCGACGGGTCGATCACCGACGCCGGGGTGCAATCCAGGTTGCTGACTGGAGCATTGTCGCCACGGGAATTTGTCTCGATGCTGATACTGGCGGGCCGGCTTGAGGTGTTGCGGGGCAGCGCGCTCTGGGCACGTTTGGGGAGGGTGGGCCTGGAATGGATACCCTTCGCGAACTTCCCTTGGCCGCCATTGAGTCAGGCGTTTTTATCCGCCGATGACGCCGTTCGGTATGCCCACGAACAAGTCGGCATTCGCCGTGACCGCCAGTACGCAGGCTATGTATTTCAGCGCAGCGACACACGCTTTGTGGTCACCGAGCCGTTGGAAGGGGATATCGATGTGCTGGACCAGGGGCGACTTTATCCTCGGGATAATCGAGGGCGTCCGGTTTTCCCTGACGACCACGTGGTGCATGCCCGATATGTCTCCCACGTCGCGCTCACGCAGCTTGAGCCGGTCAATATCAGTTCCCGGAAGTGGACGCTCCAGGAGGCGTTACTAAGCCTGCAAATGTTGAGTGTAGAAGAGGTGCGGCAGGTATTGCTCGATAACACCGTTCTGTATTGCTCTGCTGCCATGAACAGTCTGGTCAGGTTTGCACCTTACGCAACCCCGGCTTCGAAGGATCTGGCGCGACACCTGGGAACACGCGTGCATCCCGGTCCATTGGCTCTAGGTCTGGACAAGGGCAGCAAGCGACCGCAAGACTTCATCAGGGAGCAGGCCGCCGCCGGCTGGCTGTTCAACCTGACGGACAACGAGTTGTGGGGCCATCGCGGCCAAATATTACCGGGCTGGAGCATGTCAGAATCCGCCGGATCAACCTCTGCAGAACCGACGTCACCCATACCTGCACTCCCTACGCCGTCCCTGCCTCAGCCGTCGCTGCCCCCGTATCCTTCGTCGTCTTCGCCCCGGCCATCTTCTCCTCGGCCTTTGCCATGGAAGCGGCCTGAGTTCGTCCTGTACGGTCCTGTCTGTTCTTCGGCGGACGACGCGGCACAGTATCTCTTTGCTGGCGACAGGCGTTTGCACGATGAGAACCGTGCCTGGTTCGGATTCATCCTCAAGCACAAGGATCGGGAGGAATACATCGGCACGGAACTGTTTCCAGTCAGCGGTCAAGACAGCAATCTTTTTCGGCAGGCGTTGGTGTTCGCCTCTCGACGGTCGGCGCCGTGGCATCAATACCCGGAAGGCTTCGACATGTATGGGAGCTTTTATGCGCATCAGAAAGTAGAAGCATCTTCGAGCAGCCCTGAAGACTGGCTGGCGCAGTATTTTGTTTCGCCAGACATCCTGACAACAGCCATGTACTACGGTCGCCGTCGGCCTGTAATCGCTTCAAGCCCCGCCGCGTTTTATCTTGCCACTCGGGACGGTGCTCTGCTCAAGTATGCGAGGAGTCAGGCAAGCAAGTTGTTCCATGACGACACGTCTGAGACAACACTCGACTCAATCAAGCGAGGGCTCGCGTCCGGCGAGTGGCTGCCGACGGATTTCGTCCATACGGTCGCTGAAAGTGGCGAACTCTCGGTGTTGCGAACAAGCGCGTGCTGGGATCGGTCAGGAAGGGTCAGGCCAACGTGGCAGCCCTACGCGAATCTGCAGCGGCGCTGGCTCGGCCCGGTTTTTCAGAGTGCTGACGATGCCGCAGCGTTTGCCAGATCGAGCTTGCCGCTGGTCACGGACAAACCTTTTGGCGGCGTCATTCTGAAACGCCCCGACGGCCTTTACGTAGCCTCTGCGCCCATCAAGGTGTCGCGGGAGGATTTCGACATCACCGAGATTTTTCCGGATGAAAGCAAGGGCGCCGGGGTATTTCCTGATGGCTGTATTATCACGGCGCGTTATCGATCCAGAGTGGCCAGGGAGCTGTCGGTCATTTTTTCTCGTATTGAGAAGCAGATCTATCTGAACATGCTGTCCGTCGACACCGTGTACTCATCCTTCAAGCGGCTACCAAGAGTGGCATGGGATGAATACCTGTTCGGCCCCGACGGTTCGTTGATCCGCTATCAGCCAGGAATATGGGATCGTCTGCGCGCAGATCTCTTGGCAGCTCTGACGGATTACAAAACGCTTCCTGCGTCCCTTGATGGCGATGCGATAAAACAGAACATACGTAGCGCCAAGCTGAAACCGAGTGAATGGGTCGACGCCTTGGCAAAGGCCGGTTACTTGCAAATTGTCATCGGCAGTGAAATCTGGGGTTTGCCCCGCCAGATCAGTCGCTGGGTTCCTTTCTTTGCTGATCTGCAGCCTCTAATGGATTACACCAGAGCCGCGAGCGCACCACTTTGCAGCCCAGTGTTCGTTCAAGCCGATGCTGTTGCCCGGTATGTTCATGAAGCCTCGGTGAGCAGGGACACCCAGACGTTCGGATTCATACTGCGCTCTCGGGATGGCTTGTTCCTCGCCAGCCTGCCCGTTGATGTGCAACGCTCTGGCCTGGCTGTGGATCGAGTATTCGAACAGGCAAGACTGCCTTCAGGGTTTGAACAGGATTCGATTTATCTGCGCGCAGCGCTGCCTCCGCTCGGCGCACGGCCTGACGATATGCGAAATGTCTTTGTACTTCCCAACGATGTTCAGCAAGCCTGCCGACAGGCCAGTACGCCGCGGGGGTACAGACCGATCTATATCTCCTGTGCCGATAACGCGTTGTTGAAGCTGCAATTGCATGCGTTTGAACCCGGCGTGTTCTACGACGCTTTCGGGCAGGTTGAGTTGCGCCCCAATGCGTTTGTATCGCGTGAACAGGCAGCGATCGATGAACGTGACATTGCCAGTGGCCGATTCAGATTTACAGACTACGTGCACCGGATGGCCAAGGCCGGCCGGCTCGACGTGATAGAAACCAGCGACTACTGGTCGCGGCAGGGTCAAGTGGATGAGCATTGGCAACCGCGTATGGCCGATACTTCCAACGAGCAGCGATGGCGAGATAACCCGGTGCCGGCGCTGGGACCGATTTTTCATCACCCTGACGATGCCGCCCGCTATGCGCAACAACGCACGGACGATTCCGGTCACAGTGAAACCGGCTACGAAGGCGCGATCCTGGCGCGGTCGGCCAGCAGTCGATTTGTCCCGCTCGAGCCAATAGTCTGGTCTGCCCATGCCGAGGACCCTGTCCTGCGGATATTTCGCTCGTCGAGTGATCCGACGATCAGTTGGCGCAATCCGGCGGCGCGTTACCCCAATGGCTACACACTCGTGGCCAGCCACCAGTTCCATCTGTCGGGCAATACCACGCTCGCACCGGACACTGATGATGTCAGAGCAAATTTCGCTTCGCCTGCGCGTGTGCATGCGCATACGCATGAACTGAAGAACCAGGGTTTCGACATTCAGGATTATTACTACTCAACGCCGAACCACGTGTTGATCAGGTACACACCCGTTTACTCGCAGGCCGAGAGGGATTTGCTGCTGGCCCGGCCTGTGGATTTCGAAGCGGGGCGCTGGGTCAGCCGGCTGAGTCCGGGCGAGTTTGTTTCACAACTCATGGAGCTGGGTGAATTCAGGGTGCTGCTCGCCGGGCATTACTGGCGTCAGACCGGACGAATGGGCGCCGGCTGGAGAGTGCGTCGCCAGCAGCCTGTAACGGAGGGTGGTGCGCGAGTCAGGGACGAGTTGTAACGTTCGATCCAGTGGCTACACGGCAGGAGTGTGCCGCCGTCGGCGGCCACTCCACATTGAGTCGGATTTACGTCGAGGCAGACTCAGGTTGCCGGTCAATGAGCGATAGCAGCAATCGATCCAGCAACCAGACGACCACCAGCGAAGCCCCCACCAACGGGAACACCACCGCCAGCGCCAACATGATTACCACGCCGGTTTTCCATTTCGGCAAGTCATGACGCAGCGGCGGTACGCCGAATTTGCCCTGTGGCCTACGCTTCCACCAGATCACCACACCACTGACGGCACTGAGCAGAATCATCAGACAGATCAGCAGCACGACGATCTGGTTGAAGGTGCCGAACATCTTGCCTTCGTGGAGCATCACGCCGATTTCCGTGGCCCGTGCCACAGTGCCGTAATGTTCGAAACGCACATCGGCGAGGACCTTGCCGGTGTACTGATCGACATGCAGGGTCGCATCGTTGCGCGGGTCATCGGCGAACACAGCGATGGTGAACACACCGGTGGCGGTGGTCGGCAGGGTGATGCTGTAGCCCGGCTCGACCTTGCGTTGGGTTGCAATGTTTTGCACGTCTTGCAGGCGGATGGCGGGTGCTGCGGGGCCGGCGTTGCTGGCGCCGTGGTTCATGTGTTCGGCGTGGTCGCCGGACATTGGCATCGGCGTGTTTTCCATCGCCCATGGCACAGTCTGGCGGGTGGCGCTGTTAAGGCTGCGCGCCTCGACATCGGAGGTCGGCACGTTGTCCCACATCGCCGCTGGAAAGACGTTCCACACCTGGGCGTATTGCTTGCCCCAGAAACCGGTCCAGGTCATGCCACTGAGCAACATCACCAGCAACAGTGTTGCACCCCAGAACCCGGTGACCGCGTGCAGATCACGCCACAATACTCGACCGCGACTGTTCAGCCGTGGCCACAAAATCCCCGCGGCCTGACCGCGTGGCCACCACAGAAAAAGTCCCGACACCACTAGCACCACGCCCCAGCCGGCGGCCATTTCGATGAGGCGGTCACCGACGGTGCCGATCATCAACTCACCGTGGATGGCGCGGGCGATGGCTTGCAGATTCTGCTTGGCATCCTGCTCGCCAAGGATGTCACCGTGGTATGGATCGACGAATACGTTGAGTTCGTGGCCGGCGTTCTTCACCACAAACTGTGCGCTGCGCTCGGCGTTGACCGGTGGCAGGTATTGGGTGACCTGGCCTTGTGGATAAGCGCTTTTCACCCGCTGCAGCAGGTCATCGGCCGGGACAGTGTGATGGCCGGCGGGGACATTGAGCAGGCTGCTGTACATCAACGAATCGAGCTGCGGTTTGAACAGATAAATGATGCCGGTCAGGGCCAGCATCACCATGAACGGGGCGACGAAGAGACCGGCGTAAAAATGCCAACGCCAGGCCAGGTTGTAGAAATTCGGTTTGGGCTGTTTCATCACGTGTGCTCCGCTTGGCTTGGATCTTCTAGTTGTCATTGGCGGTTGCTGCGCAACCGATCGCGAGCAGGCTCACTCCTACAGTGGGAGCCAGCCTGCTGGCGATGCTGTTAGAAACTCATGTCGACCTTGGTCCAGAGCGTGCGCCCCGGCTCATTGATCGCTTGCGGGTCATTGGCCGGGTAGCCGAATCCGGCGTTGCCCGCCAGGTTCAGGTGTTCGGCGTAAGCCTTGCCGAACAGGTTGTCGACGCCGCTGCTGACCTTCCAGTTCTTGTTGATCCGGTAGGCACCGTTGAGTGAGAACACGCCGAAGCCCGAACTCTTGTCGTAATCCTTGCCGACCACGTTGCCCTTGTTCTGATCGATACGATTTTGCGCGGCAACCACCCTCCACAGTGCACCGGCGCTCCAGTTGTCTTCGCTATAGGTCAGGCCGAAACGCGCATCCAGCGGCGGCATCTGTGGCAGAGCCTTGCCGTCACTGCTGTTCTTGCCCCAGGCGTAGGCCAGGGTCGCATCGGCTTTCCAGTGGTCGGTGAGTCTGTACGCGGCACCGAGTTCACCGCCCATGATTCGCGCGTCAATGTTCTCGGCGCGCGAGGTGCTCATGCCCATCATTCCCGGGGTGTAATCAAAGAGGATGTAATCGCGCACCACGCCGATATAACCCGAGGCCCAGGCTTCAAGTTCGGCGCTCTTGTAGTTCACGCCAAAGTCGAACTGAGTGGTCTTTTCCGGTTTGATCGAATCGAACGCGTTGACCGATCCTGCCGGGCCGGATTTGGGCGAAAACAGCTCCCAGTAATCCGGGAAGCGTTGCGCGTGACCGAGGCCCGCATAGAGCGTGGTCGGACTGTCGGCGAGGTCATGCTCGTAGCGGATGAACCCGCTGGGCAGGGTGTCGGCGCGGGTATCGTCGGCGGTCGGGTTGGGGCGGGACATCATTCCCGAGCCGGTGGTTTGCCGGTAATCCTTGGCTGAAGCGCGGTCGACGCGGGCGCCGCTGATCAGCCGATCACGGTCGGCGGCGTACCAGGTCATTTCGCTGAACACGCCATAGTTATGGAAATCGGCGTCCTTGCTGTACGGCTGATCCTTGTAGGTATCGATGCCCATGCCGCTGCGCTGGCGGTGTTTGTTGGTCTGCGCGTCGAGGCCGGTGATCAGTTGGATATCAGCCCAGCGCCAGGTGGCCTTGATCCGTGCGCCGAGGGTGCGGCGGTCGACGTTGGAGGCCATGGGCCCCGACATCATTCCGGTGCCGGACGGCGTGCGCAGGGTGTAGTTGTCCATCACATGGTCGGCGTAGTTGTAGTAGACCTGCGCTTCGAGTTTCTCCAGCACGTCAGTGATGTTGGATTTTTCGAAACGCAGGCCGAGGCTTTCGCGTAGGAATTGCGAGCCGTCCATGCCGCGTCCGGCGTAGCGCGCTTCGCCATCGCCCTTGCCGGCGGTGAGTTCGATCAGGGTGTCGGCGTCCGGGGTCCAGCCCACTGCGATGTCGCCGTTCCACTTGTCGTAGCGTGAGGCGACGATGTCGTTGTTGCCATCGCGGTAATCGTCGGAATGCGCGGTGTTGCCGATTACTCGCACGTAGCCCAACGGCCCGCCGGCAGCGGCATCGACAACCTTGTCAAAACGTCCGTGGGAGCCGGCCAGAATGCTTGCGTTCACGCGGGTGCCGAGTTCGCCGAAGCTCTCTGGCTCACGATCGAACAGCACCGTACCCGCCGACGCGCCGGGGCCGTAAAGCACCGTTTGCGGGCCTTTGATCACGGTGAGTTTGTCGTAGGTTTCCGGCGAGATATACGAAGTCGGCGCGTCCATTCGGCCGGGGCAGGCGCCGAGCATCATGCTGCCGTTGGTGAGGATGTTCAGGCGCGAACCGAACATGCCGCGCAGCACCGGATCGCCGTTGGTGCCGCCATTGCGCACCAGCGCAAAGCCCGGAATGGTCTTCAGATAATCGCCGCCATCACTGGCCGGCACCGGTTGGCGCGGGTCTTTGGGGTTGGTGAAGATGGTCAGCGGTGAGCTCGGGGCGATCGCGGTAATCACCGTAGGGCTCAGTTCTTCCTGGTGGCCGGCGTGATCATCGGCCAGTACCAGCGGTGACAGCAGGACGCCGCAAAGGACGGCGGTAGCGTGCCTGAAACGAACCCGCGATTCGTTCAGAGCGAAGGACGCCGGGGCAACGCCCGAGCGTGGAACAGCAGCAAACCTGGACATGACAATTTCCATCAAACAGTCGTAAACGACACGGCCGGCAGCCTGAAGCTGTCTTCTCAACCGTGTGCAATCAAAGGTGCGTGTTTACGCTGCGATGGGCGGGGCGCGGGTGCGGGCGCCGGGGAAGAAGGGTTGCCGGGCGTGGCCCAGGCGCGGGGAGGGCGGGGTGAAGGTGTTCAGCGGCGGGATGTTGAAGGCGACGAAATCACCGCCCCCAGTCAGCGCCGGGCAGTTGAACAGCAGGCTGCAGTAGCCGCACTTTTCCCACAGCACGTGGTGCGAGGATTGCGGTGGGCAGTGTTCGGCGCTCGGTTTTGCATCATGGCCCGCGTGATCCATGCCCGGCATGTCCATCGACATGTCCATGCTCATCGGCATCGATGTCGAGGCGTGCTGATCCATCGGCATCGACTGAGAAATCAGTGGGCCGATGAAAATCATCAACATGGCGAACAGGGCGATCCAGCTGCCGCGAGTCAGGTGTTGAGTCTGACGGCGTTGTCGGGAGGGCCTGGCGCTCAGCGGGCGCATGGGCGGAGTCTGCCGGAAGGCTTACTGGGCGTGCGCGTGGGCCTGTGTGGTTTCCGGCGGTTTCTTCTGCACCGAGACTTCGACGGTGACGTCACCGGCCTTGTCGAAATGCAGCGTCAGCGGGAAGCGCTTGCCGTCGCTGAGCAGGCTGCGGTCTTTCGGGTTGAGCAGCATCACGTGATAGGCCATTGGCGCAAACGTCACGTTGCCGCCGGCCGGAATGGCCACGCTCGGCACTTGTTGCATCTTCATCAGATCGCCCTGCATGACGTGTTCGTGCAGTTGCGCTTCCGGAGCGATGGGCGAATAGACGCTGAGCAAACGATCGTCAGTCTTGCCAGCGTTGTGAATGATGAAATAGGCGGCGACTGTCGGTGCATTCGGCGGCAACTCTTGCGACCACGGATGGGCGATCTCAAGTTCCCCAACTTTGTATTCGTGAGCATGGGCAAAGCACGCCGGCAACAGCAGCGCAGCGACGATGATGAGTTTGTTCAACATGGCAGTTCTCCAGAACGATTTGAAACGCAGGTCAATTGCGCGAACAAATCAAACCAGAGGGGAAGCGCGGGGATTGAGACTCGGCCATTGCTGGCGCGGCGTGGGTGTTTGCAGAGAGGCTGGCGCCACGCTGCGGTTGCTTTCGTAGCGGGCGAAATACAGCTGCGGGGAATGCCCCGGCAGCCCCACCAGTGGCGCCGAGCCTGAGCAGCACCAGCAATGCTGCATGTTCGAATGATTGTCGTTGCTCGGGGCTTTTTGATCGATGGTGCCGATGTTGATCGCCACCATCTTCGTCCCGCTGCCGGTGCAGAAACTGCTCCAGAGCAACTGTTCGGCCGGTGAATTGGCCGCCTGCGCCATCGCTCCCGTCATCGGCATGGCGAGCATGTTGAACAGCACTGCAAAGCAGGCGATCCAGGCAATTGCTAGCCGGTGTCGGTTCATGGGACAGATCCATTGGGTGGGCGATCAGGCGCGGCTATTTAGCCTGATCAGGGCCGATAAGTAAAAAAGCGTCGTGCGGTTTGGTGTCGCAGCGCCTTCACAGTGTTACGGCATGCAATCGCAAACCCAGAGCCTTCATGACTTTCATGATAGTTGCGAATTCGGGATTGCCAGTGCTACTGAGCGCTTTATAAAGACTTTCGCGGCCCAAACCTGCATCCCGCGCCACTTGTGTCATGCCTTGAGCTCGGGCGATGTCATTGAGTGCTGCACGAATCAGAACGCCATCGCCTTCATCGTCGTCAAAACAGGCATCCAGATATGCCGCCATATCCTCGGGAGTCTTGAGGTACTCGACGGCGTCAAAACGGGCGAATTCTTCTGACATTGGATGTGTGCGCCCTTGGAGTCAAAGACGTTGAGCGTAGAGGTGGACGCTGACTGCCGATAGTCAGTGATTCGTTAAGTTGTTGTGGGCAGTGTCCGTTGCGTTTGTAGGATTCAGGTCAGATATCCGGCCGAGCCCGTGACATTGTGGGAGCGAGCCTGCTCGCGAAAGCGGTGGGTCAGGCAATGATGTGCAGACTTTGCCGACGTCTTCGCGAGCAGGCTCGCTCCCACAGTGGTCGGTGGCGAACACGTAGTCTGTGTACGTCGCGAACCTTGTGGAAGCGGCGGTGCGACGATTCGACTTGCCCGCGAAGGCGTCCGTGAGAACTGCGCTTGTTTTTAGATAAGGTTAAGGGGCGCAAGGGCCATGAGGATTGCGTCGACCGAGGCAAACTCCCGATCAACCCCCGGCAACCCCGGTCGCTTCAACACAATCACCGGCAGCCCACGCTCGCGCGCCACTTCCAGCTTCGGCTCGGTGGCGGTGCTGCCGCTGTTCTTGCTGATCAACACATCGATCTGCCGCCGCTCGAACAGTGCGCGCTCATCCCCAAGCAGAAACGGCCCACGCGCACCGATCACTTCGCAGCGTTCATTGCCCGGGTAAACGTCGAGGGCGCGCAGAGTCCAGAACTGGTCCTGAGGGATTTCATTGAGGTGCTGCAGCGGTTCGCGGCCGAGGGTGAACAGCGGTCGGCGAAACGGCTTGAGGGCAGTGATCAACTCGGCCCAGTCGCTGACTTCGCGCCAGTCATCACCGGGCTGCGGCTGCCAGGCCGGACGGCGCAGCGCCCAGCAGGGGATGCCGGTCAGTCGCGCGGCGGTCGCGGCGTTCTGGCTGATCTGTGCGGCATAGGGATGCGTGGCGTCGAGCAACAGTTCGATGCCTTCGTCACGAATGAATTGCGCCAGACCCTCAGCGCCACCGTAACCACCGACGCGCACCTGACAGGTCAGATCCGTCGGCACCCGGCCAACACCGGCGAGGCTGTAGATATGTTCTGGCCCAAGCGTGCGGGCAATCGCCAGTGCCTCAGTGACGCCGCCGAGCAGCAAAATCCGCTTCATGCAAAACCTCCGGCATGCCCGACAATGCCGCCCTGACGATCAATCGCAAATACCTCGACCTGCACCTGCGGCGGCACCACGCTGCGGGCGAAATTCAACGCATGGCGGCAGACCTCATCACCGAGGGCGATCCCCGCCGCACTGGCCATGGCCAATGCCTGCTGGCTGGTATTGGCCTCACGAATGCTTTGCTGCAACGCCTCTTCGGCACCAATCGCCGCGGCCCACTCAGCCAGTTGCGGCAAGTCGATACTTGAATGCCGCGAGTGCAGATCCATGTGTCCGGCCGCCAGTTTGCTGATCTTGCCGAAGCCGCCGCACAGGCTGAGTTTATCCACAGGCACTTTGCGCAGATGCTTGAGCACCGCGCCGACGAAGTCGCCCATTTCGATCAGGGCGATTTCCGGCAGATCGTAGACGCGACGCATGGTGTCTTCGCTGGCATTGCCGGTGCACGCGGCAATGTGCAGATAACCATTGGTTTTCGCCACATCGATGCCTTGATGGATCGAGGCGATGTAAGCCGCGCAGGAAAATGGCCGGACGATGCCGCTGGTGCCTAGGATCGACAAACCGCCAAGAATGCCCAGCCGTGGATTCATGGTTTTCAGCGCCAGCGCTTCGCCGCCCTCGACGTTGACCGTGACGTCGAAGCCGCCGGCATAACCGGTTTCGGTGGCAAGCAGTGTCAGGTGATCACTGATCATCTTGCGTGGCACCGGGTTGATTGCCGGCTCGCCGACACCCAGCACCAGTCCCGGCCGCGTTACGGTGCCCACGCCGGCGCCGGCATTGAAACGAATCCCCGGTTCACTCAGCAGCCGCACGCGCGAATAGAGCAACGCGCCGTGAGTCACGTCGGGGTCGTCGCCAGCATCCTTGATCGTGCCGGCCTCGGCGCCATCATCGGTCAAGCGGCAGAACTCCAGACGCATCTGCACCTGTTTGCCTTTGGGCAAGACGATCTGCACCGCATCGGCCGCCAGTCCGCTGAGCAACAGGCGCGCGGCGGCCAGGCTGGTCGCGGTGGCGCAGCTGCCGGTGGTCAGGCCGCTGCGCAGGGGCGCGGGTTGTTCGGCGGTTTCGTCACGCATCGAGGGGTTTGACCAGATCGAGCAGGGTGATCGGCAGCGCCTGGCGCCAGGTGTCGAACTCGCCGAGCGGCTGCGCTTGGGCGACATGGATACGCGTCAGTTCGCCGCCGAAGCGCTCGCGCCAGTTCATCAGGGCCACTTCGCTTTGCAGCGTCACTGCGTTGGCGACCAGACGGCCACCGGGCTTCAGCTGTTCCCAACAGGTTTCGAAGACGCCCTCACGGGTGACGCCGCCGCCAATGAAAATTGCATCCGGGCGTTCTAGCCCGGCCAATGCCTGCGGCGCCTTGCCGCGAATCAATTGCAGACCAGGCACCCCCAGCGCATCGCGGTTGTACTCGATCAATTGCTGACGGCCATCATCGGCTTCGATGGCCAAGGCGCGGCAACTCGGGTGCGTACGCATCCACTCGATACCGATCGAGCCGCTGCCGGCGCCGACATCCCAAAGCAATTCGCCGGGGGTCGGGGCGAGGCGGGCGAGGGTGATGGCGCGTACGTCGCGTTTGGTCAACTGGCCGTCATGCTGGAAGGCCGAATCCGGCAGTCCGGCGAGACGCGAAAGGCGCGGGGCCTGTGCGTCGGCCAGACATTCGATGGCGATGACATTGAGGTCGGCCACGGACGCGGCATTCCAGGCATTGGCGGTGCTGTCGATGCGCCGTTCGGCGTCACCGCCAAGATGCTCAAGCACGCTCATGCGACTCGAACCGAAGCCGCGCTCGCCGAGCAATTGCGCGACCGCTGCCGGGCTCTGGCCATCGTTGCTCAGCAACAACAGGCGCACGCCGCTGAACAATTGCGCATTGAGCGCCGCCAGCGGTCGGGCCACCAGCGACAGCGTCACCACCTCCTGCAATGGCCAGCCGAGACGGGCGGCGGCCAGCGCGCAGGACGACGGGGCGGGCAGGATCAGCATCTCTTCACTTGGCACCTGGCGGGCGAGGCTGGCACCGACGCCGTAGAACATCGGGTCACCGCTGGCCAATACGCAAACTGCTTCGCCACGCTGTTCCAGCACCGGTGCGAGGGAGAACGGGCTCGGCCACAACTGGCGTTCGCCGCGAATACACACCGGCAGCAAATCCAGTTGACGCTGGCCTCCGACGATCCGCGAGGCGCCCAGCAGGGCACGCCGGGCCTTTTTGCCCAAGCCCTTGAAGCCGTCTTCACCGATTCCCACTACCGTCAGCCAGGGTGACATCTATATTCCTCTAAACACGCCGTTCCGACGGGCAGTCTTTTCATGCCAGCGGACAAAGCAGGCATAATACCGCGCCTTCGCCCGCGAAGCGCCTTTCCCACGCAGCCGGTCAGCCCCTTGAACGAACGCCCGATGTCCACCGCCTTACGCCCCTCGGCCTGCCCGGGGTTGCTGCGTATCGTCCAGGCACTGGACGGCGGCATCTGCCGGATCAAGCTCAATGGCGGTTCGATCAGCGCCGATCAGGCCGACGCGGTGGCCGATGCTGCCGAACAGTTCGGCGCGGCGATCGAGGCGACCAACCGTGCCAATCTGCAGATTCGCGGGATCGGTGAGCAATCTGCGGCACTGATCGAACGCTTGCTCGCCGCCGGTCTCGGCCCGCGCACTGCGGCCGGTGACGATGTGCGCAACCTGATGCTCAGCCCCGCTGCTGGCATTGATCGGCAGATGCAGATCGACACGCGCGGCCTCGCCGGGCAGATCCTCGATACTTTGCAAAGCCATCCACGGTTCCACGAGCTGAGCGCCAAATTCGCCGTGCAACTGGATGGCGGTGAAGCGCTGGCGATGCTCGAACATCCCCATGACCTGTGGTTATCGGCGTTCGCGCGTGACGGCAAAACCTGGCTGGCGTTCGGCCTGGCCGGATGCCCGACGGATCGCGCGGTCGGCGCGGTGGCGCTGGAGCACGGCCATGCGTTGGTGGTGGCGGTGCTGGAGTTGTTCCTGGCGTTGGCGCGTCCCGAGCAGACGCGCATGCGTCATTTGCTCGATGAATTGCCGATGCCGGCGTTTCTGCAACAACTGAGCGCACGTTTGCCGATCAAGCCGATCAGCGATTGGCAGCGCACCGCCGAGGCGGACGATCTGCACATCGGTGTTCATCCGCAAAACACTGCGGGTCAGGTGTATATCGGTGCGGTGCCGGCGCTGGGCCGTCTCGATCCGGCGATGCTGCGCGGGGCTGCGCAACTGGCCCGCCAGTTCGGCAATGGCAGCCTGCGTTTTACGCCTTGGCAAAGCCTGCTGGTGCCGGACGTCAAAGCAAGTGATGCGGCTCAGGTGCTGGAAGGCCTTGAGCACCTGAACCTGTTGACCCGCGCTACCGAGCCCCTCTCACGCCTGATCGCTTGCACCGGTGCCAGTGGCTGCGGCAAAGGCCTGGCCGACACCAAGCAGGACGCCCGCCATCTGGCGACGTTGCTGCCCACGGCCCTCAACGTCCACCTCAGTGGCTGCACGCGTTCTTGCGCTGCCGCCCACTGTGCCCCGGCGACGTTGCTGGCCGTCAGTGCCGGTCATTACGACCTCTATTTTCGCGATGCAACGCAGCCGGGTTTCGGCGCGCTGCACGCACGCAACCTTACTATTGAAGCGGCCGCGACCCTGCTCGCCGCCCGCTCTCGGAGCCCCTTTGATGCTTGATTACATCCGCGATGGTCAGGAGATTTATCGCAACTCCTTCGCGATCATTCGCCGCGAGGCCAATCTGGCGCGCATCCCGGCCGATCTGGAAAAACTCGCGGTGCGGGTGATTCACGCCTGCGGCATGGTCGAGGCCATTGACGGTCTGCAGTTCTCCGAAGGTGCGGGCAAGGCCGGGCGCGATGCGCTCGCCGCCGGTGCGCCGATCCTCTGCGATGCGCGGATGGTCTCCGAAGGTGTGACCCGTGCGCGCCTGCCGGCCAACAACGAAGTGATCTGCACCTTGCGTGACGAGAGCGTGCCGGAGTTGGCGCGCGAGCTGGGCAACACCCGTTCCGCCGCCGCACTGGAGCTGTGGCGTCCGCATCTGGAAGGCAGCGTAGTGGTAATCGGCAACGCGCCGACCGCACTGTTTTATCTGCTGGAAATGCTTGACGCCGGCGCACCGAAACCGGCGCTGATCCTCGGCTTCCCGGTCGGCTTCGTCGGTGCCGCCGAGTCGAAAGCCGCCCTGGCGGCCGACAGCCGTGGCGTGCCGTTCGTGATCATGCAAGGCCGCCTCGGTGGCAGCGCCATGGCCGCCGCCGCCGTCAATGCCCTCGCCACGGAGATCGAATGATGCAGGCCAAAGGACGTTTGCTTGGCCTGGGCGTCGGCCCGGGGGATCCGGAGCTGATTACCGTCAAAGCCCTGCGCCTGCTGCGCGAATCGCCGGTGGTGGCGTACTTCGTTGCCAAAGGCAAAAAGGGCAACGCGTTCGGCATCATCGAAGCGCATCTGCAACAGGCGCAGAACCTGTTGCCGTTGGTCTACCCGGTGACCACCGAAGCGCTGCCGGCGCCGCTGTCCTATGAGCAGGTCATCAGCGATTTCTACGACGAAGCCGCCGAGACGCTCGCCGCACACCTGGATGCCGGTCGCGATGTGGCGGTGATTTGTGAAGGTGATCCGTTCTTCTACGGCTCCTACATGTACCTGCACGATCGCCTCGCCACTCGTTATGAAGCCCAAGTGGTGCCGGGCGTGTGCTCGATGCTGGGCGGCGCTTCGGTGCTCGGCGCGCCGCTGGTGTATCGCAATCAGAGCCTGTCGGTGCTCTCGGGCGTGTTGCCCCATGAAGAGTTGAAGCGGCGTCTGGCCGATGCCGACGCGGCGGTGATCATGAAGCTGGGGCGCAATTTCCCCAAAGTGCGTCAGGTCCTCGAAGAACTCGGTCTGGCCGAACGCGCGCTTTATGTCGAGCGCGCGACCATGGCCAATCAGAAAATCGTGCCGATGGATCAGGTCGAGCCGATGTCGTCGCCGTACTTCTCGCTGATCATCGTGCCGGGCGAACGGTGGCAAGGCTGATGACTCAATCCACGCCAGCCATCGTCATTCTCGGTCAGGGTAGCCTGGCCACCGCGCGGCGCATTCAGCAGGTCTATCCGGCAGCGCAGATCCACGGCCTCGCCGGGCGCGTCGAAGGCGCCGATTGCACCTATCAGGAGTTCGGCTCGACCCTGCGCGCGCTGTATCAGCAGGACACGCCGATCATTGCCCTGTGCGCGGCCGGCATCGTCATCCGTACGCTGGCGCCGCTGTTGCTGGAAAAGGGCGCCGAGCCTGCGGTACTCGCCGTGGCCGAAGACGGCAGCGCCGTGGTGCCGCTGTTGGGTGGCCTCGGCGGAGTGAATGTCATGGCGCGCGACATCGCTGCCGGGCTGCAAGTCGCAGCCGCGATCACCACCAGCGGCGAGTTGCGTTTTGGCACGTGCCTGCTCAACCCTCCGAGCGGTTACGCCCTGGGCGATCTGGAACTGGGCAAGCGTTTTGTCTCCGACCTGTTGGCCGGTCACAGCGTGCGCATCGAAGGCGCGGCGCCGTGGCTGGATCAGGCGCAATTGCCGGAAGATCCGCAGGCGCAGCGTTCGATTCATGTCGGCAGTGTCGCGCGTGAAGCGAGTGCCAATGAGTTACTGATCTATCCACGCAGCGTGGCGCTGGCGGTGAGTGCCGAAACAGCTGATCTGGCGAATGCCGTTCGCCGCGCGTTGCAGCAGGCGCAAATCGCCGTGCAGTCGCTGGCCTGTCTGTTGGCCAGCGAGACGCAAATGGCTGCGCCAGTTTTGCGTGAAGCGGCGCTTGAGCTGGGTGTGCCGCTGCGCTTCGTTGCGGCGCAAAGCGACATCGAAACTCTGGCACGTGCCGCAGTGCCTGAGGCTAAAGTTGTGGTCAGCCACGGCATGGCAATCGCGGTCGCCGAACAGCCTTTGGAGGTTTCCAGCATTGGCCGGCCACGCGGCCGTCTCGCCGTGATCGGCCTCGGCCCCGGCGCTGCCGAACTGATGGTGCCGGCAGTCAAAGCCGAACTGGCCCGCGCCACCGATGTGCTCGGCTACGAAACCTATGTACGCATGGCCGGGCCGTTTCGCGACGATCAAGTGCAGCACTGCACCGATAACCGCGAAGAGATGCAGCGCGCCCGTCACGCCTTCAGGCTGGCCGCCGAGGGGCGCTCGGTGATTGTTGTGTCATCGGGTGATCCCGGCGTGTTCGCCATGGCGGCGGCGGTGCTCGAAGCCTTGCACGAGTCTACGGACCCGGCGTGGCACAGCGTCGATCTGGAAATGCTCCCGGGTGTTTCCGCTTCGCTGGCCACAGCGGCACAGGCCGGTGCGCCACTGGGCCATGACTTCTGCGTGATGTCGCTGTCGGACAATCTCAAGCCTTGGTCGATCATCGAAAAACGTCTGGATCTGGCCGCTGAAGCGGATCTGGCGTTGGCGTTCTACAACCCGATCTCCCGGGCGCGTCCGTGGCAACTGGGCCGGGCGCTGGAGATTGTCGCGCAGCATCGCACGCCGCAAACACCCGTGGTGTTGGGCCGCGACATCGGCCGTCCGGGCCAGACCCTGCGCACCACGACACTCGGCGCCTTAACCCCCGAGCAAGTGGATATGCGCACCATGGTGTTGATTGGTTCTTCGACCACCTGCACCTTCCCGCGCGGCGACGGCGGCGTCTGGGTTTACACCCCGCGCTGGTACGGTGAAAAACCCGGGGCGTGAGAAAGTCGTGTTGAGCGTCCAGCGCAGTTGTAAGCAACTGCGTGAGACGTGATATCCGGTTAACGCTTCGGATTGAATCATCCCGCTCGAACACAAGGCCGCCAATCTTCTGGATTGGCGGCCTTGTGCGTTTGTACGCCGGTAAGAAACGAGGCAATTCATTGCCACATGGTTCAAGCGCAAACCCCGAGTGTTATTGGCTGTTTCACTGGACATCGTTTGAGTTTGTTCGGGTTTGAGCGTGGTACTCCAGTTCAATAGTTTCGTGGCGAACGAAGCCGTTATGGAAGAAGTGCCACGATGAAAACCAACAAGCCGTACGAAATCCTTTCCGCCAAAGATTTCTCGCAACTACAGCGGGCGCTGAGCGAGTTTGCCGGCAGCGCTGAATACAAGGCGTTGCTGTCGCACTATGAACTGGCCAGACAAGCCGCTGATGACCCGCAGCGACTGCTGTTGATCAAGCTGTTTCAGCAGGCGCTGGAGTCGTTGCTCCAACGCAGCACTCAGCCCGTTTCCGAAGCCATCAGCCAGATCAGATCGGATCTGGTCAAGTCTGTCGCCAGGCTGGAGGACACACACGCCATGCTCCATGGCGTGGCCAGGCCCGTGGCGAAAATCATGCACTTTGTCTGGGTGGGCGGCAGTGAAGTCGGGGCCAATCAGCGCGACTACATGAACATCTGGCGCCAGGTGCTGGAGCCGCAGGGTTACCGCTTCAACCTCTGGTACGACAGTGATGCGTTGCTGGCCTTTGAAATGAACCGGGTGATCCTCGACAGCGCCAGAGTGGATGCACTGGAGTCGGGCGGTGACAAGGTCAGCAAGGCTTTTCAGTTGTCGCAGATGATCGAAGACCGTGCGCGGGTGTTGAAGCAGCAGATGTTCGCCCACCTTCAGCAAGCCCAGTGGCGGGGGCGAGCCGACGAAGCGCGGATCGACTTGATGGTGCGTGCCTACGGCAAGGATCGGGCGACGCTCGAAGCCTTTCGCCAGCGCTGCCTGCAGACGCATCAGGCGATGCTCGGAGCGGACCTGCAATTGCGCGATGTCGGCGACGAATTTGCCGGGCACTTTTTGCAGGATGTCTATCAGCGCGAGGTGGCCATGCGCGGCAATTTTGCCGCAGCGAGCGATGTCGTGCGCCTGCAGGCCGAATACCTCGAAGGTGGCCGTTACAGTGACATGGATTACTTGCCGCCACTGGCGGACACGCTGGCCGGCGTCGATATTCTCAGCGTCGGCGAAGAAGGCCGAATCGGCGTTTTGCAGTTGCTGTTGAACCACAATGAAGCGTTGATGCCGGGACGCGACCGCCAGCGTTATCTCGACCGCACTGACAAAATCCCGCCCGAACACCTCGAAGCATTGACGGCGTTTGCCCGTGAGCAACACCCGCTAAGCGAGATCTTTGTCGCACCGCAAGATCACGCGGTGCCGCAGGACGCGATGCGTTTGGGCACGGCCTATGGCTTGCCGGACTGGGCGGAAATGAATGCGCACATGCTGGCCCATCCCGGCAGTGCCATGACCCTGGCGTACATGCAGATGATCCGCCTCAATTATGACTGTCTGCTGGAAGTGGAGCGGCGTGCGGCGCTCGCCGGCATCGACGCGACGGATCAGGCACGGATGTTTGATGTGGTCGAGAATGTGGTCAACGAAGCTCAGGCGCAGGGCAAACTGCCTGAAGCGCAAGGCGAGGTGTTCCGCTCCAGACTGATCGACGCGATTTTTACCTATTACCGCGATGGCATTCGCCTTGAAGCCCGCGGCACCATCACCCTGACGGGCCCGGGGGCCGCCGCGGCCGCGCTGCTCAAATACATAGAGCAGCACCTGCAACCCGATCGACATGTACAGATCCGTGAGCGCCTGAAGTTGCTCGAAGGCTACAACACCCACACCGAGGAGGAGATGATCTCCGGCTGGACCGTCGATGGTAAGGCCGAGCAATGGTTGCTTGAGGAGCGGGAAAAGTGGCAGAACGGCAAACTGAAATCGCGCTACGTCGGCCAACTGGCGGATCTGCTGAAAGCGCACACGCTAACCTTCAAGCAGGGCTGGCCGGTCATCGAAGGCCAACCGGTGATGTTGACCTCGGTATTGCAGCCACTGATGGACGATCTGGGCGAGCCCTTCCTGCGCGCGATGCAGGAGAAGTTGAGCGGCGACATGACGTTCAATTCAACGATCTCCATCGGTTTCGACAGCCGTCAGCAGATTCGCGCGCAAACAGTCCGTGCGATTCCGCTTTCCCATGGCGCGGAGCCTACCCGCAATCTCAATGAGTTATTCACCCTCGTTGCCCATGGCTCGCTGGCGGTTGAGCAACTCAGCCCGTTGCAACGCGTCATCCTCGGCGGGATGTTGGGGGCAAACAGCCTGGATGCCGCCGGGTTTGCCCCGGTCTGGCAGAGCGTTATGGACATCGCTCGGGAAACCGCTGAGGGCGGTTTGTTCGCCCGTTACCACGCGATCGAAAAGGCCCTGATTCAGCAGGCGTCGCCGAGCTTCGAGGCGGGGCTTGCCGGCGCGAGCATCCACGGCACGCACACGGCGCGCGAACTCAAGGCGTTGGCGATGAGCGAACCGCTGACGCTGAAACAGTGGGGCGAGCGCATCGGACAGATCAATCGCACGGCACAGCGTGAATACCACAGGCACATTTTCAAGCGGGGTGGCCAGGTGCGGGAGGCGTTGTTCCAGTCCGGTGCCGTGTCTGTCAGGCAGCTGCCGCAGGATTTGTTGAGGCGCAGCACGGGCGACCCGGGACGCCGTTGCTATCCGCTGGCATTGTTGATGGGCGCCGCCGTGGCGGCTGGCGGGTTGGCCGAGCGTGCACTGATCGGACGTGTGGCCAATGCCAGCCTGAGGCCGGAAGACGTTGATTCGCGGGCGTTGCTCAGTGCGCTGGATGAGCTGGGCGAGGTCTCCGGGCGTGCGATCGGACAGGCTCGTGGCCGGCAAAACCTCGACAGCGTGATGCAGACACTGGAAGCGAAAACCGCCTCCGGCGTCCTGCTGCTCGATACAGGCAATCACGCTTTGCTGGTGGCCAAAGTGCAAGTGGATGAGCAAACGTTCTATCGCTTTTATGATCCCAATTTTGCGATTTATGGATTTGCCGCCAGCGCAGAAATGAAGCAGGGCGTGGCACGTTATTTAAGTGACGACGGCAACACTTTGGCGAAGTTGTACGGCCTGACTGACATCGGCACTGCGCAGTTCGATGTAATCGAACTGGACACCGTAGCGCTCGCCGAGCGGACATTGTCGTCCGGGTTGCGCGTCGAGAGTTTTTTGCAAACCGCAGCGCTCGCCGATCCTCAGGCGGCTTCGGTCTGGGCCAGGCAAGCTGTCGCACGCACGCGCTCACTCAGTGAAAACGCGCGGCTGGGGGCTAGCCTCGCGCAGTTGGACGCGCGTTACTGGGCGCAGGAATTTGATCAGGCGACCCGGCAATTGCGCGCTGAACACACATTGGGTCGCGACTATCTGCCGCTGCTGGAAACGCTCAAGGCAAACCCGGGCGCGGGTTATTCGCTGACGCTGGTGGATGTGCAAAACCCGGCCAGATCACTGACGGTCGGCACCGCCGATGCGCGGTTCGACAGGCTTAAAAAACACCTTCAACGTTTGGTTATCACATTGACGGGCAAGCCGAGTGCCGTGGTTGAAGCCGACGGCGGCAGTCGTCTGAGTTTCGCCTTCGCGATCCAGGCGTTGGTCACTGAAATGCGCCATCGTGACTATCAGGCTGATGGCGAGCGGGCACCGGTTTTGTCGATAGCCCTGCAAGTGCAGGTCTATTTCAACTATGCGCAGTTGGGTTTCGGCGTATTGAGCGACACGGCCCAGACGATCAATCTGGTGCGTCAGGTGGCGGCCAGCGAACGGGCATTGACGCTTGGTCAGTCGTCGTTGTCCGGGCGTCTGCTGGGGCGTGCCACCACGGCAGGCGGATTGGTATTTTCGCTCGCCAACATCGGCTTCGATCTCCACAACCTGTCGGTGGCCGAGAACCACGAGCAACGCTCGCGGTTCTCCACCTCACTGGTATTCAACGTTGCGGCATTGGGGCTGGATGTTGTTGCTTTGGCGGCTGGCGGGGCGGTGGGCACGGCAGCGGCCGTTCTCTCGGTGCCGCTGCTGGGTGTCGGCATTGGGGTGACGGCGATTGCCAGCAACCTGGGACAGATCAGGGACAAGGCGACGGCGGTGGGCAATCATCTGCGGGCGATCGGTCATGCTTACCGGCGCGGTGCCTACACCTTGAAGGATGGCGTGCTGCAATTTCCCGCAGAGGCGGTCATCGTCAGTCTGAACCTGCAAACCAATGACGTGCGCTTCGACAGCCAGAAGTTTTACCCCTGGACGGGCGGGCCACTGGAGCTGCCGCAGTACAACGATGACCCGCAGGCTATTCACCTGTCCCTCGATATCCGCCAGGCACTGGGGCTGCCCGAGGTCGTTCATCTTTACCGCGACGAAACCGACAGGCTCGAGACGCTGGTGCTGCCGTGCACGCCGATCTGCCATTACGGTTACGAGTATCAGTTGAAGGGGCTGGGCGGGTACACCTACGACCCCCTTCCCGGCGAGGTCGGGGACGCTGGCGATATCCCTGCTGAAACCCGCTACCCGCAAGTGACGGATCGCATGGCGGACACGCTGGAGTATGACCAACACGGAAACCGGCGCTTTTATCTCACCAGCAACCCGTCGCTGCCGCACATTCTGTACACGCTGCATCCGGTCTATCAACCGACAGACATCAGCGTGGTGCTGGACAGTCAGGTACGCCAGTTGGTGGTGCCGACGCTGGAAGCGCCAGTGCAGAACAAAATTTCCTACGCGATCACCGCTCCTGCTGGGCACTATCAGGTGCGTCTGGTACCCGGCATTGTGGCGGTCAGATTTCATGGCCCAGCCAAGTGGATCGTGCAGGCGACCTGGGCTTGCCTGGAACAGGTCAGATTTGCCGCCCCGAATCGGGAAAATGATGATGAAGTCCAACTGATGGTTGACGGCACGTTGCTGTCGGTTTTCGATGGCTTGATCGAACTGGCCGAGGGCCTGTTCCGGGTCGATGGGTGGGAGCGCTGCCTTCGCTTACAGTCGGTCACCCTTGATGAGCAAAGCCGCCTGCCGCAAATACTGGCGATGCTGCGCCAGCACGCCCGCGAAGGCCAATTGGTCGCAAATGCTGTGGCGCTGTACAAATTCCGCATGCCCGCCGCCACCATGGTGGTGACCACCGCCTGGTATGACGCGACCAGTGACCGTCTGTTGTACGCACGCAATCTGCCGAGCGCGGTGAACGAGGGGCTGCTGTTGGGCGGCGCCAGTGCCCGCCATGCCTGGTTCTACCATCCGCAACGGGCGACGGTCTGGCGTGTCGACGCGATCACCGGCACGGTCGTGCATCGCTACCGCTTGATGAACCCCGCGAGCGGGTCGCACATCATGGGTTGTGTCCAGGACGCCGATGGCAGTTTGCGAGTGTTGCAACGCTTGCTGATCGACGCCCGGATAACTGAAACCGAAACCACACTGGAGTATCGCCTCAGCGATGCGGCCGTGGTCCTGACGGGCATCAAGTCATCGTTTATCGAGAAACCCACCGCGCGTCCCGGGCAGGGCGACTTGCATCACTTCACGACCTTCGGCGCGTATAACGATGAAACCCCGGGCATGGCCAATGCCATCAGCACCTGGGTATATGCAGCGTTCGTTTACGCGCGCACCTACTACTTCGAAGGATTGCGCCGGCGTGCCTGGGTCAACAAACGCACGGGCCACTATTTTTCGGCGGGGTTGGGCAGTGAGGCGGACATGGTCATGTTGATGCCGGCCGATCCGCAGAGCGGTGCGCTGCTGTTCTACAGCAAGCAAGCGCAGACCATCAGTCAAGGGGTGGAGCCGAGGGTGGGGCAATTTATCAATCGGGTCATCGAGCGCGATATTGTCGACGTCACCCAAACGTACGGAAGCTACATTGCCACCAAGGCCGACGGCCGCCTCTTCGAGGTCGACACCAGCATCAAAGATGAGCAGTGGACGGACGGCATTCCCACGCCGAACATTCTGAAATTTGCCGGCCTCGGCCAGCGCTGGCTACAGCTCAACTCCGACTGGCTGGACGCCTTGCCGGCGCTGGCAAAAGTCTACAAAGCCGAACCTTTTCCGCTCATCGGATTGGGCAATTGGGCGGCTCATGCATTTCTGCCGGCGTGGTGCATCGAGGAGCAATTCGTCGTGTCGAACATCGGACCTGAAGTGCAGTTGACGCCGTTGGGACTGACGCCGGACAAACAGGCCGCATGGTTGCTGGAGGGTTCGACCGGGCGGCTTTATCGCCAGCCGACGATTGCCATCGAGGCATTGCGCGTCGCGTTTGCTGCTGGGCCGCAGCGCGTGAGCCCCGGGCAGTTGCCCATGGCAGAAAAGATCTGGCCGCAGTGGTCATTTGTTCACGTGCTGAGGCATGGACAAGGTCTGCTCGGGCAAACCCGCGACGGGGTCAATGTCGAACTGCACGATCAGCAGCCAGCGCGGATCATCAGCGTGGAAAATCGCTGGTCGCACGTGCAGGGGCAGACGGCCGAGCAGTGGCGTACGCGCTTGAAAGCACTGCTCGCGGGGCAGGTCCACGCGCAGGTCCTGCCGGTCGAACATACCGGCACGCGCTACACATATTACCTGCCTGCAACGGATCGCTTGTTTGAGGTCGCCGGGCGCCATGCGCGACAGTGGCCGACGTTTCTTGGCACGCGCCAAAACACCGCTGCGCTGCTATTCGACGCAGTTGACGGACTTGTCTTCAGCACAGGCCCGGTCGATCCTGATCCTGTCTGGATTCCGGGCTGCCACGCGCACCGCGAAGGCGAGGTGTTGTCCCTGTCCTTGAGCGATGAGGTGACCGATATCTGCGCATTATTGCCCGATGGCATCGACACACTGATTCTGGCCTTCGGTTCCCGGGAGACCGGGTATCGCATCACCGACGAAACCTGGCAGCGTCTGGACTGCATCGTGGTCGATACGCGGCTGGCAGCGGACGACGATGGTCCGGGCACGAACCTGCTGTTCCTCGACATGGCTGACTGCGCGCGCCTTTTGATGTCGCGGGTTGAAGGGCATCTGGTGATTGCCGACCCGGACAGTGCAAGCACGCTGATTGTGCGCAATGTCGAGCCGCAGGGCGGCGAGGAAAACACGCCAATGGAAATAACAGTCCGGCTCGATGAGCGGGTCCACTGCACGTTTACTCTCGCTGATTGGTTGCAGCGTTTTGCGCAGGTACAGGGCGCTAATGCCGTGGTCAGTCTGAACGAGCTGATCGAGGCAGCGCTTTGAGTCAACGACCGATGTAGAAAGTAAAAGGGCCGTGAAGAGTAAATTCACGGCCCTTTGCAAGAAGTGTACGGACGTATTCGATGCGCTTGTTCAGGGCACCAAATAGCCTTTGACCCCTGTAAAAATGATCTGCGCCGCCAAGGCGCAAACAAACAATCCCATCAAACGACTGACGATCTGCAAGCCCTGATCGCCCAGAATCCGCTCGATACGATTCGACAGATACAGCACCACGCCGACGGTGAAACTGGCCAGGGCAATACTCATGATCGCGGTGAGTTTGTCGTCCCAGTGCGGCTGGCTGACGCCCATTACCAGCAAGGCACCGATGGTGCCCGGGCCGACCGTCAGCGGGATGGTCAGCGGCACGATGGTGACGTCCTGCTGCACATTGTCGGCCTGTACCGCCGGTTTGCCCTGCGCCATCCCCAGTGCCGAAATGAACAGCACACTGCCTGCGCCGATGCGAAAGGCATCCACGGTGATGCCGAACACATCGAAAATCACCCGCCCGAACAGATACAGCAAGATGCTGGAGACCAGCGTGGCCACGGCGACTTTCCAGGCCAGCCGCCGTTGTTCCTTGCGCGAATAACCGCGGGTCAGGCTGATAAAACACGACAGCACGAAGAACGGGCTGTAGAGCACCAGCATCTTCAGGTAAACGCTGAACAACACATGGAGCATGGTGCAAGCTCACTGGCGAGGGAATTCGTGGGGGAGTCTATCAGGCGCTACGGGGTCTGTCGGCTCAGGAGGTGGGCGTCGTGGCACGGTTCTGCTGATCACGCTCGGCTACCCAGTGCTCGATCAGCTCGCGCAATTGTGACAACTCGACCGGCTTGGACATGTGCCCATCCATCCCGGCCTGACGCGCGCGCTCCTTGTGTTCGGCGAGAATATGCGCCGTCAACGCCACGATCGGCGTGCGAATGCGTTGATTGCTGACTTCCCAGGCGCGCAATTGCTGGGTCGCCGAGAAGCCATCGAGGATCGGCATTTCGCAGTCCATCAGCACCAGATCGTAACGCTGGGCTTTCATCGCTTGCAGGGCTTCTTCGCCGTTGGCGGCGGTGTCCGGTTGCAGGTTGAGCTTGCCGAGCATGCCGCGAATCACTTTGGTCGAAATCGTGTTGTCTTCGGCGACGAGGATGCGGAAATCGCTCGGCACTTTCGCCGCCGTGGCCGGGGTGACCACTTGCGGCTGGAACACCACCTGACCTTTGTTGCGCTGGTTGAGCTCGTCGGCCAGGGTGGTCTTGAGGGTGTAGCCGGCCACCGGTTTGGCGAGGATGCGTTTGATCCCCGAGTTGCGCGCGATGATCTTGCTCGGTGCATTGCTGATGCCGGTGAGCATGATCAGCAGGATGTCGTGGTTCAGACTCGGGTCTTCCTTGATCTTGGCCGCGAGCTGCATGCCGGTCATGCCGGGCATGTTCTGATCGAGCAACACCACATCAAAGTAATCACGCAGGTGCGCCTTGGTCCGCAGGAGAGCCAACGCTTCCTTGCCTGAAGGTACGGCGCTGACATTCAGCCCCCACGCACTGCATTGCTGGACCAGCACTTTGCGGCAGGTGTCGTTGTCGTCGACCACCAGGACCCGCGCGCCCTGCAGCGGACTGTCGAGATCGGAGGTCGGGTGTTCGAGGCGGTCGGGGTCCAGCGGCAAAGTCAGCCATAACGTGCTGCCCTGATTGGCGCCGCTCTTGATGCCGAACTCGCCATGCATCAAGCGGATCAGTTGTCGCGCGATCACCAGCCCCAGGTTGCCACCCAGACGATTGGCCGAAAGGAAGTGCTTGCTGTGCAGTTCGGCGTGCATCAGTGCGTCGCGTTCTTCCTGCTCCATCGGTTCACCGCTGTCCTGCACGGCGATGCGCAGACGCGGTTTGTTGCTGCGCTCGTCGAGGGCGACGACGATCAGCACTTCACCTTCATCGGTTTTCTTCAGGGCGTTTTCCAGCAGGCTCAGCAGAGTCTGGCGCAGGCGGGTCGGGTCGCCACTGATCACCCGCGGTACTTGCGGCTGGATAAAGCTGATCAGTTCGACGTTCTGCTGTTCGGCCTTGGCTCGATAGATACTCAGACAGTCGTCGATCAAGGCATTGAGGTCGAACTGCACATCGTCCAGTTCGATCTGCCCGGACTCGAGCTTGGAGATGTCGAGAATCTCGTTGATCAACGTCAGCAATTCGTTGCCGGCGCTGTGAATGGTCTGCACGTAGTCGCGTTGCTTGACCGACAGTGGCGTGCCCAGCAGCAGTTCGGTCATGCCCAGCACGCCGTTCATCGGCGTGCGGATTTCGTGGCTGATCTTGGCAAGGAACTCGGCTTTGGCGTTGATCTCGGCATTGCTCGCGGCGAGGTCGCGGCTGACGCTGAAACGACTTTCGGTGATGCTGCGCTGACGCTCGCCGAGGGCGATGCTCATCAGCAGCCCGCTGATACAGATGAATGCCATCAGGGTCATGATCAGACCCTGCGGCGAGACCAGTGTCAGCCCCAGCAACGCGGGAAGAATGATCAAGGTGCCGATGTTGAACACCACCATTGCGGCGACGAACAGGCGCGCCGGGCGGTAACCCTTCTGCCAGTGATAGAAGGCGACAAACAACATGCTCAGGCCGGCCAGGGCCACCAGGGCATAGGTGATGATGTTCAGCGGCAGGGTGTTGACGAACAGCAGCAACAGACTGCAGGTGACGATAAACAGGATGTCGCCAATCAACAGTTTGTTCAGCGGGTGCGGGCCGAGCGGCGCGAAGAAGCGATAGGCGAACATCAACCCTGCTGGAGCGGTCAGCAGCAATGCCAGATAGGCGCGCGGGGTCTGCACCGCGTGCCAGTTCGGCAGCCAAGGGCCGGCGAGGTTGAGCAGCAGCAACAGACTGAGGCCCAGCAGGCCCTCGCAGACCGCCAGCCACAGGCTGCTGCGCGAGCGGGAGTAGGCGTAGCGCACAAGGTTGTGCAACAGCAGCATGGCGAGACAGCCGAACAGCAAGCCGAAGATCAGCGTCTGATTGTGGTTGGCCGCGCTCATCACCGCCGATTGCAGGGTGACGTGCGGGCGCAACTGGTGATCGGAGACCAGGCGCAGATAAACATCGAGCGGTTTGTCGGTCTGTGGCAACGGCAGCATGAAGTCGCTGCTCGGCAACGGCCTTTCGGCCTGTGGCTGGTCGGTGCCGGTGTTGCGTTGCTCGATCAGCTTGTCACCGTCGAGTACGTAGAGATTGAGCTGTGACAGGTCGGGGGCAAAGATGCGCAGCACTTGTTCGTGCTTGCCCGGCGCCAGTTTGAAGCGCAACCACAGGGCGCCATCGGGCTCGGCCGCAGTGAGGCGGTCGAGGTCGATGGGGCTGAATTGATTGGTGTAGCGAGCGGAGCGGATATCGCTCAGTTGCAGATTGCCCTGATCGTCAAGCAATACCGACCAGCCACTGCCTTGCGCGGCCTGGGCCGGGAGCATGCAGAGCAAGGTCAGCAACGTGACGGTGAAGCTTATGGCAATCCTGAGCCAGCGCACGGCGAAATCCCTTCGTAGGTTGATGCCAGAATATAACGATGCGCCGCGGCGGAACAGTCCGGCGAGGAACGGTATCCCTCGCCGGACTTGATGAACAGCTTATTCCTGGGTTTCGCCACGTTCACGGGCAATGGCGCGGTAGCCAATGTCCTTGCGGTAGAAGCAACCTTCCCAGTCGATGGCCTCGGCCAGCTTGTAGGCTTGCTGCTGGGCTTCACCGACGCTAGCGCCCATTGCGGTGGCGCAGAGTACGCGACCACCGGCAGTGACAACCTGACCATCCTTCAGCGCGGTACCGGCGTGGAAGACTTTGCCTTCCAGGCTGGCCGCTGCGTCCAGACCGTTGATCGCCGCGCCCTTGGCGTAGTCGCCCGGGTAGCCGCCAGCGGCCAGCACGATGCCGACGCTCGGGCGTGGATCCCACTGTGCTTCAACCTTGTCCAGAGCTTGCGCCAGAGCGGCTTCAACCAACAGCACCAGGCTCGATTGCAGACGCAGCATCACCGGTTGGGTTTCCGGGTCGCCGAAGCGGCAGTTGAACTCGATAACCTTTGGATTACCAGCCTTGTCGATCATCAGGCCGGCGTAGAGGAAACCGGTGTAGACATTGCCTTCTTCAGCCATGCCACGCACGGTCGGCCAGATCACCAGATCCATCACGCGCTGGTGCACGTCGGCAGTGACCACCGGGGCAGGGGAGTAGGCACCCATGCCGCCAGTGTTCGGGCCGCTGTCGCCGTCGCCAACACGTTTGTGGTCCTGGCTGGTGGCCATCGGCAGGACGTTTTTGCCATCGACCATGACGATGAACGAGGCTTCTTCGCCGTCGAGGAACTCTTCAATCACCACGCGCGAACCGGCATCACCGAAGGCATTGCCAGCAAGCATGTCGCGCACGGCGTCTTCGGCTTCGGCCAGGGTCATGGCGACGATCACGCCTTTACCGGCGGCCAGGCCATCGGCCTTGATCACGATCGGTGCGCCTTTTTCACGCAGATACGCCAGGGCCGGCTCGATTTCGGTGAAGTTCTGGTAGTCGGCGGTCGGGATCTTGTGGCGAGCCAGGAAGTCCTTGGTGAAAGCCTTCGAACCTTCCAGCTGCGCAGCGCCGGCGGTCGGACCGAAGCAGTCCAGGCCACGGGAGCGGAACAGGTCAACGACGCCAGCCACCAGCGGCACTTCCGGGCCGACGATAGTCAGGGAAACGTTTTTCTCGGCGAAGTCAGCCAGTTGCTCAAGGGCCAGCACGTCGATGGCGACGTTCTCGCACTTGGCTTCGATGGCGGTGCCAGCGTTGCCCGGCGCGACAAAAACCTTCTGCACGCGCGGATCCTGAGCCACTTTCCAGGCCAGGGCGTGTTCACGGCCACCGCTGCCAATGATCAAAACATTCATTTCAAAAACCTCAAAAATCTGTCAGGCGCTGCTGGAG
>Ga0157373_10000337_pt1 | contig 38082 bp, 40 predicted proteins | sample C65metaG_FD_113460 | JGI IMG/M metagenome (GOLD analysis project Ga0157373, IMG submission 113460) | Corn rhizosphere microbial communities from Kellogg Biological Station, Michigan, USA - C6-5 metaG | ecosystem: Host-associated > Plants > Roots > Rhizosphere > Soil | place: USA: Michigan... | reverse complement strand
CCAGCAGTATCGCCGCTACCTACGTCTGATTTATCGTTAGCAACAGATTGCGATTTTACTGAAGCGGGTTTCACGCTGTTATCTTTAGTGCATGATGATACGAAACCGGTAGTTAGTGCTGCGATGGCTATGATGATGATCTTTTTCATGGTGTTTAATATTTTGATGGTAGTGATTGTCTTTTTTAATTATATAATGTGTATATGTATTTTACTTAGTCGCCGCTACCTACGTCTGATTTATCAGCTGATACAGATTGAGCTTTAACAGTAGCAGGTTTTACGCTGTTATCTTTAGTGCATGATGATACCAAACCGGTAGTTAATGCTGCGATGGCTATGATGATGATCTTTTTCATTTTGATTAGTCTTTTTTAATAGTTTATCAGATAGTTTTCGTTTTTATAGGGTTATGATTAATTAGTCGCCGCTGCCTACGTCTGATTTATCAGCCGAAACAGATTGAGCTTTAACAGTAGCAGGTTTTACGCTGTTATCTTTAGTGCATGATGATACTAAACCGGTAGTTAATGCTGCGATGGCTATGATGATGATCTTTTTCATTTTGATAATGTTTTAATGTGTTTACTTGTCAATTTAATTAGTTGCCGCCAGTGGTAGTTCCGTCGCCGGTAGTTGTAGTAGTACCGCCAGCCGTATCACCGCTACCTACATCCGATTTATCAGTAGCAACAGTTTGAGATTTAACCGAAGCAGGTTTCACGGTGTTGTCCTTTGTACATGATGGAATTAAACCGGTAGTTAAAATTGCGATAACGGCGATGATGATCTTTTTCATGGGGTATTTTATTCGTTAATGTTTAAATAATGTCGTTTTTGTTATATTTTTTAATATTTATTATAATCCAAGCAGCTTTTTTCTTGCGCAGTTCGCGTCAAAGCCAACACGATTTTTTATGTGATTTTTACTCGTCTTTTTTAGCTCTCTGCGGGTCAAAAAAGCAATAAAAATTCACTCAAAAGTTTCTCTATAAGTAATTTATTACTAAGTAGTTATAGAGGTTATTTCTACCTTTTGTTCAGCAAACATACACACAAATTTTTATCTCTCAAAATTTATCTCATAATTTTGCATTTTTTTTCTTTTAAAATATTTTTCCTATGTTATACGAAACATTTCTTTTTACTGTTCCGTATACAACCAATTATTTTTATTTTGGTTCGCGTTTGAAATATACTATTTTTATTTAATGAAAATCAATTTTGTTTTCTTGTGCTTTCTGCTTTGTTTATTGCTAAACGTGTCTTCGCATGCATCCGGGCAATCATTAGATACTGCAGATGTGATTGCATTGAATAAAAAAGCTTATAATAATCGTTTAACAAACCCTGCCGAATTAATCACCCAAGCTAATAAAGCATTGGCACTCGCTACCAAACTAAATTATTTTAACGGTATGGCCGAAGCCAACCGTGTATTAGGTATTGGTTATTATTATCAAAATAAACAGGTAGAGGCTCTCAAGTACTATCTAGCGGCTCAAAAGATATACCAGGACGCAAATAACCAAGATGGCGTTGCCAAAGTTATTAATAATATTGGAAACTTGTATCGCGAAAGTGACTATGATGAAGCCATAAAGAACTATGAGACAGCACTAAGCGTGGCTCAAAAAGTACGAGACGAGGATTTAATAGCCACTATTTATTTAAATTTTGGCAGTATATATTACCGGAAAAAAAATTTAAATAAGGCCCTGGAGTATTATGAGATGAGTAACGTATTGTTCACAAAACTGAACAACCAGGTTAATTTAATACAGTGCCTGCAAAACAAAGGGGTAATTTACTATAACCAAAATAAACTGGATACCGCGTTGGTGTTATTGCTTAAAGCTAACGCTGAGGCAAAAGCAAAAGATCTGAATACAGCAGTAGCCAGTATCAACCTTACGCTTACTTCTATTTTCATCGCAAAAAATCAGTTTGATAAAGCCAACTACTATTTAGAGGAAGGTTTGGGTTTTGCCCAATTGGTAGGTAGCCAAAAACTGGAGTACGATTATTTATTAACCCGTTTTCAGCTTGAGTCAAAACGAAGCAATTATAAACAGGCTTTAACTGTTTTGTATAATATCTACCGAATAGATAGCATTAAAAATCATACAGATGTAGCCACCAGCCTTAAACTACTTAAAGAACAAACCAAGCAGGAAGAGAATGCCCATAACAACGAGATGATGCTGGCGCAACGCTCGCGCGACAGGATATTGTTTTGGTCGACAGTACTGGTTGCCGGCCTATTGGTAGTATTGGTGATCCTGTTGATCAATAATGTAAACCGCAAGGCTAAAACCAACCAGGATTTAACCCGCTTGAACGAGAAGATAACCGAGCAGAAGGAAAACCTGAACCAGATAAACCATCATCTGGAAGAGATTATCGACGACCGCACCAAGGACCTGCAGATCAAAAACAAAAAACTAGCCGATTATTCTCTCCATCTTTCACATCAGATACGCGGGCCCATTGCTACCCTTAAAGGTTTGCTTAATCTTGAAAAAGATAATTTGATTGAACAGGACGAGTGTATTAAGCTGATGAACAAATGCGTATCAGAAATTGACGACAGCATTATTGATATGAGCGGCATGCTGCACGAAACCTCCAAAAAGCCTTAATTTAGTTAAGATTATTGCCTTTTATGTGGTTAAATATCAATTGTTTATAATTGATGGTTAACTTCATGCAAAAAAATGTAAAACAAGTGCGTTTTTTTAAAACAATAAAAGAACAAGCTCCGTATAAGTTTACTATCTATAAAATAACCAATTGAAAACTGTTAACAATTGAGTAAACTTTACATATCATAATGGAGGTATTAGCAAAAAACATTCGATCGCTGAGGCAACAGTATGGATGGAGCCAGGGCGATATTGCAGCCAGATTAGGCATTTCTATTCCCGCTTTTTCAAAAATTGAAACCGGTGTTACCGATGTTAATTTATCACGCTTAGAACAAATAGCCGAAGTTTTTTCGGTTCCGTTGGCCAGCTTATTAGCTACCGAAGATATCCAGCACGATATCGATCAGCAAATAGAGGTTGAAGCCATCATCCAGAAAGTACAGGAACGCGAAAGCCAGATAAGCGCGCTACAGAAAAAGGTAATTGTACTTTACGAAGAACTCCGCAAAAAACAAAACGGCAGCCAAGCCTGATCAGTGTATCTGCCAGTCGATAGGTTTTTTACCCTGTTTTATCAAATAATCGTTTGCTCGCGAAAACGGCCTAGAGCCAAAGAAACCGCCGCGGCTAACCGCCAGTGGCGATGGGTGTGTTGATTTGATGATCAGGTGTTTGCGCTCGTCAATCAAAACGCTTTTTGATTGTGCATAAGCACCCCAGAGTATAAACACCACGCCCTGTTTTTCGTCGGATATTTTTTTGATCACGGTATCGGTAAATTGTTCCCAGCCCTTTTTCTGATGCGATCCAGCCTGCGCAGCCTGTACGGTTAACGTAGCATTAAGCATCAAAACACCCTGTTTGGCCCATTCAGTAAGGTTGCCATGATCGGGTATTACAAAACCGGGAATATCGGTTTGCAGTTCTTTGTAGATGTTACGCAGTGATGGCGGTACGTCAACGCCCTTTTGTACCGAGAATGATAAACCGTGCGCCTGGTGTGGCCCGTGATAGGGGTCTTGCCCCAGTATAACTACTTTTACGTCATCAAAAGGCGTTGTGTTAAATGCATTGAAAATTTCGCTGCCTTTGGGATAAACCACATGGCCGGCGGCCTTTTCGGCTTTTAAAAATTCTTTCAGCTTAAGCATGTACGGTTGCTCAAACTCGTCCTTTAAAACATGCAGCCACGAGGCTTCCAGATCGATAGACATAAATGTAAAACAGATGTTGGTTAACAATACAAATAAACAGATATTTGCGCTGTTAAATAACACAAAATTATGTCAAATATACTTCGGTTAATTATAGCGTGTGTGGTGATGGGCGCAGGGGTTACTTTATGCGGCCTTGGCTTTTGGGGATGGGGAATTTTGGTGTTCCTGATTGGTGGTTTAATACTGGGAACTTTCTTCATTAATGAGAAGATGATCATGGCCCAGTTTTATCTGCGTAAAGAAAACACCGGGAAAGCCGAACAATGGTTGATGAAAATTACCGATTACGAAAAAGAGCTGAATAAAAATCAGCATGGTTATTACAACCTGCTGTTAGGGTTAAACGAATCGCGCAAGGCGCCGTTAAAAGCAGAAAAGTACTTCAAAAAGGCACTTTCACTAGGTATGAAAATGTCGCACAATATCGCGTTGGCTAAGCTGAGCCTTGCAGGTATAGCAATGGCTAAACGCAATAAGCGCGAAGCACAGATGTACTTACAGGAAGCTGCCAAAGCTGATACCAATAAAATGCTTGCCGAGCAGATTAAGATGATGAAGAGTCAGATGGGCCAGATGGATAAGCAACAGGTAGTACGTGGCGGATTTCGCCAGCAGTTCTAAAAAGCTCCGCTAAATATTATTTATCGTCAAGGTGGCTGTAGTAATCTGCTATGGCCGGAACGCTTTCCGTTAAAAAGTTTTTATCCGGGATAGCGTGATCTTCTGATGGATTTGATATTTCTACAATCGTCATCAAATTACGGATGAACGACAAATCGAACTTACTACGACTGAATTTGATAAGGTAATCGTTTTCAGTTATTTCTATGCTGGTGTTGATCATAAGGGTTGCACTTTTCTGGTTCTATAAAAATATACAATCGATTTGCGACGAAAGTTTGGATAGTTTTAAACTTTTGTTAAGTTTTTGTAAACCAGTGGGTTGGTAATTCCGGATTTCGAATGTTTAATTTCGGATTTGATCTTCTTTCTCACGTCATAGCGAGGTACGAAACAATGACGCTTTAGCTAATCTTCGAATAGCTAAAGTCCGGATTGCAAATCCGGACTAACATAAAGGCCCGGAATCAATCTCTGATCCCGGGCCTTTTGTAATTCATAGCGCGTTTGCTTACGCAAACCAGGCCATCACCTCATCTTTTGTAGGCATAGGGATATCCAGTTTCATTTTTTTGCGCATGCCACCCATATCGTTATATACCTTGTTAGGGTTGCCGGCTTTCAGTTCTTCGATGGTATTGAAACCCATTTTGTTCAGCACGGGTACCCATTCAGCCGGTACGCCGATGTTCACAAAATCTTCAACGGTTACCACTTTAGCTTTCTTTTCAGGGCGCATCTGTGGGAAGAACAGCACTTCCTGTATGGTGGTCTGTCCGGTCATCAGCATCACCAAACGGTCGATACCGATACCCAGGCCCGATGTTGGCGGCATACCGTATTCCAGGGCGCGTAAAAAGTCGTCGTCCATCGCCATGGCTTCTTCATCGCCGCGGCCTGCCAGTATCAGCTGCTCCTCAAAACGCTCGCGCTGATCGATAGGGTCGTTCAGCTCGCTGTAGGCGTTGGCAATCTCTTTACCCATTACAAACAGCTCGAACCGCTCAACCAATCCTTCTTTGCTGCGATGCTTTTTGGCGAGTGGTGTCATCTCGATAGGATAGTCGGTAATGTAGGTGGGCTGTATCAGGTTGGCTTCAACTTTGGCGCCGAATATCTCGTCAACCAGTTTGCCTTTGCCCATGGTATCATCCACCTCAATGCCCAGGCCTTTGCAGGTTTCGCGCAAGCCGGCTTCATCAAAAGCCGATACATCAATGCCGGTATATTTCAGGATGCTATCGTGCATGCTCAGTTTCTCGTACGGGCCTGCAAAGTTGATAATATGCTCACCGAATTTTACCTGCGGACTGCCATGTACGGCGATGGCAACTTTCTCCAAACACTGCTCCACCATCTCCATCATCCAGATATAGTCTTTGTAGGCAACGTATATCTCAACCGAAGTAAACTCGGGATTGTGGGTACGGTCCATACCTTCGTTACGGAACATTTTGCCGAACTCATACACCCCGTCGAAACCGGCTACGATCAATCTTTTCAGATACAACTCGTTGGCGATGCGCAAAAACAGAGGCATATCCAGCGTATTGTGGTGCGTTTTAAACGGACGCGCCGCCGCGCCGCCATGCACCGCTTGCAGGATAGGGGTTTCCACTTCCATCCAGCCCTGCCCATCGAAAAACGACTGCATGGTGCGGATAACTTTGGAGCGGTTGATAAAGATCTGTTTGTATTCGGGGTTAACCGTCAAATCCACATAACGCTGGCGGTAACGCAGTTCGGGATCGGTAAAACCATCGTGGATGTTGCCTTCTTCATCGCGTTTTACTACCGGCAGCGGTTTTAACGATTTTGCTAAAACAGTCATTTTAACCACGTGAACAGAAACTTCTCCGGTTTGCGTAATAAAGGCGTAGCCTTCAACACCGATGTAGTCGCCTAAGTCAAGCAGCTTTTTAAATACGGTATTATATAAGGTTTTATCTTCACCAGGACACAGGTCATCGCGTTTAACATAAATCTGGACCCGGCCGGTGCTGTCCTGTAGTTTTGCAAATGAAGCACTGCCCATGATATTACGGCTCATGATACGGCCGGCAATTTTAACAGCCTTATACGCATCAGGATTTTTTTCGAAGTTTTCGTTGATGTCCTTGGCCCAGGCATTTATTTCAAATGCTTCGGCCGGGTAAGGGTTAATACCTAAGTTGCGTAACTGCTGTAAAGACTCACGTCGTAATATCTCCTGTTCGGATAAACCAATGCTCATATCAAAAACTGTTAAAAAGAATGCAAAAGTAAGATTTTAGACGGATAGTTGTGAGGGTTAAAATGGAAGAGTTTAAGAATGCTTCGGTGAAGCTACAGTCCGTATAAGCAAACAGCCATTATCCTTTACGGATAATGGCTGTTTGCTTTGTAAATGTCGTTGATTTCTATCCGTGCCGGCCATGGCCACCGCCATGTCCACCGCCACCACCCATCGGTCTGCCGCCACCGCCATGTGGCTGTCCGAAACCTCCACTGCCACCACCGTGTGGTTGGCCGAAGCCTCCGCGCGGTTGCCCGTAACCCGGCGCAACATTACGCTGTTGAGGTGGAGCTACAACCGGGCGTTGCTCCGGCTGGTGCATTTGTGGTTGATGCTGCTGGCGCATTTGAGGCTGGTGCATTTGTGGTTGTGGTTGCTGATGCGGCTGCCCAAGGCCACCATTGCGTTGTGGTTCGCGCATTTGCGGTTGATTATGATTGCCAAAACCATTTGCCTGATGTGGTGCTCCGCCGTTTGGCGTACGGTTTTGCTGGCTGAACGGGCGGCTGCTTACCCTGTCCACGGCAGTAGTATGCGGCCTGCCATGGTTTGCCGAGGCAAATTGGCTTCTGTCATGGCTAGCCATGGTTTGGTGCGATACCTGCTGATGCGTCGGTGCAATATGTCGTTCGTTCATGGCAACCCTTTCCTGCGGGCGCGGATTGGCATGTACACCACCCGGGCCGTTAAAGCTGGCGCGGTTGTTCGATACATTACGTATTACCGTACGATCAACATACGTATTGTGTATTACGGTGCGGTTTACATTAACCACCGCCGTGTTGTAGCGGAAGTGACCGCCAAACCAGGCTCCGCCTACAAAACCTACGCCTATGTAGCCAAAGCCATAGTTAATACCGCCGTAATAACCAATGTGCGGCCCCCAGTAACCTGGGTGAAAGCGGTAAAAACCGTCGTCGAAACCCCAGTAGCCGGGCGTCCATAAATAACCTATTTGTGGTGGGGCCACCCACGCGCCGGGTACCCAATAGTAACCATCAATATCATTATAGGCCCAATAACCTGGTGTCCAGATATAACCGTCAACAGGGCAGGGGGGCTGTACATAAACAGGCAATGGTGGCGGGCCAACCCGCACCGATAAGCCTACGCTAACCTGCGCTTGCGTGCTTATTGCCGGTATCGATAAAAACAGAGCTATCAGTGAAGCTCTAAATAAATTTTTCATTGTTCAGTAGTGTTGATAAACAAAAGATATGACAAACCAACACAAAAAAAGTTTAAGCTGGCTTTGGTTATTGAGTTACCTAAGTTATTATGTTATTAGCCGTCAGTAAAAATTAACTTAATAACCGAATAACTCAATAACTATTCGCTATCTCGATTCCCACTTAAAGTTTTTAATGCCGATTGCCGCGAATACGATGGCATAACCTATTGATGCCAGCAACGCCATATTAGTATCATGGTTCCAGGTGGCAGGTTGCATACTGGCCTGCAGCATGCTTTTTACACAACCATATGGCGACCATTGCGAGAATTTACTAAGATATACGCCAAATTCGCCCATGTGACCGAGCTTGGAAATATCGCCAAACATGCCGGTCATCATAAATAAGAAGTATACCAACCTTGTGGTGGCGTTAACCGTTTCAGGATTTTTGATGGCCCCAACAATAAGCTGGCCTAAACCAAGGTATACGGCGCCGCCAATAAAGGCAACCAAACATGTAAGTAAGTAGCCTTGCGTTGATAAGGTAATATTATTAAACTTATATCCCACGACGAATACTACTAAAGTAAGCAGCATAATCATAAACAGTTGGATCAAAATACGGCTCACCATAATTGTCCAGGTAGGGAGCGGCGCAACACGCAAACGCTGAAACACACCTTTATCACGATCACGTGCTATCGCAATACTGTACCCCATTAAGCCTATGGCCATCAAACCTATGGTCACCGCTGATGATAATACGAATGGCCCGCCTAATATTTCGGCTACTCCTTTCCAAGATATCAGAATAATATTGGGTACCAGTAGGGCCAGCACTGCTGAGCGGCGGTTGCGTACTAGAGTTGTAAAATCGGCACGAAGTAAGGATGCCAATGCTGTTGTTGATTTTGGTATAGTTGTTTCCATGTTGTAATATTAATTAAGCGCGTACGGCGCGGCCGGTTAATGCGATGAATACATCCTCTAAAGTTATTTTACCACGACGTGATACGGCTATCACTTCCGGATCATCGCGGTACTTGTCGATCATATTTTGCGGGGTATCGATGGCTATTACCTGCCCGTGATCTACAATGGCGATACGGTCGCAAACGGCTTCGGCCTCCTCCATACTGTGCGTGGTAAGCAATACCGCGTGCCCCTGGGTGCGTATAGCTTCAATGCGCTCCCAAAGTTGGCGGCGAGCCTGCGGGTCGAGGCCGGTGGTAGGCTCATCCAGCAATACCAAACGTGGATTATGTATAGTGGCAATAACCAGCGATACCCGCTGCTGCTGCCCGCCCGATAGCTGACTGAACTTCTTGGCCGCCGAGTCCTCCAAACCAATCTCTTTCAAAATCCCCTGTACCTTATCCTTATCCATTGGTACCCCATAAATACCGGCAAACAAGCGCAGTATTTCAATTACATTCAATTCGGGTTGAAAGCTGGTTGATTGCAATTGTACACCCATGGCCGCCCTGGCATGCAGTGGCTTTTGCCTTACATCCTGCCCGTCAACTATAATAGTTCCAGTTTTAAATTTCACCAGACCCTCAATCGAACTTAATGTACTGGTTTTACCCGCTCCGTTGGGGCCAAGCAAGCCAAATATTTCGCCCTGCAATACATCAAAACTTACATTTTTTACCGCTTTCACATTCCCGTAGTCTACACTAAGCCCATCTACTTTTAAAATATACTTTTCCTGTGTTTCAGCCATGTTTACAATTGTTTTTCGGTTTAGATACGGTGATCTTGTTTTTATTACAAGATATTAAAAAAATGTGCAGATAAATAAATACATTACAGGTGCAAATGCTCGGATATGCAAATGACCTCTTTCACTTCTGCTTTGTCTTGATTATTTACGATTGATTGTTTTAAGTTGCGTAAATGAGCGTTTCGCTCGGTTCTTACCTCTTAATTCTGGTTTCTGATTAAAGCATACAGGTATTATGTACATTTGCAGTGTTATATTAATCAAACCTATTTATTTACGTATGAAACGTTTGCTGGTTTGTATCGCTTTGATATTGAGTGTGCATATTTTGTTTGCGCAGGTGAAGGTCAACTTTGTGATCAGCAGTCTGCCCGAACAAACGCCCGAACCCAAAAGTATTTATCTGGCGGGTAATTTTAATGATTGGCAGCCAGGCAAGTCTGCATGGCAATTTGCGCTAAACAATAATAGCTATTCGTTAAGGCAGGCATTGCAGCCCGGTAACTATGAATACAAGCTTGTGAGAGGTAGCTGGGATAAGGTGGAATGCGGGACTAATGGCGCGGGGTTTAGCAACCGCAGTTTGCATTTGATGCACGATACCACTATCTATTTAACCGTTTCCGACTGGCAGGATCTGCACCCCCAAATGCAGCGGGTACACACGGCCAGCGCTCAGGTGCACATCATCAGCGAAAAATTTGATATGCCACAGTTAGGTAAACAGCGCCGGGTTTGGATCTATCTGCCTAAAGGTTACGAAACGGGCAAAATGAAATACCCGGTAATTTATATGCATGACGGGCAGAACCTGTTCGACGGGTATACCAGCGGCTTCGGCGAGTGGGGGGTGGATGAGTTTTTGGATAGTTTAAAGGCCGGGCAGCAGCAGTTTATTGTAGTTGGTGTTGATCATGGCGGCGAAGCGCGGGTGGTGGAATATAGTCCGTATGCCTCAAAATATGGCCAGCCATTGGGCGACAAGTATGTGGATTTTTTAGTGGAAACGCTGAAACCTTATATCGATAGCCATTACCATACGCTCGCAGATGCAAAGCATACCACCGTAGCAGGCAGTTCGATGGGTGGATTGATCAGCATGTATGCCGAATTGAAATATCCGAAGGTGTTTGGCAGCGCAGGCATATTCTCGCCCGCATTCTGGATAAACCCGCCGATATATGATTATGCAAAAGTATACGCAAGCCAGGCTAAACGTTTTTACTTTGTTTGCGGCGACCAGGAAGGCGATACCGAAGTAAAGGATATGACCAATATGGTTGACATAGCCCGTGCAAAAGGCCTATCCGAAAAAGATACGCCATCGGTAGTGATCAAAGGTGCTAAACATAACGAGGCGCAATGGCGCGGTGGCTTCCCGGCGTTTTATGCGTGGCTGGCTGCAGGGATGAAATGATAGGTAAAATAATTGATGAAATTATTCGTTTTTAAAATAGAAAAATTTCGTACATTTGTTTTAAAGAGGAATAACACTATGCCAGTCGCAGTCATACAACACCATGCTCAGGTACTGAAGCAAAAGCTGGGCAAACTAAACATTGGTGATACTTTTGCCATTGTTAAAAGCGCGCGCACAGGCGTTAACACGCAGTTATTTTTTGATTTTGCACAGGCCATCAGTATGCCTTATAAAGAGTTATCGGGTTTGCTCAATATCAGTTCGCGCACGATCAGTAACTATCATGATAAGAAGAAAAACCTCGAGCCTGCTTACAGCGAGCATTTGCTTAAACTGATTGCTTTATTTAACAAAGGCGAGGAAATATTTGGCAGCATTGCTGAGTTTAATTACTGGCTACGCAAACCTTTCTGGAACGCGCGGGAAACTCCTTTCGACTGGCTGAACACCCCCGGCGGTATCGATCTGGTGAACGACGAGATAACCAAACTGGCCTACGGCGACGCGGTATAATGCTGGTTTTCAGGATCGGCCACAAAAATTACGCAACCAGCTTAAGCGCATCGGGAGTGGCGGGGCGCTGGGCATCGGCAGGTAAAAAAGTGATTTATGCTGCCGAATCGATACCATTGGCTTTATTGGAAAACATGGTACGCCGGCAGGGTGTTGGCTTTAATCAGGATTTTAAGATCGTGGTGATCGAGATACCTGATGATATCAGCATAACTACGATATCTGTACAGAAACTCAAACCGGGCTGGCGCGATTTCAGGGACTACAGCATTTGCCAGCCCTTGGGCAATAAGTGGTTTGACGAACAGGAAACCTGTTTGTTAAAAGTACCTTCGGCAGTGATTCCCGAATCTGCTAATTATGTGATCAATGCACTTCACCCCGATTTTTTACGCATTAAAATTATCCAGGTAAGCGATTTGGTGCCTGATGAACGAATAGAAGATTTATTAAAGCATTACAAAAGGTAAGTCCCTAACCTGAGGGGCCTACCCGCCGCAGGCAACGAGGTTAGGAGTGTGCTTGTACAACAAATTATATCTTCCGGCCACACTAACCCTTCTCAGGAAGGGGGGCACGAAGGCAGCCATACAATAAGTATATTTGTATTGCCTTAGTTATGGACACCGAAAACAAACCCACGCTACGTAAGATCATCCATATTGATATGGACGCCTTTTACGCATCGGTTGAGCAGCGGGATAACCCGGAGTACCGTGGTAAGGCCATTGTGGTAGGTGGTTCGCCCGAAGGACGTGGCGGTGTAGTAGCTACAGCAAGTTACGAGGCGCGCAAGTTTGGGGTACGATCGGCTATGCCCTCCAAAACAGCGCTCAGGCTTTGCCCGCATGCCATATTTGTGTTCCCGCGGTTTGCAGCCTACCGGGAAGTATCTAACCATATCCGCGAGATATTTAGCCGGTATACCGACCTGATCGAACCACTTTCGCTGGATGAGGCTTATCTGGATGTTACCCATGATAAGCTGGGCATAGGCTCGGCCATTGATATCGCCCAACAAATAAAGCAGGCTATCAAGGATGAACTGAACCTGACAGCCTCGGCAGGCGTATCGGTGAATAAGTTTGTAGCCAAGATAGCGTCAGACATGAATAAGCCCGACGGCCTGAAGTTTATTGGTCCATCGGCTATCGAGGCTTTTATGGAAACTTTGGCCGTTGAGAAATTTCATGGCGTGGGTAAGGTAACTGCCGAAAAGATGAAGAGGATGGGCCTGTTTACCGGCGCCGATCTGAAGCGCTTAACTGAAGATGAATTGGTGCAGCATTTCGGTAAGTCGGGGCGCTTTTTTTACCGCATTGTACGCGGGATTGATGACCGTCCGGTTGAACCCGATCAGGAAACCAAATCGGTAGGTGCCGAAGATACTTTCCCGTACGACCTAACCACCCTCGAAGAAATGTACCCTGAATTGGATAAACTGGCCGTTGTGGTGCATAACCGGCTAACCAAACATAATCTGCAGGGGCGCACTATCACGCTCAAAGTAAAATACAGCGATTTTAAAACCATTACCCGTAGCCAGTCGTTCGCGGCACCCGTAGGCGACCTGGAAACTATTGCGGCTACGGCCAAAAAACTGATGGAGACAAGTTTTGCGGATGGCCAGAAGATAAGGTTACTTGGCGTATCAATATCCAACTTTGGGGAGATCGCCATCAGGCAAAAGAGCAATGGGCTGCCTGGGCAGTTGGAGTTGTTTTGATGAAGGTAACTTAAAATAATAAATTACCATAATTTGGTAATTTTTAAAAAATGTTTTTATATTTGCATTGGGAATTGGTAATTAACTAACGAAAGGAGTAAATGAAGAAGTGGGAATACATCCCGCGGTGGTTGTTTATTTAATTTAAGACTGCTTTCTAGGAGAAGCAGCTAAACAGAAAAAAATGAAGTTAAGAATTGAAGACCATTTTCTAAGTGAAGTAGCCAAAAGTAACCCGATAGGGAAATCGCCTTATCCTATTGAGATTTTGAAAGCTTTTAAGAAACGTGTGTTTCAAATTCAGCAAGCAAAAAGCTCTGCTGATCTGCGTCAAATTAAGAGCTTGCATTTTGAGAAATTAAAAGGCAAGGAGTATGAGGGTAAGTATTCGATACGTTTAAACGTTGCTTACCGCATTATATTCAGGATTGATGAAAACGAGAATGATAAAGTTGAAATTATCTGCATAGAAGAAATAAACAATCATTACTCATAAAACTTTTACGCCAGGAGGCGTTATACTAATATGAACAATCAAGTTTTTGATCATACTGGTACCGAAATCGAGATAGAAGCATTTCATCCCGGTGAATTTTTACAGGAAGAGATCGAGGAACGTGATATGCTTAAAAAAGATGTGGCAAAAGCATTGAATATTTTGCCTAACCATTTAAGCGAAATATTTTCAGGAAAACGAAATATCTCTGCAAAATTAGCTGTGAAGCTCGAAAAGCTTTTGGGCATTAGCGCTCATTATTGGTTTGGTCTGCAAATGGAGTACGATCTGTACATTGCAAAACAAGAAGAGACAATGGCTTAATTGCCTTTGCTATTATAACTAATCACGAGAGATGCCTGAAACAAGCATCACCTTATCTGTCTACCTATCCGCCGGGTTTTTCTTACCGTTTAATAACATAGTTGCCATTTTTACCATGCGGTCGTCGCGGGTTTTTTGTTGTTTGGCGCTGAGTATCCATAACACATATTCTTTGCGGTGCGAGTAGGCCAGCTTATTGTAATTAGCCAACGCCTCGGGCTCAGCTTTTAAGGCTTCTTCCACATCGGGCGGCAAGGTTATCTGTTTTTTGTCGACATCAATATACATGCCATATTCGTTATTGCGTATCTCATCTACACATACGCCCGACTTTTTGGCCAATCCGGCAAGGCGGATGCGTACACAGGTCCATTGCTGGTCGAAAGCAACGGCCGCTACAGCCTCCACACCAAATGACGGCAACATATCCCATTCGCCCATGGCCAGATCGGTTTCGATACCCGAGTTCTTTTTGGGATAGCATACCCATACTACGGTATCTTTTTTGATGAGTTGAACGACAGCCTTTAGTTGAGCGATCAGTTCTGCCCGCTTTTTGCTAAAAATCAGGATACCATTTACATCGCCGGTAACATCGGTATGGGTGGTTACACCTTCGGGTAAAGGGTGCAACAGGGTTGCACATCCCGTCGGAACCTGGTAAAGCAGCCAGTTAGTGTTAGGTTTGATAAGGAGTTTTTTGGCGAGGGCGTTCATTTTTAATGTGCAGATTAATTGATGTGCAGATGAAGTAAATTTACAAACACTTTTCATGATCATCAAACCCCTCCCTGCACCTTCCCACAGGGGAGAATCGCGCAAGCCCAATGCACATTGATCTCTGCTATTTCAGGTTCAATTTCGAAAAAAAGTCCCACAAAACAATACCCGCCGATACCACGATATTGAACGAGTGCTTGGTACCAAACTGGGGTATCTCGATACATTCGTCTATCTGCGTCATTACTTCATCGTCTACCCCGTTTACTTCGTTGCCAAAAATAAGAGCGTATTTTTTATCGTATTGCGGTTCAAACTGGTGCAACATGGTGCTGTTTTCGGCCTGTTCGATAGCGATAATGGTATAACCGTTGGCCCTGAGTTTACCTACAGCAGCGAGCGTTGTTTCAAAGTGTGACCAGTTGACCGAGGCTGTAGCGCCTAGGGCGGTTTTCTCGATCTCGCGGTTAGGCGGTGTGCCGGTTATTCCGCACAGGCAAATCTGTTCCACAGCAAAGGCATCGCTGGTACGGAAAATGGAGCCTACATTATGCAGGCTGCGCACGTTATCAAACACCACGGCAACGGGCAGTTTTTGCTGTGCCTTAAACTCGTCGACCGTGGCGCGGTTAAGCTCGTCCAGTTTTAATTTACGCATTTATGCTGTTATCTGGTGCGCACCGTCGCCAATAAGCGAGCTATAAACCGATGGCGCATAACCAATTTTAGCGGTATAGTATTCGATAATGCCTTTGGCAAAGCTATCAAAACCATCCTTCTTCACCAAAGCAATGGCGCAGCCGCCAAAGCCGGCACCCGTCATCCGCGCGCCTACTACGTTTTTATCAGTTTCGGCGTATTCAACTACGGTATCCAGCTCTATACCGCTTACTTCGTACAGATTTTGCAGCGAGTGGTGCGAGGCATACATCAGTTTGCCAAATCCGGCCAGGTCGTTAGCGGCCAAGGCTTTCGCGGCAAGTATCACACGGTCGTTCTCGGCAACTACGTGGGTGGCGCGTTGCAGCACTGTAGGGTCGGTAATGAGATGCTTATATAGATCAAAGGTTGCGATATCGATATCGCAAAGGTTGTTGATATCCAGCTTTTGTTGCAATGCCTTTAAAGCGGTGCGACATTCCTGTACGCGTTCGTTGTATTTGGATTCGACCAGCTTACGGGGTTTGTTGGTGTTGATGATAGCCAGCACGGTATCACCCAGGTTCATGTCTACAGCCTCATAATCCAGGGTATCGCAATTCAGTCTAAGGGCTTTGGCTTTTTCGCCGAAGGTAACGGCAAACTGGTCCATAATGCCACTGGCCAAGCCCATAAATTCGTTCTCTACACGTTTGGTCATTAATACCAATTGCAATTTGCTGAAGCCGGCATCGAATATGGTATTTAAAGCAACAGCGGTAACTACCTCGATAGAAGCCGACGATGAAAGGCTTGAGCCGATAGGGATATCGCCGTAATACAGCACATCCAGCCCTTGCAATTGTTTACCGGCTTCGATAAAATAATTGATAACCCCCAGCGGATAGTTGTACCAGCCTTTACCTTCGCGTTGGTAGGATGGCTGCAAAGCTATCTCGGCAGTTTCTTCAAAATTTAAACTTTTAAACCTGAACACGTTATCGTTATTAGGCGCTATCAACATATACGTGCCCATGGTGATAGCGCAGGGCATTACCAGGCCGCCGTTATAGTCGATATGCTCGCCGATAAGGTTTACCCTGCCGGGCGAAAAAAAGGTGTATTGCGCAGGTTTATTATACAGATTTTGAAACTGTTGCTGTAGGTTCGTTTTCATGCGTTCAAATATGACTAAAAAATTCAATATTGTAAAAAGTACACTTACTAATTAGTATGTGTATTTGGCAAACAAAAAAACTGTATTTACCTTTAATTTAAAAGATCAATCATGAACCAATACCTGATAACCGGATACGACCATACCGACGAAGGCGCTTTAAAACGTCGTATGGATGTACGCCAGCATCACCTCGACGGTGCAAAAGAATTACGTGCCAATGGCAACTATGTAATGGGCGGCGCTATTTTAGATGACACGGGCAAAATGATAGGATCGGTGCTGGTGCTGCAATTTGAAAGCGACGAAGCCCTGGAAGCCTGGAAAAAGCAGGAAATTTACATTACCGCCGGGGTGTGGGAGACCGTGGATGTAAAGCCGTTTAAGGTGGCGTTTTCTGTAGCAGTGTCCTAACCTGCTGAGAGGGGATGGAAGATATTGACGAACAGCAGGTTGGAGGGAAATTTAGTTCCGTTGCTAATCATACTGCAAAAACTCAATCCTGTTGCCAAAAGGGTCTTTAAAGGTAAAACGTTCGCGGCCGGGGATGGCTATTTCTTCGCATATCTGTACGCCATTGGCCACCAGGTGAGCACGTGCGGCTTTGATATCAGCTACTTCCATGGCGAAGTGTTGTTTGGATAACGGCGTACCTTCTTCGGTACCAATGTGCAGTTCCATGCCGGGTAACTGGTACCAATAGCCTTGTGATGCATTGAACACCGATGGCCGTGTGATCGGCGTGAAGCCCATTACCTGGGTATAAAACACGTTAGCATCGTACACCTTGGCGGGTGGCACGGAGATGTATACATGATCGAAACGGTTGTAGGTTATCATATTGTTGGGATTTCACTGATTGAAATGATTCCACCGAAACAACAAAGCCCAAACATCTTACTGTATGGGCTTTGCTTTATATTGTTATCAGTAATTATCGTTTGCTGATATCTACATAATCGCGGGTGGTGGCGCCGGTGTAGATTTGGCGCGGGCGACCGATTGGTTCTTTGTTTTCTTTCAGTTCTTTCCATTGCGCTATCCATCCCGGTAAACGGCCCAGCGCGAAAAGCACGGTAAACATTTCGGTTGGGAAACCCAGGGCGCGGTAAATGATGCCCGAGTAAAAATCAACGTTCGGGTAAAGCTTGCGCTCAACAAAGTAAGGGTCTTTCAAAGCCACTTCTTCAAGGCGTTTGGCAATATCCAGCACCTCATCGTCGATACCTAATTTTTCCAGGATATCGTCGCATGCTTTTTTGATGATCTTGGCGCGTGGGTCGAAGTTTTTGTACACACGGTGACCAAAGCCCATTAAACGGAAAGGGTCGTTTTTATCTTTAGCCTTAGCGATCCATTTGTCGGTATCGCCGCCATCGGCTTTAATTTTCTCCAGCATCTCGATAACAGCCTGGTTAGCGCCGCCATGTAGCGGGCCCCAAAGCGCCGAAATACCGGCAGAGATAGACGAGTATAAGTTTGAGTCGGACGAGCCTACGATGCGTACAGTCGATGTTGAGCAGTTTTGCTCGTGGTCGGCATGCAATATCAGCAGCACATTCATGGCATCAACCACAACCGGGTCTATGGTAACCTCTTCGGTACGCTGGCCAAAGGTCATGTACAGGTAGTTGGTTACGTAATCGAACTTGTTTTGCGGGTAGATAACCGGATGGCCCAATGATTTTTTATAGATCCAGGATACGATGGTGGTCATCTTAGCCAGCAGCTTAATGATGGTTTCATCGATGATCTCCGGAGTTTGAGGATTGGCCAGCGATTCGGGGTAAAAAGCCGATAATGAACTGATCAAACCTGTTAACTGCCCCATTGGGTGCGAGTGTGAGGGATAACCGTCGAAAAACTTTTTCAGGTCCTCGTGTACCAAGGTGTGCTTGTTGATCTTGGCCTGAAAATCGTTCAGTTGGGCGGCGGTTGGTAACGCGCCGTAGATCAGTAAATAAGCAACCTCCAAAAAGCTCGATTTTTCAGCTAATTGCTCAATGGGATAACCCCTGTATTTCAATACTCCAGCTTCGCCGTCAAGAAACGTAATAGCACTTTTGGTAGCGCCTGTATTTTTATATCCGATGTCTAAAGTAACATATCCTGTAAGGTCGCGAAGTTTCGAAATATCAATCGCTTTTTCATCCTCGGTGCCCTGAATTACAGGTAAGTCGTAAGTTTTTTCACCAATTTTTAGCTGTATTGTTTCTGACATAGAAATTGTATTGTAATAAGCAAATGTAAATAAATCTGCGTACTTTTATGGTTTGAAATTTGTTTTGAATTGTAAAAAATTAGTTTCCGACTTAGCTGCGGCAATTATAACCAAAATTTCGACTATACCCTATTATAAATAATGGCTTTAGGCATTTTTAAACTATCGAACGCAAATACCGATAAGGACTTCTATCGCCTTTTCTTTGTCATCCTGTGTTTCATCAATCTGGCCTTCCATTTTTTATATCTCGATTACGCCCCGCAGTCGTTTGATCCGGCCATGGTTCGCATCGGCAGCAGCGTTTTGTGTTTGATAACAGCGGTAATTTCGTTCGTCGATCAAAAGAAGGTTTATTACATCTCGGCCTATATTACCATCGCCGTTTTTTTAGGTATCAATAACTGTTATTTTTTAGGCACCAACAATTTTATAGGCGAATATTATTTAGGTTCGCTGGTTTCGCTGTTGGTATTGAGTTTCTTCTGCCGGCGCTCGTACGAAATCGTGGCGCTCATCCTGCTTAACTTCGCGGCATTTGGCTGCGGCCTGTTTTTCTCGACCATAGTTGTCGAGCTAAATTTAATGGGCATAGGTCTGGTGTTATTTACCGGCATTGCGGGCATCTTGTTTTTATTCAGGCGATCGTATATCCTGCGAAGCATTAGGGTAAATGCCGATGTTAAACTGCGCAGCAATGAACTTGCAGAAACCAGCGCACATCTCGAAAAAGTAAGCGCTGACCTGCGCAGCCTGAACGCGGCCAATACTGCCCTGGTTTTTGAATACGACGCTGATAAAACCTGCGTTGGCGAGTGGTACCAAACCGACGAAATTTTGCTGAATCAGCCCGAAACGATGATAGGCACCAATATTAATAACCTGCAGGTGCCCGTGCTTACCAATTATTTTAAACACGTACAGAAAACACAAAAAACTACATCGTTCGAGTTTTACTCGCTTTTTGGTAACGAGCAGTGGTACAAGGCGGTTGTTAGCCCGGTGTTTGATGAGGACAGGCATTTTACCAACCACATTACTGTTACCATTACCGATATTACCGAGTTGAAAATAACCGCAGCGACGTTAAAGGAAAACGAGCTGATACTATACAACGAACAGGTAGTTGCTAAACTGGGCAGCTGGTGGACGGATAGTACGTATAAGGACATCTTTTGGTCGAACAACCTGTTTTCGATATTGGAAGTATCGGATATACCACCCGATAAAACCAAATTGAGTTATTACATCAGCCTGATACATGATGACGACCGGCCGATGGCGCAGCAATATTTCTCGTCGCTGGCCAGCAACCCGTTAACCGAGTTTGAGCACCGCCTGGTAACACCTAAAGGTAATCTTAAATATATTAAGGTAGTAAGCGGTTACCCGGTTAAGGACGATAAGGGCAAGGTAGTTAAGGTAGCGGGTATTGTGCAGGATATTACCGAAAGCAAACTGGCCAACCGTGCCATACGCCAAAGCCAGGCCGAACTGGTAGAAGTGCAAGCCATTGCCAAAGTGGGCGGCTGGAAGTGGGATGTTAAGGTGAACGACCTGGAGTGGAGCGACGAGATATACCGTATTTACGACCTGGAAAAGGAAGAGGTAAAGAACGAGAATCACTTTAAGCTTTTACTGGCCTTTGTACATCCTGAAGATAAAGCGATGGTGACATCCTTATTTAAGGATTATCGTAAACTTAACCGCCTGTTTTTAGAGTACCGTATTATTACCGGCAAGGGCAATTTAAAATACATCAGCATTATTATCGGCAAAACGCTTAAAAAGGATGGCGCGATACGCAAGATCATAGGCACCATACAGGATTTAACCGAACGCCGCAAAATTGAGATAGACTTTGAGCGCGCCGAAAACAAATACAAAAACGTGCTCGAAACCATTAACCTGGCCGCGGTAACGTTAAACAAACAGGGCGAGATCATCTTCTGTAACAAGCACCTGGCTGATATTGTGGGGTACGATAAAAGCGAACTGCTGGGTATGAACTGGATTGACACCTTCGTGCCCGAAAACCTGCAGCCGCAGTTCAGGGCATGGCTGGATAGCAATAGTTTTTACACGCAGCATACCAGCCCTATCATCTGCAAAAACGGCAAACAGCGTGTCATCAACTGGAAGAACACGGTTACGCATGATGATTTTGGCAACATTACCGAAACTACCAGCATAGGCGAAGACATCACCGATATTAAGAAAGCCCGCGAGGCGCTGATACTGGCTAAGGAGAACGCCGAAAAATCGTCGAGATTTAAGTCGGAGTTCTTGTCGATCATGAGCCACGAGATACGTACACCCATGAACGCGGTTATAGGTACCACCAATCTGCTGTTGCAGGATAACCCAGCGCCAAGGCAGTTGGAATATCTGCATACGCTGCAGTTTTCGAGCAATAACCTGCTGGAACTGATCAACGATATTTTGGATTATAACAAAATTGAAGCCGGTAAGCTCGACCTGTACAAACTGCAGTTCAATATCCAGAAACTGGCACAAAATATTCTGCAATCATTTGCTACCAAGGCCGAAAACAATGGCTCGAAATTGGAGCTTGCTTTTGATAAAAACATCCCATCCAACCTTATTGGCGACCAGTTGCGCCTGGGGCAGATATTGAACAACCTGTTGAGCAACGCCGTGAAGTTTACCACTAACGGTACGGTTTACCTGCGTTTAGAATCACAGGAAGTTAAAAAGGACAGGATATCTATCAAATTTGCTGTGGCCGATACGGGTATCGGCATAGCGCCCGAAAATCTGGATAAGATATTCGATCCTTTTACACAGGAATACAGCTCGACCGCCAGCGATTACGGCGGCACCGGGCTTGGGCTGGCCATTACCAAACGCCTGGTTGAACTGCATGGCAGCACCATACATCTGGCCAGCAAGGTGGGCGAAGGTACCGAGTTTAGCTTTACCATTATGTTTGAAAAGGCTGAGATTGACGAACCTGCCGAAGTAGTAAGCTCAGTACCTGTTAGCGCGCCAGAGCCTCGTCAAAAAGCTGAAGAGGCGAACATTAATGGTATGAAGATTTTGCTGGTTGATGATAACAAGATGAACCTGCTCATCGCCAATAAATTTTTGAAGAACTGGAACGCCCGCGTACAGCAGGCCACCGATGGTAAAATGGCCGTTGAGATGGCGATGACGCACAACTTCGACCTGATATTGATGGACCTGCAAATGCCGATAATGGATGGTTTTGAAGCTGCCGCGTTAATCAAACAAACCCAACCCGAAATACCGATCATAGCACTAAGCGCCGATGCTATGCCCGAAACCAGCGCCAAAGCCGCCCGCTATGGCATGGACGATTACCTGACCAAGCCTTTTGTACCCGAGGTGCTTTTTGAGAAACTGGCAAGGTATTATCACAGGGTTAGGGTGGAGCAGTAACGGGTTGCGAGTTATGAGTTGCCTGTTACGGGTTCTTTGTTACAGGTTTTTTTTCTATTGTGAGTCAATAACTTGCAATTACATTTACTTATATCCACCAATACATAACACGCAACGCGCAACAAAAAACGCAACTAGTTAGTCCTTATAGCCTCCACAGGATCCAGCCTCGAGGCGAACCAGGCCGGTACAATGCCCGCAATGATACCAATGGTAATGGATATGCTTACACCGAGGATGATATTTTTTAGATACAGTACGATCTGAATGTCGCTCAGCGCCTTAAATATAAATGTACCGCCATATACGATACCGATACCTATCGCGCCGCCCATTATACACAACAATACGGCCTCGATCAAAAACTGCAGCATAATAAAATAGTTTTTAGCCCCCAGCGACTTTTGGATGCCGATGATATTGGTACGCTCCTTAACTGATACGAACATGATGTTGGCGATACCGAAACCGCCTACCAAAATTGAAAATATGCCAATAAACCATCCCGCCTTATCGATAAATGCAAATATTTTATCAAATTGATCGGATAAAAGAGTGCTTTTGTTAAGCGAAAAATTATCATCTTCACCAGGACGTATACGTCGTATATTACGCATTAATCCTTCCAGCTCGCTTTCCACCTCGGCTGAGCTTATACCTTCGCGACCTTTAACGGTGATCTGTGGGTTATATTTGTCGCTCTGTACATCAATTACATTGTGTGCAAAGTTTAGCGGCAGGATGATAGATTTATCCCATGATATGCCGAGCATATCTTCACCCTGCTTGGCAAATACACCTACCACGCTCACATTGCGGCCCAGCACCTTAATTTGTTTACCTACGGCTTTCATCGGGTTATTGAATAACCCCTCCGCAACATCATAACCGATCAACCCTACCGGCGCCCCCGCCCTCGATTCAATATCGGTGAAATAGCGACCATCAAGAAAGTCGAGATTCCATGTTTTATTATAATCTATAGAAGCTGCACTGATTTCGGCATTATCAACACTATTACTCAGGTATTTAATGGTACGGCTATCTATAAAAGCCTCGTATGATATACCCTGAGCGCTTTGTGCGTGCTTCTCGAGCTCATCATAATCGCGTATTTTGGGAACCGGGCGTTGTATATATTTCCACCAGGGGTAATCGCTACCAAATACCCACGGCCATTTTTGTACAAAAATGGTATTGTTACCTAGCTTATCCACACTTTTTTGCAGGTTATCACGCAAGGTATCAACCGCCGAAAAAACGGCAATAATAGTAAAAACGCCAATGGTTATACCTAATAGTGATAATATGGTGCGCAACTTATTTTGCCGCAGTGCATCCAGGGCAAAGATTATACTCTCGCGAAAAAGCCTGAAAAATATCATACTATTGGATTAGACGTTGGGCATACTTTTGAGTTACAGTTAAATGTAAATAAATATCAGGAAAAAGCCGGCAGATACAAAAAAGCGGCCCTGCGTAAGGTACAGGGCCGCTTTGCATATAAACGTATTAACTATCAGTAATGAGCCGTACGCACCGTTGTGGTGGTAGTAACTGATTTAGGTTTGCGGCTTGGGTGCGCGCGTAAGTAAGCTTCACGTTCGCGTTGTTTTTTGCGATCCTTGGCGTCGCCGATGATATACCCACCGCCGGCACCTATAGCCCCGCCGATTAAAGCGCCACCTACGCCGTGGCCAATAATGCCACCGGCAACCGCGCCACCTACCCCGCCAATGGCCGCGCCTTTGGCCCTGTTGCTCCATTTACGGTGTTTGCGATGATAAGTGGTTTGGGCGCTGACACTGCTACCCATGATGAGCAGTGCTAAAAATAAAACGAGTATTTTGATATACCTTTCCATGGTGTTGTTAATTTGGTTGTATTGCAAAAAGCATGTTACTGTTCATACAAAACCCTTGCCAGTACTAAAAATGCAGTAAAATAGCCCTTATTAGGTTTAAAAACTGTATACTTTAAGATACAAAATCCTAAGCGCCAATCATATTTAGGTCAAAAATCAAATCCAAATTTGTTTCGTGGCAACAATAGCCTGCGGGGCCTGTTACATTTGATAAAATATCAGCTTATGAGCATCAACAAAAAATTCACTATCGGTAGCGATCTGACGGTTAACCGGCTGGGTTATGGCGCAATGCGTATTACCGGCGAAGGCATTTGGGGGCCGCCCAAAAACCATAACGAGGCTATTAAGGTTTTAAAACACGCGGTTGAACTGGGTGTAGACTTTATTGACACAGCCGATAGCTATGGCCCGCGTGTATCCGAAGAATTGATAGCAGAGGCGCTGTACCCGTACCCTAAAGGTTTGGTGATAGCAACCAAAGGCGGTTTACTGCGCACCGGCCCTAACGAATGGCCGATAAACGCCAGCCCTGAACATTTGAAAGAAGCACTTGAAGGCAGCCTGAAGCGTTTGAAGGTTGAGCAGATAGACCTTTACCAGTTACATCGCATCGATCCTAAAGTTCCGTTCGAGAAAACCCTGGAGTTTCTACAAAAGGCACAGCAGGAAGGCAAGATCAAACATATCGGCTTATCCGAAGTGAGCGTTGACGAGATCAAAAAGGCGCGGGAGTATGTGCAGGTTGTATCGGTACAGAATATGTACAGCATTGATAACCGCAAATGGGAAGCTGAATTGGAATATACCAAAGCCAATAATATCGCTTTTATTCCATGGTTCCCGCTGGGCGGCGGTAATAAGGAAGGTTTAGAAAAAATTGAAGGCATCGCCAAAAAGTATAATGCCACCCCGCATCAACTGGCCCTAAGCTGGCTGCTGCACCATGCGGAAAATATTTTGCTGATACCCGGCACATCAAACCTGGCGCACCTGGAAGAAAATATGAAGGCTGGTGATATTGAATTGAGTGAAGAAGATTTGCAGGAGTTAGGGAAGCTATAAGATTTCTTTAATATCGTTAAACAAAAAAGATAATATCGAACGCCGAATTTTGAATATCCTAACTCCGAAGTATTTTACTTCATTATTCGATATTCTGCATTCAATGTTCGATATTCTCCTCTTTTAACTTTTACTCAAAAAATTAGCCTAAATATACCATCTGCCCCAAATGATAAGCAGTGTGCGCAGTCCGGCTCAATAAAACATTCAGTTTGTTACGATGCGGCTCTTTGGCGAAATCCTCTGCCGATACTGTGGTATGTTTGGCCAACCAATCTGCCGGTTGCATTTTAGCGAAATGGGCATCGAGTTCGGCGTTAACTTTTACCAGGGCGGTTCTTAATTCAGTAATACCTGGCTTAGGTAATCCCGAGTTGTCCGGATTACGCAAAAACACTTGTTCCCATTCGGGATAAAACCTTTGGCCAAAACCTAATAGTGGCAGTAATCCATCACTAACAGCAATTAAATGGCCCAGCAAATAAATACCAGTGTTGCGGCCAGGCGCGGTTTCGGCGAGTAATTGTTCATCGCTTAGTTTATTCACAAGGTCGGTTAAGCGCTTGTTCTGGCCATTCCAGCCATCCAAAGCCATTTTTACAAATAAGGCGGTTTGATCGTTCATAACATGGTTTTTGATTGACGCTAAATTGCAACCTTAAATCCACATCACGTTCAGTAATTACAAATTATGACTTTGGGTAGATGATACAAACCATTTGAACATCCAAGACATCCACCTTCTATCATCACTCCTCCAGAAAATCATTCCCCCCGCAGTGCCCTGCGCAAAATCAACTCTTTCTGTTCAGGTGTCAGGTTATACTTATAGTCATATAAGCTGCTTTCCCAGTCGCCATAATCGGCATTAGGCAATATGATAAACTTGTCGCCGAATTTGGCGGCCTCGGCTTCGGTATTCTGTAAACGTTCGGCTACGGTCTTATGATCAAATAATGCTGAGAAGTCGGCCAGGTTATCGCCCAGCAGCATGATCACTTCATGGTCCTTCATTACCTGCTGGCGGCGGTCTTCTTTGCTCGAAGTATTGGCACGCAGCAACAGATGCGCATCGTCGGCGTTAGGGAAACCATATTTCTGCAGGTTTTTTAACGTACTGGTACGTTCGGCCTCGCTGCGGTTGGTGATATAATAAATGGTAATGCCTTTTTTGGCCGCATATTTCAGAAATGATGGCGCGCCGGGTACGGTATCAGCAGCAGCTTTGCTAGTCCAGTTTAGCCATGCCGCCTGCTCGTAATTTTTGCCCTGCATGGCCTGTGATACTGCGTTGGGGCTGTTATCCAACAAAGTTTCGTCGATATCGGTAATGATCACTTTAGATTTAGTACTGTGTTTCAGTACAGCCTGATCAACACGTAAATGCGCTATGTTATATGCCTGGAAACACAAAGCCCGGTATTCGGCTGCCTTTTGCTGCCATAAGCTGGCCCAAAGTTTACCGTTAATATCCATAGTATTGCCGGCGTTTACGGGTGCCTGCTGTGCGTTGGCTTTGCCCGCCGCGAGTATCGCAACTGTGATGAGCGCTAATCTGAAATGCTTCATAAAATAAATAGTGAAAAGCAAACTTAACTAATTTGCCATGCATTTCTTATTGGTTGCATGTAAGAGTATCGAATAGTTTTCTTTCAAAGCTCGTCTGATTTATAACCTATTCTTTTTCGAGGTTTGGGGTCGTCTTTTTTCTATAACAACTCATCAAGATAACGAAAAACGATTTCCATATTTTTATCCTGATTATCAAGTTTTGATTTTATCTTTTCTACTTCTAAGTGTAACGATGTATTATCAATAAACATTTGACGAATACGAGTAAATATCCGCATTACTTGGATATTTACCCGTATAGCTTGCTTACTGTTTAAGACACTTGATAGCATTAACATCCCATGTTCTGTAAAAACATAAGGTGGTGTTCTTCTGCCTGCCCGTTTTGATGTCGCAATTTGCGATATCAACTACTAATCATCTTATTTTTACTCTGCCTCAGCTTCCTGCAAATACATCTCCTCAATCGCGTCGGCATATTTTTTTTCAATCACCTTGCGTTTGGCTTTTAAGGTCGGGGTTATTTCGCCTTCATCCATGCTGAATGGATTACGTTTTATTTTAAAGTTTTTAATACGTTCAAACTTAGCCAATTCGTTCGAGTATTTGCGGATATCCTGGGCTATCCAGTCAACAATTTGCGGGTCGTTGATAAAAATGTCTGGGTTTTCAAAGAATTTATCATCCAAACCAAAAGTCTCCTGTAGGGTTTCCCTCGCCGGGATAACAATGGCCGTAATGTATTCGCGTTTATCGCCGATTAAAAACATACCCTCAATTTTAGGGCTTTTCAGATAAGTGTTTTCAACAGGTGTAGGGTACACATTTTTACCGTAGGCGTTTACCAGCATGTTTTTCAAACGGTCGGTTATTTGCAAATTGCCTTTAAAAAACCTGCCGATATCGCCGGTATGGAACCATCCATCCGTATCGATGGCTGTAGTAGTTTCCTGTGGTTTGTTCCAGTATCCTTTCATTACGCAATGCCCGCGAACGATGATCTCGCCCTCTTCGGACTGGAGGCCTTCGTTAAACGATTCGTAGGTTTGCACCGTATAAATATGCCCGGTCTCTACGTTTTGTATACCAACTTCAATCCCGGGGATAATGCGGCCCACGGTACCATAAACCTGGCGGTGATATTCGGTGACCGACATTACCGGCGAGGTCTCCGTTAAACCAAAACCTTCCAGGATCTTGATGCCCAGGTCGCCGAAGAACTCGCCAATATTTTTGGGCAACGCGCCGCCTCCCGATATCATAAATTTCAACCGGCCGCCGGTGCGTTCTTTTATCTTGCTGAACACCAGTTTATTGGCCAGGTTAAATTGCTGCTGTAAAATAAGGTTGGGTTTCTTGCCCGATTCGAGCACCAAGCGGTGTTTGCGGCCCACGCGCAGCGCCCATAAAAATATCTTGGCCTTGGCGCCACCTGCCGATGTACCATTCTTGATGGCCTTATCGTGTATGCGCTCCAGCAAACGCGGTACGCAGTTCATTACCGTTGGCCTTACCTCGCCCATGTTTTTGGCCAGCAGATCAAGGCTTTGCGCGAAGGCTATCTTACAACCTTTAGCCAGGCAAACGTGGTAAGTGGCCGTACGCTCAAACACGTGCGAAAGCGGCAGGAACGACAGGAAGGTTTCGTGCTCGTCTATCACCGGTATCTGGTCCAAACAAACGCGAACATTCTCTACCAGGTTGCTGTGCGTAAGCATTACACCTTTGGGTGTACCGGTAGTGCCCGATGTATAAATTAAACACGAAAGATCACTTGGGATGATGCCCTCGCGCGCAGCGTTGATGGCAGCAGTATATTGGCTCACAAGCGTAGTGCCCTCTTCTATCAGTTGTGCCAGGCCGATCGCACCGGCGTTCAGGTTAACCTTATCGGTGTATTTCCCGAAATCGTCAAAAGCAGGTATAATGCGAATTAGTTCGGGGCAATTGTTGGCTATCTTTACTATTTTGCGTAAGAGAAAAGGATTGCCTACCAGTATCGTCCTCGCGCCGCTATCGTTCAAAATATATTCTATATCGGTTTCGCTTAGGGTAGGATATATCGAGGTATTTACCGCCCCTATTTGCTGTAAAGCCTGATCGTAGTACACATAATCGGGCCCGTTTTCGATGATCAGCGCCAGGCGGTCGCCCTTTTTTATGCCGATGCTGAGAAACCAGGCCGATATGGCATCGATCTTAGCCAGGGCATCCCTGTAGCTGATCTCGGCCCAGGTATCTTTTACCTTATGGATCATAAAAGTATCAGTATCGGGGTGGATGTTAGCTACAGTATTGCGGATAAGGGTAGGTACGGTGGATCGCTGGGTTACCGGATTCATCAAATTTCGGGGCTTGGTTTAACTGATTGTAAAACCAAATTTAATGTATTTGTAACTAATACATAAAAATATGTTTACCCTTTTTTATACCTTTAGTGTGCAGAGCAGCCTTCTTTGCCTGCAAACCCGATATAATTTAAGCCACTGATCATTACTCTGAACAGGCTGACCAATTATAATCTAAACCAAACCTAAAACAATGCCGCAACGCAACGTCAAATCAACATATACCAATTTTATATTTTTATTTGTTATTTTCAGGATACTGCTTAATGTTTTTGCCTTGCCGCACTACGGTTTTCAGCGCGATGAGATGCTGCACCTTGCCCTGGGCGATCATCTGGCCTGGGGTTTTAAAGAGGTTCCGCCATTTATCTCGTGGATAGCTGCGGCTTCAACATGGCTCTTCGGCACATCGGTAGCGGCTGCGCGCGTATTTACCACCATTGGTGCCGGTTTAATTATTTTGCTGACGGGCTTGATCACAGTGGAGTTCGGTGGACGAAAGTTTGCTATCACTGTGGCCTGCTTATCATTAACTTTCTCGCCGGCTTTCCTGGCGTCAGACTACCTGCTGCAGCCCGTTATTTTTGATCAGTTGTGGTGGCTGCTATCGGGCTACCTGCTGGTAAAATATATCAATACCAAACTGGTAAAATACTTGTATTTTTTAGGGATAGCCATAGGTTTCGGCTTGCTTACCAAGTATACCATGGCCTTTTATACGCTGGCGCTGATTATTGGCATTGCCTTAACGCGGCACCGCAAAATGTTGCTTAGCAAAGGCGTATGGGCGGCGGTCGCTATCGCGATAATCATCTTTTTGCCCAATATCATCTGGCAGTTAACACATCATTTACCACTGGTTACGCACATGCGCAAACTGCGCGAAACCCAACTCGATTATGTTAAACCTTCCGATTTCCTTATTCAGCAATTGATGGTGAATGGCTCGGGTGTGTTGGTTTGGTTACCGGGGTTAATGTGGCTGCTCATGTCCTATAAGCTGCGTACTTATCGCTTCCTGGGTTTTGCTTACCTGGCTACGCTGGCGCTGTTCCTGCTGCTTAACGGTAAAATATATTACCTGTTCGGTGCTTACCCGGTATTGTTTGCTGCAGGTGGTTATGGTATCGAACGTTTTTTAAAGGTGCGCGACACTGTCTTCCGCACGGTGGTTTGCGCGATACTTATCATCCCTAACTTCCTGCTACTTCCGTTGGTGCTGCCGGTAATACCTATTAATCAGGCTTTACCGGTATTTAAATTCGCGGGCGAAAAAATGGGTTTTGGTTTTGCCCTGAAATGGGAAGATCACAAAGTGCACCAAACTACGCAGGACTACGGCGATATGTTCGGTTGGGACGAACTCACCCAAAAAGTAGCCAAAGCCTATTATAGCCTTACGCCCGAACAGCGTAAACAAACTATTATCGATGCCGATAACTACGGTGAAGCCGGGGCCATACACCATTATGGTAAGCTGTATAACCTGCCTGATGTAGTTTGCCTTGACAGCAGTTTTGCGCTATGGGCGCCCGAAAATATCGATGCCAAATACATTATCTATGCCGGCCGCGATTTTACCAACGGCGAAAAGCTGATTACGGCTAATTGTATAGGCAGCTACAAAAAGCTTGGCGAAATTGATAACCCGCTTGCCCGCGAGAAGGGCACCATTATTTTACTGTTTGAGGATATTAAACCACCTATACAGGAACGTTACCGTAAGGAACTGCTGAAAACCCGGAACGAGTAATAATTTGTTCCGACATTGATAGTATAATTAAAAAATTTGACTATGCAAAGTGTAACTATAACTCCCAATAAAGCTACTATTGAGCTGCCGATACCCGAAAATTACATCGGCAAAAAGATTGTATTAAACTACACCATTGAAGAGGTAAATATCCCGGTACCTGCTGTCGCCGAAAAAGTAAATACGCCCGCGCCAAATGTTGTAGAACCGGCCCACCCAGGAGTGCCACCAAAAACTCTTCATGGCTCCGCGACATCTACTAATGGCGGTTCCGGAACCATGCACGAGCACGGGTAAAGATTGGCCTATACCATGCCCTCCATCCGCCTCGAAACTCTCATTAATGCCGATATCGAAACCTGTTTCGACCTGTCGCGTAGTGTCGACCTGCATATCCAATCAACCAAACACACCGGCGAAACGGCTATCGCCGGGCGCACCAGCGGTTTGATAGAACTTGGCGAGACCGTCACCTGGCGGGCCAGGCATTTCGGCATCTGGCAAACACTTACCTCGAAAATTACAGAGATGCAGAGGCCGGTTTTGTTTGTTGACGAAATGCAGAACGGCGCGTTTAAATCGTTCAGACATGAGCATCATTTTATTCGGCAGGACGATACAACTTTGATGATCGATGTTTTTACGTTCGAAAGTCCGTTGGGCTGGCTGGGTACATTGGCTAATCATTTATTTTTAACCCGGTATATGACCAATCTTCTGCACAAAAGAAACGAAGTGATTAAATTGCACGCCGAAAAACAATAACACATGCGCGGATTAAAAACTATCATCTTCCTCATCATCTCCAACACCTTCATGACTTTTGCCTGGTACGGGCATCTTAAATTCAAAGAGTTTAGCTGGGGTAAAAACCTGGGCCTGTTCACCCTGATCGTTATCAGCTGGGGGCTGGCCTTTTTCGAATACCTGTTTCAGGTACCTGCCAATCGCGCCGGTTTTGAAGGCGATGGCGGACCATTTAGCCTGGTGCAACTCAAAACCATACAGGAGGCCATCACCCTCATTATTTTTATGGTGTTTACAACCCTGTTCTTTAAAGACGAAAAATTGGGTTGGAATCACCTGGTGGGCTTCGGACTGATAGTTTTGGCCGTGTTCGTGATCTTTAAAAAGTGGTGAACTAAAACTTTAGTGTTAAAGAATGTTAAATAATATGGAGTTAACATTTCATCATGTACTTTTACATCACTAAATCATTTATCGCTCAAACACACTCCGTTCTTTAGGGTAAATAATTAAGGTCAGTTAATAGAAATTATAGGAAGAGGAAGCCGGTTTGACTTTCTCTTTTTTTATGAGCCGGCCTGTCATGGTGCCCCGATAGCTATCGAGGCTGTCGAAGCATCGAGCGTAAGGCCTCACCCGCCATCCTTCGACAAGCTCAGGATGACAGCCCAATATGAGTGCAAGGCCTGTTATGGTGAATCTGTCGAACCAGAGCGTAAGGCCTCACCGGCCATCCTTCGACAAGCTCAGGATGACAGCCCAATATGAGTGCAAGGCCTGTTATGGTGAATCTGTCGAACCACCGAGCGTAAGGCCTCACCGGCCATCCTTCGACAAGCTCAGGATGACAGCCCTTTGTATAGTTTTGATAACCTAACTCCAAAAAAGAAGCGTTAGCCTGTCATGGTGAGCTTGTCGAACCACGGTGCGAGGGCCTCTTCCTTATGCCTTTGACCTGGACAATTCAGGAAGCTGATCCCAGTTACCGTTAATTATCGCTTCTTTTTTCTCCCGTCTCCAGCCTTTCACTTGTTTCTCAAAATCGATAGCTTGATTTATATCGTTAAACACATGATGAAATAGAAGTTTAACCGGTCGCCTTCGATAGGTAAAAGCCCTGATATCCGTACCTTTTTGATGTTCTAAAAGCCTATTTTCAATATTATTAGTTACACCCACGTAATACTTTCCATCACTGCAAAGCAGTATATAAACGTAATATAGATGCATTTTCATCAATATATTATCAAAGTAAGTCCCGTCCCTGTCATGATGAGCGTGTCGAACCACCAAGCGTAAGCCCTCCCGCCATGCTTCGACAAGCTCAGGATGACAACCTTGTCTTTATGGCACATTATTTCCCCTCCAATTCAAATCCCCACTCTTTGCCCTTTTCAACAGCGGGTACACCCTTGCTCATCCATACCGGCATAGGCGCGCCCTTTAAAAAGTGATCAAAGAACTGCTGCTCGCGTATCTGTATGTCTTTACGGTTTTGGCGTTGTACCAGGTTGTGTGCTTCGCCATTGTATTGTAATAACCAAACCGGCTTGTTCAACCTGCGCATCGCGCTAAAAAACTCGATACCCTGGTACCATGGCACTGCGCCGTCGGCATCGTTACTCATAATCATCAGCGGGGTATGCACATTAGGCAGGTGAAACAGCGGCGAGTTGAGGATGTACAGATCAGGTTTCTCCCAAAGTGTGGCGCCAATGCGGCTTTGTGTATGCTCGTACTGAAACTCACGGCTTACGCCACTTTCCCAACGAATACCTCCATAAGCCGAAGTCATGTTGGCAACGGGCGCGCCGGCCCATGCCGCGGCGTACATATCGTTAACTGTAATCAGGTAAGCCACCTGGTAACCGCCCCAGCTTTGGCCCTGTATGCCAATATGCGCGGCATCAACCCACGGGTTTTTCTTTAAAGCTTCAACACCCGAGTTGATATATTCTACCGCCGATGGGCCGGGGTAACCAATTTCATAACTGATATCCGGCGCGAAAACCAGATAGCCATTGCTCACAAAATACGAAATGTTCAGGCGCGATGGGGTAGGCGCGGGCGTTTGATAAGTATACAAACCATCTGATAATTTTTCGTAGAAGTAAACGATCATCGGATATTTTTTTGTCGGGTCAAAGTTCTCCGGCTTGTACAAAATACCTTTAGAAGTGTGGCCCTTTGGCGTTGTCCAGTTAACCAGTTCGGCGGTACCCCAGTTATAGTTGGCCTGCTGCGGGTTGAGCGCGCTTAATTTTACTTCCTTTTTAAAGTTAGTGGTGGTGTAAAGGTCTGGCGATTGCTCGTAGCTGCTTTTGGTGTAAATAAACGCGTCGGCGTTTTTTGCCTTGATGATCGGGCTATACTCAAAAGGGCCCATCACCATTTTTTGCGGATCCTTATCGCTGCCTAAAACTTTGGTATAGTAGCCCCATTGCTTGGTTTCTTCATCCTGTACACGCAGCCAAACAGTTTGTTTAGGCACCAGGTACCGCCTTTCCGGATCAGTTTGTACATACCGCATGATCAGTTTGTTTTTGCGGCCCATACCGTTGGTGAAATTGGTGGCAGCGCCCGTTGCCGGGTCGATACTCCAGATATCGTAGCGATCGTAAATCAACACCTGCTTATCACCTTCCGTCCAGGTAACTGATCCGTATTGCGACGGATCATCCGGCTGATCGTTCAGTTCGTCACCAAATTTTACTGGTATGTTTTTAGTGATATTGGTAGTTACACCAGTGGCGATGTTATAAGTATACCAGTTTTGCCCTTTAAAGTCGAACCAGTAAATGTATTTATCTCCCAGCGAAACAGTATAGTTGGCCTTTATCTTACTGCTTATCAATTTGCGCTCACCTGTATTAAGATCTATTAAAAAGGCCTGTTTAACCGTAGGCGGGCCTTCCCATTGGGTTTGCGCGCGGGCGCCGGTGTCGCTTAAGCCTAAGGCATAACGCGCATTTTCCTGTATTACCAGGTCGGGCATGGCTATATCAGCCAACTGTATCATGTAGTTACCCTTAGCCGGGCGGATAACCGCTGTATAACTGCGGCGCAGGTCGCGCTGCAGGGTGTTCAATTGCTGCGGTTGCAGGTAATCGTCCTTATAGTTCCATATATCCAGCTTGGCAACCTCAAAGTCAACCAGGGTGGTATCGGCCGGTTTAGGTATCGGGGCTGTACCAAAAAACAAGTCGTTACCATTTTTGCTGAAATATACACGTCCGTCGCCGCTAACCGCCCATTTTTTCGGCATAGCACCCATCTCCGCGGCGGCTATTACGTCGGCGCTGTCTTTAGCCACGTCGTAATAGTACAGTTTATAAGGCTTTACCAAGGCTTTTTCCGGATTTTTTTCGGCGGTAAAAGCCATCTGTTTGCCGTCTTCGTCGAAGGTTAAACTGCGGTAGGTGCCTTTGCCGGTGCTTATCGGTTTGGCCACATCGTTGGTTACATCGTACACATACACGCCGGGTACAACATCTTTGTTTTTAGCAGGCGCGGTAACTACAAACAGTACAAATTTACCATTCTTGCTTAGTGCGTAGTCGGTTACAAAGTTGTAGGTGTGCTGCTTACCGTCAACCAGGTTTTTAATGGTGAGGTCGCCCCCTTCTTTTGATGCCGGTGCCGAGGCTGTTCCGCCTCCTGCTCCAGTCCGTCGGCCACCTGTAGCTCCGCCAGCGCGTGGTGCGGGGGCGGCTGTTGGTCTAGTACCCGCTGGCATCGCCGACGGTGTTTTTTTAGCGGTATCAGCCGGTGTATTGGCCAGGTAAGCAATTACCGAGGCCTTTTCGGCTATTTTGAATGATTTTACCGAAGGTATCCTTGTAATATCATGACTGCCCAGGCTTACCAAACCCAAAGTATCTTTAGGCATATCGTCGGCGCTTTTCTTTTTAATTTTAGCCTGGCGGATGTCTTTATAAAACGGACGGATCAGAAACACGGCATACTTCGAATCGCTGGTTAAACGTACCGTATCCGCCCGCGGCACCTCTAGTTTACGATTGTTTTTAGCATCGGTTATCACCAGGTTGGCATCCCATGCCTGAGGTTTAACCACGTAGGCCACCCACTTGCCATCATCGCTGATAAGCGTGGTACCCAAGCCTTGCCAGGTATCATAAACTGAATGATCGAGTGGTTTTTTTGAAGGCTTTTGTGCAAATGCTAGGGTTGATCCAATAGCTAAAATTGAAAATAGGAGTGCTTTGCGCATAACAATAATTGAGGCGGTTAATTAACCTTTAAATATGCTGAATATTTGGTTGACCAGCTAATTTAACAACAAAAAAGTTACAAATAACCAGGCCAAAAAAGAAGATTACAAAATGTTTATAGTTATTAAAACGAACTGACCTTTGCTCCGCCGGGACTATCCAATATAGGCAGAAATGGACTTTAGGCCACCGGCTCCATACTCTTGACTATTTCCCCAGTACCGGATGCGTAACCTTGCTGAAGTTATAGCTTATCGATGCGCTGAAGTTGCGGTTGCGCGAGGTGGAGTAATTTTGCTGGTTAAAGTTATCGCCATACAAATACGTGGTATAGCTGCTTTGGCCCAGCGGGTTTACCGCCATAATGCGCACGCGGTATTTGTTTTTGTTGAATGATTTACGGATAGCAAAGCTCGATGTTACCGAACCGTGATTGCTGCTTTGCGCCGAGGTATTGGTGTAGTAATTAAAGTTACCTTCGAAGGCGTAATGGTTTACGATATCCATTGATAAACCTGCCTTTGCCTGAAAGCTGATGCCGTTACGATTTAAGCGGGTGTTACCGCTGGATTGATACAGGATGCGGCCGATGGTGGTACCGCCGGTGAACTGCATTTTGCGGGCAGGGCGGTAGTTACCGTACAAACTAAAGCTGTTGTATGAGCTTGCACCCAGGTTATAATACGTGTTGCGGGTAATGCCGGTGGTATCGATAGTGCTGATACGCTCCACAATGCGCCTGGTGTTCTGGAAGCTTAAACGTGGGTAGATGCCCCAGTTATCGCCGTAGGCACCAAAACTGATATCGAACTGTTGGGTAAACGATGGATCGAGGTCGGGATTGCCATAGCTGATGCTTTTGCCATCGGTGCTTACGTACACCTGGGGGTTAAGCGTGCCCTGGTTTGGCCTGCCTATACGCTGGCTGTAGCTTAGGCCCACATTATACTTTTCCTTAAACTGTTTACCGATAGAAATATTAGGGAAAAAGTTGAGGTACGGCCTGATGCTGTAAGGTTGATTTATGGCAGATACGTTAAAGTTTACATCCGTAAGCTCGGCGCGGCTACCTATCCTGAACGACCATTTGTTATCCGTTTTGATGCTGAAGCTGGCGTAGCCCGAGTAGATATCCTGCGTGTATCTGAACAGGTTTGACAGGCGCATATCCTGCAAATATTGCTGCGTGGTTTGGTCAAAGTTCCGGATATCCTGGTTGTTATTATTGTTATGGATATTGGCCGATAGCCCGGTGTTAAAGGTATAGTGCAAACTGTCCAGCGGTTTGTCATAATCTACCTTGGCCAGCAAACCGTTGTTGGCAGCATCGGTAAGACTGGTTTGATTAATAGGTAAACGGCCCGATACCGGGGTGTTGTTACCATCCAGATAGTTTACATCCGAAAAACGATACCCCGACGCCGTATTGCCACTATAGGTTACGCTGGCATCCAGTTGTTCGCCGCGTTTGTTGATCTTCCAGGTGTAGTTCAGGTCGAACACGTAATTGAACGAGCGGTTACGGCTATCGTTGGCCTGGGTATTGAGGTTGCTGGTTACGTAATTGCTATCCAGGTAATAGGTATCGCTGTACGAATCGCCCCGCGAGTGGTTAAGGTTAAAATTTGTGGTAAAGCGGATATTCTGCGTGGTATCAATATCATAATTAATGCTGCCGCGCAGGTTTTGGCCATTGTTGCTGCCTTCGCGGTTAGCGTAGGCATTATGATAGAAAGTAGTATCGGCAAAAAAATTCTGACTCAATGACGAGCTTACACCTGTGCTGTGCCCGCCACCATAGGCATAGCTGCCGTTGATAGTTACCTTTTTGCCGTGATAAGATATATAGCTGTTAAAGTTATAGTTACCCAATGCGCCCGCATTGGCCGATAATGTGCCGTTTAGCCCAACCCTGTAGCCTTTTTTCAGGATGATATTGATAATACCATCGCCTTCGGCCGCGTATTTAACCGGTGGGTTGGTCATCACCTCGATCTTCTCTATAGCGTCGGATGGGAGAATATTGAGCAGATCGGTAATGTTTGACGTCATATAGTCCGACGGTTTACCATCCAGAAACACCCTGCTGTTGCGTTTTCCGGCAATGGTAGCGTTACCATCGATATCCACGTTTACCATCGGCACATTTTTCAATACATCTGTAGCGGTGGCACCTTCGCTT
>Ga0157373_10000336_pt1 | contig 38111 bp, 30 predicted proteins | sample C65metaG_FD_113460 | JGI IMG/M metagenome (GOLD analysis project Ga0157373, IMG submission 113460) | Corn rhizosphere microbial communities from Kellogg Biological Station, Michigan, USA - C6-5 metaG | ecosystem: Host-associated > Plants > Roots > Rhizosphere > Soil | place: USA: Michigan... | reverse complement strand
GATTTCGTTATTCATAGGGTGTCCGCAGAGTTGAGTTTGGGTTTAAGCGTTGGCAGGGCATTGTGGCCCGGCGTAGAGGGGTATTATTTCGTGTTTGGGTTGGGGCTGTAAAGGGGGAGTGGGCACACGAGTCTGACTACAGAACCAGCGGTGGTAGCTGTTTGAAGGTGCTGACTAAGCCTTCTCCCCAGCCTTTACGGATAGTCGTGAAGTAGGGATGGTCTTCGGTAATGCGATATTGCCGGGCATCGCTGAAGCTATCACAAGGGTAGATCATGACGTCGAGCGGCAGGCCAACAGACAGATTACTACGCAGGGTCGAATCCAGTGAAATCAGCGCGCATTGCATCGCTTGCTCCAGAGACATGTCGTAGTGCAGCACCCGGTCAATAATCGGTTTGCCGTACTTGCTTTCACCAATCTGGAAATAGGGCGTATCGCGAGTTGCTTCGATGAAATTACCCTGTGGGTAAATATGGAACAGACCAATATCATCCCCGTTGATTTGACCGCCGAGCAGCAGGTTGCAACTGAAGTCTGTCGTACTGCCATTCTGTTGTGCCTCACTGTCACGCTGGATCACCTCACGAACCGTCTCTCCTACCAGTGAAGCGGCCTCGTAAAGGCTGGAGGCATTCAGCAGATTGGGACAATCGGCATTCCTGCTGCGGTGTCGCAGCAGACTGATAATACTTTGAGTGGTCGCCAGATTCCCGGCAGTCTGAAGCACCAGCGTACGATCGCCGTCCTGATGAAATACATGCAGTTTACGGAAGGTGGAAATGTGATCCACCCCTGCATTGGTACGTGAATCGGATGCAAAGACCAGCCCGGATGACAGGCGCATGGCCACACAATAGGTCATACCACACTCCCCTCAAAAAAATGTGCACGCCATCAGCGTGCATGAAGTTTTCACCATCAGCAAGTCGCTACAGGTCAATTTACATCATTTGTACGGCGGCAATCGCGCACATATCTTCGTATCCACCGCCAATGCGTAAACCGCGCACCGGACAGGCATCCAGGTAATCAATACCCACAGCAAGCTTAAGATGTTGATCAGGTATACGGGTATTGTTGGTAATGTCAAAGCAGTGCCAGCGGTCTTCCACCCAGACTTCGGCCCAGGCATGGGTCGCGACATGTGCAGAATCTTTGCTGTGCAGGTAACCGCTGACGTAGCGTGCCGGTATATTCAGGCTACGGCAGCAGCTCAGAAAGACATGAGTATGATCCTGGCACACTCCGCTACCGGCGGCGAAAGCCTCAGCGGCACTGTCGGTCACAAGGGTAGAGCCAGGGGTGTAAGGCATCCTGAGCAGCAGGTCTCCCATCAGATTTTCCAGGGTGGTCAGAATCGCCTGGGGTTGATAATAGCGCAGGGCAAAAGCCTGAATCGCCATATCGGGCTGGGTCAGCGGACTGTGGCGCAGGAAAACTAGCGGCGACAAATGCCCCTGCGCCTGATCTTCAATGCCGTGTTCAATCTCCACCACGCCATGTGCCTGAATGGTGATGGACTCATGCGGTTCATCGAGTGTCAGCACATGCATGATGTTGCCGAAGGCATCAGTGGTGCAAACCGCCTTATCCGGTAAGGTCAGTTCCCAGGATAGTATGCGTTGATGAGGCGATTCCTGAGGCGTCAGCCGCAGGTACTGGATACTCCGTTGCACCGCCTGGTCGTAGCGATAATGCGTGTTGTGCTCAATGCTAAGTTTCATTGCGCCTCCAGATAAGTGTGATGAATACTTTCGGCGATCTCGTTTAACTGGGCGAGAAAGGCTTCCAGCCAGTTGTTCAGCCCGATTCTGCTGAGGTCTTTCATGGAACTAAAGCGCAGCTCGGCGTGCAGGATGTGCGCCAGGCGGCGTGGCTGGTTTGCACGGCCACCTATCAGCTCCAGTTGCTGAACCATATCGTTGATACAGGCCAGCAACGAACGCGGCAGCTCGTTGCGCAGGATCATCAGTTCGGCGATGGTCTCCCGGCTCAGCGGCTGCTTATAAATACTATGGTAGGCTTCGCGCGCGCTTACCGCCTGCAGCAGTGTGTCCATGCGGTAATATTCGCGCACCGGATCGTCATCAATATCCATCAGCCTGTTTTTCACCTCCAGCAGACGGGCGGTGCCATCAGCCCGTTCCAGCAGCGTCCCGAGACGAATAAAGTGCATCGCGTCGCTGCGGAGCAGGGTACCGAACATGGCACCACGGAACAGATGAGATCGCTCTTTCACCCAGTCAAAGAAGGCATCGGCACCGTCTGAGCCTATGCCCTGACGGCGTATCGATTTCATCGCGATCCAGGTGGCATTGATACATTCCCAGACTTCGGATGACAGACTGCCACGTACCGCATGCGCGTTGTTCCAGCCCATCTGCAGACAACTAAAAATGCTGCTGTAATTCCGGCTATCCAGGGCGAAAAAACTGACCAGATTGGGCATCGTCAGTGTCGGGTTGGTCTCAGCATACAGCTCGCTGGTGCTGGTCAGGTTGAGCGGTACCAGCAGATCATGATTACCCCCGTTGCGGATTGGCATCATCGACAGCTTGTTGGTGACGTCCAGTACCCTGGCGATATTTTCTGCCCGCTCCAGATAGCGGGCCATCCAATAGAGTTCACTGGCTGTCCGGCTCAGCATATATCATCCTCCAGTACCCAGGTGTCCTTGGTTCCGCCGCCCTGTGACGAATTGACGACCAACGAACCTTCCGTCAACGCTACGCGGGTAAGGCCGCCGGGCACCAGTCGAATCTCCGCACCACTCAGCGCAAAGGGTCGGAGGTCGATATGACGTGGTGCCAGTCCGTCGTTGACAAAAGTGGGACAGGTGGACAACGCCAGCGTGTTTTGCGCGATATAATTCTGCGGACGAGCCAGCAACAGGTCACGGAAGTGGGCGAGCTCAGCTTTGTTCGCGGCGGGTCCAATCAACATTCCGTAACCGCCAGCACCATGAACCTCTTTCACGACCATTTTTTCGAGGTTGGCCAGCACATACGACAGCTCATTTTTATGTCTGCACTGCCAGGTTGGCACGTTGTTGAGGATCGGTTCTTCCTGCAGATAAAAGCGCACCATATCCGGTACATAGGGGTAGATAGATTTGTCATCAGCCACGCCAGTGCCGATGGCATTGGCCAGGACGACATTGCCAGCCCGGTAAACCGACAGCAGTCCCGGTACGCCGAGCATGGAGTCCGGGCGGAATGCCAGCGGATCGAGGAAGGCGTCATCAACCCGACGATAGATCACATGTATTCTGCATGGCCCGGCAGTCGTGCGCATGAACAGCATGCCATCCTTAACGAACAGATCGGCGCTTTCAACCAGTTCAACGCCCATCTGCTGGGCCAGGAAGCTGTGTTCGAAGTAAGCGCTGTTAAAGCGGCCTGGGGTCAATACCACCACGGTGGGATCGTTAATCGGTGAGCTTTCGCGAAGCGTTTGTAAAAGATGCGATGGATAGCGTTCTACGGGAGCAATGCGTTGCTGCGCAAAGAGTTCCGGATAGAGCCGCATCATCATTTTACGGTTCTCCAGCATATAGGAGACGCCGGATGGGGTACGCAGATTATCTTCCAGGACGTAATATTCGCCATCACTGTTGCGCACCATATCTACGCCAACAATATGCGCATAGATATCACGGTGGAGATCAACGCCTTGCATACAGGGTTGATACTGTTCGTTAGCCAGAACCTGTTCTGCCGGAATGATTCCCGCCTTCAGAATATGTTGTTCATGGTAGATATCGTAGAGGAAGGCATTGAGTGCCTGCACACGCTGGCGAATGCCGGCATCGAGCATGGCCCATTCGGCGGCCGGTATAATACGTGGCACGCTGTCGAACGGGATCAACCGCTCAGCACCATTATCGTCATCGTAGACATTGAAGGTAATACCTACCCGGTGAAACAGGAGGGCGGCTTCTTCCCGCTTGCGCTGTATAGCCAGGTGGTCAGCCTGTTGCAGCCATTGCCAGTAGGCGGCGTAGTGGTCACGGTGCTCACCTTCAGCCAGAAGCATCTCATCAAAAAAGGGTGAAGCGGAGAGATTGATATTCAGCATCGTCACCTCGCAGACGTTAAAGGCTGTCAATCTACCCAAGCATAAAGTGTGCCAGCATCTGAAGAAGCGAAACGGTGCAAAGACGTAGTGTTGCAACGTCCAAAGCCCTTTTTTGGTGCAGGCCCAGCGCGGGAGTGTCTTAATATGGCGCTAAATGTGCCGTGGTGGACAAAAACCACCTTCGCCATAGTGATTCCGATATGAGCTGGATCCCCGCGGAATCGATCAAACGTATCGAAGTGGTGCGTGTGATAATGTCGTCCTTATACGACTCCGATGCGCTGGGCGGATACTCCATCTGGAATACAGGCGGGTCGTATACTACAGGTGAAGATATAAGTAAAAACAATGAGCAACACTGGCGCTGTGCATAAATTAAGAGAGTTTTACGCCTGTGATTAAGATCACTCTGTCGAAGGGTTTATGAATATCTGGTAACGGCAATAAGATTTAATCAAAAGCAGGAATCTTTATGCGCAATACACAACCAAGTCTGTAAGTTAAAGACATCAATTTATTTACCTGGTAATCTTGCTTGCTGTCAATTCAGCCTGTATCTGGTGATACAGTGATGAATAAGGTCCGGGCAGAAATCACCAGTCATCAGTGACTTTACAGTTGTGAAGAATATCGCTGAACCTCCGCTTGTTGAAGCATTCATGACAAAACCGGCCTTTGAATGATTTCTGCGCTGGCTTAACGGGAGTAAATAAGCGCAAACCCCCGATATTCAAACGTGCTGGATCCAGCATGTGGAAGGTAAACGTCTTCTTTCATCGCACCTGCTGTCGCGGAATTGTCTGAAACAGTGCAATGCTGTTCAGAATTCGTATTAACTGGATGTCTCAGATCCAGTAGGGAGTGATCCCGGGGCCACCTGAAGTGCCTCTTCAGCCAGCATAGCCCTGAGACGCGAACACTCCGCTTCAGATAGTCTGAGCTGTTTTCACTCAGAGATTTGCATGCCAGCAGAGTTCTTCTATCACCACGTGTAAAAGTGGCACCTGAAATAGTGTGCCTGCAGAAGAACTACCGGACACAACTCCCGTATTAGCCTCATTCAGAGTGATGATAAATGTTTTGTCGACAAACGCTTCTTCTCCAGGAGGCGTCACATGACTCGTTCAGGCGCTACCGGGGTCACGTGGTCATAAGTGGGGAGGGGCAGGCAGGGTGCGTCAAGTTCAGTTGTACGGCACAACGTGTTTGATATTCAGGGGAATGAATACCTGGATAGTAGCCAGGTGTTATGTGCCCGGTATAGAGCGTGACGACAATGCTCTGCTGGAAAAGAGAACCGCAGTGTTGTCGTAAAACTGTCACTGAAGCGGGCATACATCTGCGAAATGTAATCTGTCAGACATGAAGGTGGGTAGCAAAGCAGATTAACTCTGGCTGAACGTGGAATTCAGTATTGTGCAGACACCGCAGTCTGAAAGTTCCGGCTCACTCACTGCAAGCCTGTGAAAGGCTTCACCAGCACAAGGCGATTATGCCTGGGCTGAAGAAAGGCGATCAGAAGGTGTTTGGGGTGGCATACCTTTCATGACGGGATAAACGATATGTCTGGTGCCCTCCACACTTTGCAGACAGAGGCGTGAGGAACCATATGAGTATAAACAGTGACATAAAAATCATAAGAATTATTTCAAAAATGAGAATCAGGGCAGGGGGGCACTTATAATTGCAGCTGATGTTTCATTATCTGACGAACAAAGCGAAATGCGATTTTGATAAAAGCTACTAAGCAGTCATAGATGTCAAGACTTAATTAAGTTCTGACTGGAATAACATAATCAAAAAGCACTAAAGCGCAAATAAAATGATATTGATAATCATTATCAAACTGGTTCTGAGGAATAAACTCAAATCGATCGATTATACTGCGTTAAGATGAATGCTAAAAAAATATGCTTAAATTCTCCAGCATGCCAAGAGCAATGTACTGATAATAAGCCAACATAAAGCATATCAAGCCAATAACTATGCAAGATCTTAGTATGAAAATTAATTAATAGTTGGTCGTATATTCTAAAAAATAGCTGAATATGCTTTTTTTGTGCTGAATTATTCATTATTGTTAACAAATTCAATGTGTTATTATGCATTTTCGAATGATGAGTTAATATGTTTAATATTTAAATCAACGTAGATATGAATTTTTAACCGATTGATCTGCATAAATGATCATTGTGAATCTGTGTTGAAACTTATTTATTTATGTTTTTAGCCTATTTTATAGCCAAATTCAGGCCCGGTATGGTTGTCTCTTCGCAGCACAAGCATAATGACGTATGCACATAATTAGAGGAAATATCTGACATCATCATTTATAGCCGATTAATGGTTGAGAAATTGAGCAGGGTTTCATTCACACCTCAAAAGTAGTTCCGCCTCAGGAGCAGGAAAATTGATGCTGATGTCGTTTAGCCGATTATTTAAACGGTGCGGCAGATTTTTAAATGTAAAAATAAGGAGATTATTTTGGATAGCGCAGATATCGTTAATGAAAAGATCACTCTAACGAGCTTACCCAGTCGGTCCAGTGACGTAACATTCATGCTTAAGTTTTGTATATACCTTGCTGTTATTTTTATAGGTACATTACTAACTATTAGCGACCCAGTGTGGACAAAACTGATAGGAATATTTCTTTTAGGGGCAATGTTTGCTCATGGTGTTGAGTTGCAGCATCAGGTACTGCATGCTCAGGGCATCAAAAATAGAAAAGGTAATGAAATAATAGGGATTATTCTTGGGTTACCCATGCTGGTGTCTTATGCCGATTATAAGTACAGTCATCTTAATCATCACAAATACTTAGGCACGCCTCAAAATAAAGAGTATTTTGACTACGGGGACCAGTACGGCACATTGAATTTTGATACTCTCTTTTCTTTGTTTTCTCGTTTCTTCATGCTTCAGCAATATCATGGCTTCATTAAAAAAGCTTTTATAGCTATTACCTTCAGAAATTTTGAAGACACAACGCCAAAAGTTTCAAAGCAGATTCGGAGAGACTACCTGGTGATGCTGTTATTTATCATCGCATTGGCCACATTTTCATATTTTTATAACTGGGAAATTATTATTCTCCTCTGGCTGGTTCCATTTGTTATTGTGGCATCACCCATTCATGCTTTGATTGAAATGCCTGAGCACTTCCAGTGTAATACTGAAAGTACTCACCAATTTTCAAATACCAGGAGCATAAAAAGTAACGCCTTTATGACCTGGTTTACGAATGGAAATAACTTCCACGTTGAACATCATATGATGCCCGGCCTGCCTATCGATCGGTTGCATGATTTGCATGCGAAAATCAACGGCCGATATGAAAACTATTCGCCCACATATCGCGCTTTTTACAGGGAGATGTTCAGGTCAATTGTAGGGAAGAAGAATAATGAAACCTGATTTTTATACAAATGAGTCCAGGGTACTTCAGGATAAGTTTCTTAGTCGATCGCTAGCTGACCAACTTGTTAAAACAAGACGGCATCAGGAATTTTCAGATTCAGATCGGGAAATTATAAATAAAGCACCTTTATTTTTTTTAGCAACCGCATCTGCAGAAGGCTTTCCTGACTGTTCAGTGAAAGGTGGTAATCCGGGATTTGTGAAAATAGTGAACTCAACGATGCTTGTTTTTCCTGATTATGACGGAAATGGCATGTACCGGAGTTTAGGGAATATCAATGCCAACCCCCATATTGGGATGCTATTTCTTGAATATGAGGGAGAAAGACGGAAGTTAAGAATTAATGGTCACGCTACAGTAAGTGAAGAACCACATTTTCTGAATCAGCTTCCTGGCGCTAAGTTGGCGATTTTAGTAAAGGTTGAGGATATTTTTCCTAACTGTCCCAGATATGTACCTGAGATTGAGGTTAAGAAAAAATCTTTATTTAATCCTGCAGTGGGCTATGTGCCACCAGAACCTGGCTGGAAAAGTAAAGAAGACCTCAAAGATTATTTATCCCAAAGGATTGAAAAATGAAGAGACCGCACCTTAGCGAAGAAAAAGAAATGAAAATTTTTGATACCACACTTGAGCAGCAAAGAACGTTAAACACATTTTATTTGCGAGAAATCGGACTGCCGTCTGATTATGAAAAGTCGCCTCAATTAAATGAATACTTCGTTATCGAAGAAATTGAGAATCAGTGGAACCATTATGAAAATTCACGCATAGGTGTCCAGCAATTCCCGGACAATGCTGAAGGTTTTCTAACCTGGTACAACAAACTTCATATGGCTCACCGCAAGAAAGTGGCCCCCTTTTTCACTCGCCTTGCCGAAAGATCAACCTTGGAAGAGTTGTCATTTTATATTGCGATGGAGAACGAGGTCGACGGAAGGTTCGATGATGTCATCGCGCTGGCACAGCTGGGTATGACTGGAGACATGAAACTTGCACTGGCCGAAAATTACTGGGATGAAATGGGGATGGGTGTGTTGGAACAGATGCATACCGGCTTGTTTAATCAATCGCATGAGAAACTACGTGATATTGCAGGCGTAAGCTCAGTAAGAGTACATGCACCTAAAGAGGCATTAAAAAACGGCAACCTTTTGTTAATGTATGCATTGCGCAGAAAATATCATCCCCGATTGCTGGGGACGCTGGCTATTCTCGAACATACTGCACCCTACCGATTTGCAAAAACTGTACAAGCCATGCGTCGCTTAGGTATGCCCGACGATGTCATTTATTACCATGATATGCATATTCAGGTCGATGCGAACCATGGCAAGCAACTTATTGAAAGAGTATTAATGAATCTTGCTAAAAATAACCCTGAAGTCATTGCTGAACTATGTATAGGCTGCCTGACTAGATACAACGTTGCGGTTGACTATTACAACAGCGTAGAAGCAGAGATGAATAAAATCGCCACCGTTAAGATGAAGGAATATGAAAATGAGTAATGCCACTCTAGATAATGTCTCGTCTGAAAATATAAAAAACCTGAAAACTGAACGTTTTGTTTTTGGTAGTGCCTGTGACGTTTTAGGTATTGATTTCCTTAATCATTCGGACTGGCAGAAATTTCAAAACTTTTTCACGAACCTTGAGTTAGATAACTATATGATGGATGGAGGTTTATATCGAAAGCGCCGTTTTGGCCGTTTCAAATGGTTCAGTGATGGAGACCGTCTGGAGCAACAACCCCAGACCGCCTACACTCAGCCGCTTTATTTTAACCCACTTAATGGCGGCATCGAGCGACACTTTGCTCCGCTTACAGATAACATTGTAAACAGTCCTATTTTAAAGCTATTGCTTCGAAAGCTTGCTAATGCATATGGTGAACTCGAGGATATCAATACATGGAAAATTAATACTTATTTTAACAGGATTATTTCAACGCAAGATTTTGCTGGTCAGCCTGTTCCAGAAGGAAAACACCGCGATGGTGTAAAGTTTAGTTGCCTGTTTATGGCTAATCGTTCGAATGTATCTGGAGGCTCAACAACACTGACGGATATTCTGTATCAGAAACATGTCTTCACCGGAACACTTGAAAATCCAGGGGAAGTTCTGATATTTCGCGACGATACCGTCATTCATGACACTAGCGCAATCGAAGTGAATAGGGATGCTAAGGAAGGATATCGGGATGTGCTGGTCATCGAATTTTATTGAAATTTGAGGATATAGAGTGTGGGAAATAGTCTTGCAAAACCTCTCAATGAGAACTGCGAAAAGCTATTTTTAAAAAAACTCGAGGGAAGTGAAGTTTACAAGTGCCTCCCCTTGTTGCGACAGCTTTACCCGGATTTATCAACTGAGGTGCTGACATCACGGTTAGAGGAGATAAAATATCTCAACTGGGCCTGCGTGGGTGTGTTCAGTGGTATAAACCTGGTTGGCATGTCGGGTTACTGGATAAACACCCGACTTTATTGCGGTACATACTTATATATTGATCACTTTATTGTTGATGCGGAGTTACGTGTCAGAGGTGTAGGCACGCTTCTGATGCAGGAACTAAAAGATATTGCTGTCAGGAATCATTGTAGCCACATCTGTCTTGATACTTTTACTGGTAATTCTCAGGCTCAATATTTCTGGGCAAAGAACAGATTTGATATCGTAGGCTTTCATTACGTTTTAGCGAATAAACATTAAAGGATCTACCATGGTGCAGAATTACTCCCGAGAGCTGATTTACAGTCGTATGTTAGGCATTGTAAGTGAACAAGAACTGCATTTACTCGCCGAGAAAACTATCGCAGTGCCTGGTTGTGGTGGGGTGGGTTATACGCATGCCGAAGCACTGGTGCGAATGGGCGTAGGAGGGGTTCACATTGCGGATTTTGATACATTCGGCCCTGAGAATTTTAATCGACAGTTTGGAGCCAGTATTCATACTGTTGGGCGTAAAAAAGCGGATGTTTTGCGTGAAAGATTACTTTCTATTAACCCGGCATTACGGTTGACTCAATTTGATGGCGTGCGTCCTGATAACGTCGATCAATTCTTATCCGGCGTAGATGTGTTATGTGACGCGCTGGATTACTTTGTCATTGAGCCGCGTATTCTTTTGTACCGCCGCGCACGTGAAATTGGCATACCAGCAGTAATTGCCTGTCCCATCGGATTTGGCGGCACATTGCATTACTTTGATCCCCAGTCAATGTCCTTTGAGGACTATTTCTCACTGACAAATGATATGGATGAGACACAGAAGCTGATCAATTTTGGTATCGGTTTAGACCCCCTGCGTCTTCACAGTAGCTATCTCGATTCACCGAAGCTTGACTTTACCAAACAGAAAGTTGCGTCAGTGAGTTCAGCCTGTTTACTGGCCACCACGCTTACCTCAACATTTACATTAGCGAAACTACTCAATCGTGATATGTTTTTTAAGCCGGTCCCTTATGTCCATCAAATCGACTATATGGCTGGTCGATTTGAGCAAACGCTAGTCAGTGAGGGGGTTACCGGTCTTAAATCTGCAATGGAACTTCAGGCTCCGTGCTAAGAAGTGCCGGGCAGAACGGGTTATCTCAACGAAAATGGCAATGACATCATGAAAGCACGCATTTTTATAGATGGTGAAGCAGGAACCACAGGTTTGCAAATTCATTCTCAGCTAAGATTGCGAGAGGATATTGAACTGCTTGAACTGACCCACGCTGACCGCAAAGATCCGTTGAAAAGGAGTCAGGCACTAAATGAATGCGATGTTGCCATTCTTTGTCTGCCTGATGAAGCAGCACGAGAGGCTGTCTCCTTTGTCCGGAATCCCGGTGTCAGAATTCTGGATGCAAGCTCAGCCCATCGTTCTTCTGCGGGGTGGGTTTATGGCATGCCCGAGCTTACATCTGGCCAGGCGGTGCTGATTGCTCAAGCTAACAGGGTAACGAATCCCGGCTGCTATCCTACTGGCGCCATCGCTGTGCTTCGCCCGCTGACAGAGTCAGGCATTGTGCCACGTGATTATCCCGTTAATGTCCATGCTATTTCAGGGTATTCCGGTTCCGGGCGTTCATTGATTGAAGCTTACGAAGATCCTGCCCATCCGGAACCCTCAACGGCCGCTTTCCGCGGTTATGGTTTGAGTCTTAAACATAAGCACGTTCCGGAAATGCAAAAACAGTCATTGTTGGCATATCCTCCTTTATTCACACCATCCTATGGAAAATACCGGCAGGGTATCGTTCTCTATGTACCGTTACACTGTAGATTGCTGAAGCTGGGCACCACTGCAAAAAACATTCATGACGCGCTGTCTGATTTCTACGCAGCCTCTGAATATATTAATGTTGTTTCAAATGAGCAGGCAATGCAGGTAACTCAGTTAGATCCTGAATATTTAAATGCTACAAATCATCTTGATATTTATGTTTTCTCGAATGAAGCGTCTGGACAAATTCTTCTGGCAGCAGTATTCGATAATTTAGGCAAGGGTGCATCCGGCGCTGCAATTCAGAATTTAAATATCATGTTGGGGAAGTAAAGCTTTCAGATAAGAACCTCCTTTCCGTGAAGGAGGTTATCAAAAACCACTTAATAAATTAACTCTTTATATTCCAAAGGAGTGATGTCCCTATGAAAAGTTGCGGCGAAATGATCGCTAATCTGAGTTATGAGCAGATGAATATCTGGAACGTTCATAATCAATATTCAGATATCCCTTTATTCAATGTAAGCTATTTATATCATGTGAAGTCAGGGTTCATTGATGATAATTTTATAAAAGCAATTAAATGGGTTGTGTCGCGGCATGGAGGGTTTTCATCACGAGTTGGCGGGGATGCTGAGAATGCTATGCAGTTTGGGCCATCAGAAAGCGAAGACCGAATTAACGAATATGTTTATTATTTTGAAAAGGCTGAATCTTTTCGGGAAGCTTATGATCTCATTATCATGCGGAGTGCTGTACCTTTCCGTCTTAACCTCTCTTCCCCTATACGTGCTGATATTGTGCCTATGGATGAAGGCGAGTTTCTGGTCAACATCACCGTTCATCAAATTATATGCGACTGCTGGTCTGCATCACTTTTCTTCAAAGAATTGAGTGCCACCTACAATGCATACTTGATAAACGAAGAACCTGAAGTTACTTCAATTACTCCTGCTTACATGCGCTATTCACTATGGTTAGAGCAGCCTGAACAGCAGCTAAAAATTAAGCAAAACAATCAATACTGGATACGCTATCTGGATGATGTACAAATACCATCAGCACTTTCTCAATATACTGAAGCCTTAGAAAACAGACCCTTTTCGGGCCATTATGTTTCTGAGCGAATTTCTGAGGAAATGCATAAACGAATTTGCGCTCTCGCTCGGGAACAGGCGATCACACCTTACGTTTTATATATAACGTTGTTTGCTGCATTCCTGCAGCAAGGGAGTCAGCAGCATGATTTCACACTTTCCTATCCCAGTGTGAGCAGAAACATGCCTGGTTCAGAGGATATTCTGGGCCTTTTCACGCGACTTTTACCGTTGCGCTTTCGTTTTGATCAACCTGTCTCGCTAAAATTGCTCGCTGCGCGTACGTATGAGAACTTTCTCGACAATGCAGAGCACGATTTGTGCTGTATCAGTGATGTCATCAAGGACGCAGAAATAAAAAATACAGAACTGCCTTTTAGCTTGTTCAAAGTCGTGTTTGGTCAGGTGGGCAGGCGCAATCATGGGCTTGATTTCAAAGGCACCTGTATCGAGAGCGTTGCATTGCATTCAGGACTGACGAAAACAGACTTACTGATTATGCTTGATTTGCATGACAGAAAGCCCGGGGTGTTTATTGAATATTCATGCAATATTTTCACCGAAAAAAACATCGTGCTTCTCTGGCAGGATTTTACCCTTTTTATACAACGAGCACTGGATAATAATCTTGAACTGCATGCGGAAATAAAGATGACGGCCTCAACGCCATTAGCGATATCAGGATGAATCCATTTTTAACTTAATACATCGTAACTTGTAGATTAATTTTATCACTATTATAGCAGGCAGCGTTGTTACCCTGCCAGGCATTCTTATATTTTAAGGTTCTTCCGATGATTAAAGATATCAACAACCCTGGTATAAAATATGGTTTATCGATCGAGCAGAAAAAATTATGGTACCAATTTATTCAGCATCCAGACAGTACGGCCTACAACATCACAGAAGAATTTGCCTGCTCGGGAAACATCAATATTCCCGCGCTGGTTTGCGCTCTAAAAAAGACTATTAATGATACACCCTCTCTCAGAGTCATATTCAGTGACGAATCTGACCAGGTTCTGCAACATGCTGCCACCCACTTAGTCAATAAGGGAGAATACATCACTGTAAAAGAAAATTTTAGCAGCGCCCACGATGCCCGTTACTTTGTGCATCAACACTCTCGCCGTTGCTTTAATTTATACAATGAAATTCCAGTCAGAATGGTAATTGCGCGATACCAGACTGGAAAATGGATTATTGCACTGAATTTTCACCATATAGCTATCGATGGCTGGTCGGCCCGACTGTTTTATGTTGCTTTGAACCGCAACTACAAAAATCAGCTTTCAGGTGAGGAGCAGCCTGAGAATATCCTGCAGGCTGACTACCCGAACTACATTACATGGCAACAGAATGCTGAACAGCAGCAGTCACGCCAGCTCAGCCATACTTACTGGCGTAACTATCTCGAGGGGATCACGCCCATTCTTGAACTGCCGGTAGATAAGAAAAGGGGAGGTAACTTCAATTCTTCAGGATCGTCAATAATTCTGCCCTTGCCTGCCGCTATTTTTCAAGCGATCAAAAAATCAGCCAAAGTTCTTGATGTGACAGAATGGAGCTTTTACATCACAACTTTCTCGGTGTTGCTGCAAAGATATTCTAATCAAACTGATTTTTGTGTTGGCTATCCCGCGTTTAACCGAAGTATGCCGGGTAGTGAACAGATGAGCGGCTTGTTTACGAATACACTGGTTTTAAAAGCAGATATGGATAAATCAGAGTCTTTTTCTGCGTGCGTGAAAAGAGTTTATGAGAGGCTGCTGACAGGTTTTGAATATGATAACGTTCAACTTGAGACAGTTATAAATGATATTAACGTCCCGCGCGGTGCTTCGTGCAACCCTCTATACCAGGTTATCTTTGCCCAGCAGGATCGTCGTAATTATGGTCTGAACCTGTATAAAACCCACATGCTTCAGGATGTAATGCCTGTATCTGATGTCAAACTTGATCTAAGTGTGATGATCGATACGGATAACGAGGGAACAAGGGGTATTATCGAGTATTCTGATCATTTATTTAATCAAAAAGAAATTGAGGTGCTATGGCATCACTACCTTGAGCTTCTTAACCGCTATGCCGCTAATGTCGACCAGCCGCTTTATTCACCTATGCTGTCTGATATGGACCCACAGCCTGCAGGCAAAGTTTTATCGCACACAAAACCTACTTATCATTCATTGAACTGCTGGTTTGAGTCTACAGTAGAAAAATATCCACAACGTGTCGCAGTAGAATATGGAAATGAAAATCTTACCTATTGTCAACTAAACGATAAAGCAAACAGCCTCAGCCGGGAGCTTTTAAGACAGGGTGCAAAACCGGGCGAACTTATCGGACTCTCCTTAAATCGCTCTGAATCTTTAATAGTAGGTATTATCGCTATTCTGAAAACGGGTTGTGGTTATCTGCCTCTTGACCCTACTCACCCTGCGTCAAGAATTGATTACATTTTACAAGACACACAGTGCCGTATCGTTGTTACGGATGCATTGGCAGCCTCCGCTTTATCCGGGAAAAATCTTCGCCTGGTTGATGTGACTTTCTGCTCAGATGAAAAGAAGATCCGTACTCTGGGCGAAGTAATTAATCAGGGTTCTTCACTGGCATATTGTATTTATACCTCAGGCTCTACAGGTAACCCCAAGGGGGTGTTAATTTCGCATTCAAACGTGATGCGCCTTTTCCAAAACGTTCAGCCCTGGTTTAACTTTAGCGAGCATGACGTATGGACACTATTTCACTCTTACTCATTCGATTTTTCGATATGGGAGATATTCGGTGCATTGCTCTATGGAGGGAAGCTCGTCGTGGTTCCCTATGACATCTCTCGCAGTCCGGATGATTTCCGCAAGCTCCTGAAAGATCAAAAGGTGACGGTCTTAAACCAGACGCCGTCAGCGTTCAACCAATTGAGTTTAGTTGAGATGATGAACTGGGATGAAAGCGATTATTTAGACCATCTTCGGTACGTCATCTTCGGCGGAGAGGCACTGAATTTTGCCTCTCTAAGCGGCTGGATATCCAAGTATGGTGATGACCGGCCCTCGCTTATCAATATGTATGGCATTACAGAAACTACGGTGCATGTCACTTACAGAAAAATCTCTCTGGCTGACATCATAAACAATACCGGTAGTTTAATTGGAGATCCCATACCCGATCTCGAAATAGCAATTCTCGATAGTAAAGGACGTCCTGTTCCCTCTGGCATGGTAGGTGAAATGCACGTTGCCGGTGCAGGTCTGGCTATCGGGTATCATAATCGTGATAGTCTGAATCGTGAAAAATTCATTTCGATCACCGTGAGAGGAAAAGAAAAAAAGTTCTATAAAACCGGAGATTTAGCAAAAAGGCGCTTTGACGGTGAGCTGGAATACTTTGGTCGGGCTGATAATCAGGTCAAAATTCGAGGTCATCGGATAGAGCCTGGCGAGATTGAAAACGCACTGATCACGCTTCCGGATATCTTAGAAGCTGTGGTATTAGCCCGTCCGGATCCTCATGGGTTGGTAAGATTAAAGGCTTGGGTAAGCGTAAATGCAAAAACTCAGCGTAATCCTTTACTTATCAAGGCTCAGTTAGCAACAACGCTACCTTCTTATATGGTACCACAGGACATAATCATCATCGATTCGCTTCCTTTGACCACCAACGGAAAGATTAATACCCATGCTCTGCCGGATCACACCAATGAGGAGCCCGTTTCAACGCTATCCGAAAATGCCCGGACATCGATTGAAGCGTTGTTGGTTGACATCTGGTGCAACGTCTTAGGGCGCAGCCATGTGGGTATCCATGAAAACTTTTATGCTCTGGGGGGGGATTCACTACTGGCGATCATGTTCATTCAGCAGTGCCGAAAACATCACCTGACGCTTAGCGTTTTAGACCTGCTGAATCATCAGACAATCGCAGAACTGTCTGAGCACACAAGTCATCACCAGGCCATTGAAAAGCACCAGCCTGATGCAGAAAAAGGCGAACCGAATACAGCAGGCATGTCAGATGCGGCTGGGAATGTTTATCCGATGTCGGGCATGCAACAGGTGATGTTTGAGCACTACCGCAGAGGCTCAATGCAGCGTTCAGGTGTTTATCACGTTCAGCAATCTTATCGAATCAAAGATACAAACACGCGTCCTCAGGCGATGTTAAAAGCGATAAAAATGCTGATGGCGGCCCATCCCATTTTGAGAACGGTTGCCTTTTTTAACTCAGAATTGGGATGGAGGCAAATGTTTGCTAATGAGATGCCGGTAGATTTCAAATTTCACGATCTTACGCAAACTTCCTGGCATGAAATTGAAGAAAAAGTGGCAAAAATAAAACAGCAGGACTTAAATAATCCATTCACATGGAATAGGGTTGATAAAGCACTTTTCAGGTGTCACTGGTTACAAATTTCAGCATCCGAGTTTGAATTGTTGTTATCAACCCATCATGGAATTGCAGATGGATGGGGTAATCAGGTGCTTTTGAGACAATTATTTGATCTTTATTTGGCTCTCAGAAATGATGAGGATGTTAAAATTAATATCCACCCTAACGTTTTCCTTGAGTATCTGGCTTTAGAAAAAAAGAATACTGCTGACAGAGGGCATAAACATTATTGGTTGCCATTTAAAAAAATGAAGAGCACAAGCAATGGTGCAACGTCATCATCTGTAGTTTCAAACCCTAATTCGCGCATCGATAGATTAATCGAAAGCGATTTGTTTGAACGTCTGGGTCAGGTTGCAAAAAGTCATAAAATTACATTGAAATCAATAGTTCTGTGCGCACTTCATTCGGCTTTATTAAAAACAAACAGCACGTACGATAATGTTATTGGTGTTGTCAGTAATGGGCGGAAAGATGATCTAAGTGATCCTCTTTACTCACTGGGCCTATTCTGGAACATGCTTCCTTTAAGCTTTTGTCAACTGAATTCATTACCACTGATGAAAAGTACGCATGCGAAACTATTAATGTCAGAGAAATTTTGTGCCTATCCTGTATCCCTGGAGGGGAATTATTTTCAACCCAGCGTGACGTTTAACTTTGTTAATTTCCACAATCGTTTTACCATGAGTGATGATTGTGCAATCGAACTGTTAAGTGAATATTGGCACGATCGTTTTCATTACCCGATCAATGTCTATGTATCAGGGGGAGGTCATACTGATAAAAATCTGATCAGAATCGAAAGCGACAAGGGCTATATTGATGATTCTGGTACCGCTGAACTGATGGATGCATTTATATCTAATCTGTCAGATCTTTCAAAAGAACGTTTCGGAAATGCTCATCAACATGCGCTCTCTGATTAGTATAAATGCCGTCATTGATTCATTCTATCAGCATGAGGATGCTAATAAATATGTCAGTAATAAACGAAGTTGAGAGTGTCATTTTAGATGTGTGGAAAACAGTGCTCAACAAAGAGGTGATTGAACCCGAACAGGATTTACTCGCCCTGGGGGGGCAATCTCTTGATGCATTAAAAATTGCCAGCGAATGTCAGAAACGTCTCCAGAGACCTGTGACAATGGTTATGGTTCTGCGCAATCGTACCGTGTCTGGCCTTGCAGAAGTCTTGAGTAAACCTTAAAAGTCTGCCTTTTGTTTCAATGTACTCTTAAACACTAAGCGTAATTTAAAGTGAAATTCACTATAGAGTAATGATTTTATAGTGAATTTCACCATTATCCCATTTTAAATAAATCATTGACAGGCATTATCGTGTCGCAACTTCCCATTAACATCATTGTTACGGTAGCATTCATCCTCTAAGGCACTGAGAACGATACGCAAAGGCAAGCCCGACATGAAATTAAGAAAGCTTACTAAGTTCTATGGCATGCTAACCCTGCTCTATTTCAGCGATATGGTTGTGTTAGTCGGGCTAATCTGGAACACGTATAAAGTTACCCATTCTCCTTATTTTCTTGGGGGTGTGCTTTCTGCGAGCGTGCTGATCCCCTTTATTACGCGTCGTTTTTTTGTAACCATAAATCTCTTACATCTGAACTTCTCTCAACTTTTTACCTTCCGAATGATTGCCTACCTGTCTATCGCAGCAACGGCAATGTTTAATTTCTCATCTGGCTATGCTGGCACGGCATTGATCATTATCCTGTATGGACTGTTAACGTTGTCAACGCTCAGTACCTTTGAAGCAGGCAATTTTAAATTAGTGCGCGCCGGGCATATAACCTCTGTTAATTCATCAAGGCTGTTACAAACAGTTATCCAGACAGGTGCTTTTGCAGGCGCATTGCTGAGCGGTTTGTTACTGGATACCTATACCTTTAACAGAATAATACTATTTATCAGTGTTTTCGATATTGCGATGAGCTGTATAGGTTATTTTCTGATGGCTGATCTTCCAGGCTTGTATGAGAAGCCTGAAGTAAAGTCTGCTAGTACCCGCGCTCATCCATCTTCTTCTATACAACCCCAGCAAAAGATGCTCATTTTATTAATGGGTGTAATTGGTCTTCATATTTCCTCTTTTAATATTTTAACCCCGGCGATTTATCAAAGTTTAAATCACTGGGGAAGCGAACAGTTTGGTATTGCCAGTGGTGCAGCCTGCTTTGGCGCTTTTCTGGCCGCGGCGGTTACGAGTAAAAAAGAACGTTATCCCCTTTATGCCATTCTGCTGGTGCTTAGTGATGCGATTTTTTGTCATATCGAAATTCAGAGTGTTAATGTCGTTTCCTGCTTCTTCCTTGGATTATTTCTCAATCTGGTTCGTATTGGTTTACGCACTGAGATGATCGATTCTATTACTGAGCAACAGTCCGAAGAAGCGGTAGCAGCTCATGTCACAACAGCCTATTCAGTATGTCAGGCCGCAGGCCCTATCATCATGGCCCTGCTTATTTCAGAGACGATGATGGGTATCAATGCCGCAAGGTGGCTTCTGCCTGCGGTTGCTACGATTCTGTTAACCGGGATACTTATATTGAGCTTTCTCAAAAGAAATATGCGTGCCGCAGACAGCCAGCTACACTCAGATTTCTCAACCCGGAAAAGCAAGAGTTCATGAAAAAATTATAGATGGCTCTACTGTCACTGCTGGTGGTTCTGCCAGTGACGGTAATGGCGCAAAAAGCAGAGATGAAAATGACGCACGACATGCCTGAACCCCCCCCTCATCAAAAGCGTATAGGGCATGCAGGAGATGCATCACAACATGATGGCAGCAATGAAAGAGCAGGATCCCTGACAGGGCTTCTGCCAGCGGTATGGCAGAGCATCACAAAGGCGCTATTGCCATGGCGGAAACGGAGCTGAAATACGGTAAAGATCCTGAAATGAGAAAATGGCGGAGGAGATGATTAAAGCGCAGAAGGCTGAAATCGAACAGCTGGAAAAGTTGCTGAAGCAATAATGGCTGCGAAGGCAGTGGCGTGTCCAAGCTGTTGCCATTCAGCTTGTTGAACACGGCCCAGTTATCTTCGCAATCAGGTGTGATGAAGACACTGCCGTTGCTGAGCGTGTAATAATTCCAGTACCCGCCGTTGTAGGCTTCGCACAGGCGGTCCATCCAGGCGAAGGCACGAGGCTCCAGCAGCATCCATTGGGGGATTTTGCCGAAGTGCTTCGGCCAGAAGTTAAGGCGCTGCCTGTCTGGTAAGAGTGACGCGGTGATTAGTGATGTGATTTGATCCATGTTGATTCCGTATTAGTGGTTTGAAAACAAAAAGGACATGCTTCCCGGAGGAGGCATGGCCTGAAGTTTTTTTAAGTGAGTGCTGATAAGCTGGGGTGTGGCAGTTGCTCCTCTCAGCCAGTCGTGACGGTTAATTCAAGGCAACTGATACTGACAATGGCTGGTAATATTGCGGATCGAATATAGACAGTGGCAGGTCGGTTTGATGCCCTGCATGTATTTCAGTTACCTTCAAAATTTCAACGGCACTGACACCTTCAACATATTCATGCCCCAGAAAAGCGTTTTGTGAACGTGTTGCGTCGCTTTCTCCCAAGGGACCAACTTCCATGACGCCTTGCGCGAGCGTTTTGCCAGCTTTGTCTTTCAAATCCAGTGACACATTCAGTTGGCCGAAACCTGTCCCACTTCCGCCGTTATCAAGGCGAAACTGATAAACACAAATATTGCCGGGAGTCTAGACTGTATCGGTGTTACGGATACTGATGTAGCGTTGTTCGTCGGCCTGTGCGGATTGCAAATGGCATCACGTCAAACCAGCGATGAAAGGTAGGGCTTTAAGAAATTGGTTTAAAAATGATGCTCCTGATTTTGGTAAGGGGTCGCTTTGGTGTTGTTGGAAGGCCCTTAGCAGTTGCCAGTACGACGACATAGCTCCGTCAAACTTTGTTGTGCTACCCATTGCTGTAACTTCCGATCTTCTTCCGAACGTTTAGCTGCCAGAGCAGCCTGCTGCTGCTTGTTCACACAATTATCCGACATGACCATAACGACTTTCGGGGTCATCTGCTGTCTGATCTTTTTTGCTTTAGCATCGATATCATCAACTGGCGGGTAGCTAAGAAGATCATCAATCGCTTTTTGTCGTGCTGAAGATTGATTGTCGATAATAGCGAAATAGCATCCTTCACCTTTGTCTTCTCCCTGATAGACCGTTTCAATGTCATTGTAGGTTTCACCTACAGGCTCCATTTTCAGTTGGCGAATCGTGTGCGTCTTTTTATCGGCAAGAAAAAGCGCACCGCCACCACGGACACGTAACAGAAACTGTTTCGTCCACGGATAGTTATCAATCACACTGGCCTGATAGAGCATGTTGTGCAGTGTGTTGTCATCCATGCCATTGGCAGATTTCCAGCCTTCAGCCTGCATGTATTGCCAGGCTTTAACAGTTCCGACAATATTTCCAGCTTCAGTTGGGAGAACAGCCCCCAGGAAAATGCTGGCAGCCAGCGCTGTAGTAGTAAGCAGTTTCATAATGATTATTCCTTTTGATGTACAAGGCCGCCGTTGGTTGCGACTAGCATTGAATTGAAAAAGCGAAAGAGGGATAAAGCCTGAAGAAAATCCGGGCGTGAGAGGATGTCGCGCACAGTGATATCCGGGGCAAAACTGTCCTTATGGAGCGTGATTGCCCGAATATCCGTCAAAGGAAAGACGGCAATCCGTGCCTGATGCTCCCCCGTCAGATACCACTCGCCTTCACGCAGAACCAGCCGATAGGGAGCGAGACCTGTACAGCGGCAACCTTTACCGAGCAGCGTCACCTTTCGATGTTCAGATACCGCGCTCACCAACCGAGTGAATACGCCTGAGTCTGGTGATGAAGCCTGAGCTGCTCCCTGCCAGATAAGGCAAGGAGACTCCCCTGGTCCGCTCAACAGTGAACTGACCAGATGGTTATCCATATCTGGAAACTGTGCTTCAACGCCTGACTGGCGAGCAAATGTCATTACCGCTGGCTCTCTCTGTCGGCTACCGGATAACAAACGGCATCGGCCTTTACGATACTCCAGGTCCAGATACATCAGCCGTTCCCGAAAGTCCCGGCGCAGGGTTCGAACCGACACACCAAATTCAGTTGCCAGCACATGCAAATCAAGTGTTTCGCCAGCCACCAGACGGCTGATAATTAACGACAGTCGGACGGCAAGCCGATCATGACGACGTTCAACCTGAGCCATGAGGCAGGTTCTCCAGTGTGATAATTAGTTGAAAATATAAAGAATATTCTAGCGAGGGTGTGGGACAGGGAATGGACACCAGACGACGTATTTTTTACAGTTGCCAAAATCAACGGTGACGGGACGTCAAGGGGAAACAGTCGAAATTCAGCGCCTTATTAAACGCCAGAACGGACAGGATATGTCCCGAAGATAATGGCAGGTAAGCCAGCTCAGAAGAAAATCCAGTCCCAAACGGCACGAGCAACGGACACCACCGCCTCACGGACAGTACGGATGACCGCTTTTAGTGGCGAGGGTACAAATGATGCCGCTTCCGCAGAATCAAACACTTCTCCGACCGCATTACCAAAGCCCTCACGAGCCTGCTTTTTTACCGGTTCACTGCATAACCTCCCATGCAGTTGCCCCGCCAATGGGCTGGTGGCACGATCCGGCAGGCAACGCATCATCGTTTCTACCATTGATGGCAGATTCCATTCTGTTCTCGCTGAGACAGCGCACACCGGATGGTGTGGTGAAAATAGCTGGCGAATGGACTCCAGCCTGGCCTCGATATTAACCGACTGGTTCGGTGACGGAGAATCGCCGGTGACATACCACTCATGGCTAGGCTCTATTTTGTCAGCCTGGTTAACGATAAAAAGTGTCCGCTGCTGATGGTCAGACATCACCCGACGGTAGAAACGTTCATCCACGGAAAAAGCGCGATCATCAGCTTTAATAACCCACAGAATGAGATCCAAGTCAGGAAGGACTTTGCGATACAGAGATTCATATTCCTCATCACGTTGCTCACTCTCACCTACACCGGGTAGGTCAACCAGTATCAGGCTATGGTCGCCGCTGCTAAGACGCAATCGAAGCACGTCACGAGTGCAAGCTTGGACATCACTGACGGGCGTGACCTCACCCTGGAACAAAGCATTGCACAGGCTACTTTTACCAGCCCCTGTTTTACCCATAATGCCGATAATCGGTTCGTAGTGAGTGAGCTTTTGAATATGCTCAAGAATATGTTTACCAATGGCATGGGGGAGCGACGCCAGCGGCTTTTCGATGGCCTGCAGACCTTCTAATTTTTTCATGAAACGACCTCAGACAGAAAAAAAACCCCAGCCAGGAAGGCTTCGGGGGGATTCACTGGGATAATATCTGCCTGAAATTTCTTATAATGTAAGTAAGTTAGGGGCTTAAAGATGAATGATTATTAGTAGTAATTCACAGTATTCAATGGCAATTTTGATGCATCATTTGTAGGATTTAACGCAGTGTACGTCAGCACAGGATAAAACTGGGCATGGATTCATTATGGGTAAACTAGATTTGACAGGAGTGCATGAGGCTAGCGCATCCGCGCTAGGCTTCTATTATCAGGCGCACTTTGCGCTTTTTTCACTAATTTCTCAGACTACAGACGATGCAGCTGTTGCTGTAGAGCGCCTTGATGATGTTGAACTCAAGGCTGATGGACATAACTTACTGTATCAGCTAAAGCACTCCATGAGCTCCACCCCTCCAGCTGTTACTCTGAAATGTGTGGCTCTTTGGAAAACGATTAAGGTTTGGATTGATATACTCCCAAATTTATCACTTTCGGAAACTACTTTCCACCTAGTAGCTGTCGGAGCCATTCCTAAAGATTCGCCTCTTTTAGCTTTGTGTGATGAGCAAAGCGACAGAACCTTATTGCTAAAAGCTTTGAAGGCAGAAGCCGAACGTGTAATTAAGGAGCGTCAGTTAGCAGCAGCAGAAAATAAACCATTACCTCATACCGACCGTGCACCAGGATGCAAAGCTTTTATAACGTTAGATGATTCATCTCGTAGGAACTTGCTACGCAGAATACAAATCAAACCAAATAGTCCTGATATTACCTCAATTGAACAACTGGTTGCTGACAAACTTCATGTGCTCCCCCTTGCGCACCGCCGACTAGTAGCAGAACGATTAATCGAATGGTGGAGTAGCCAAGTGGTTTATTCACTTTGTGGTAGACGAGATAGAACAATTACCGCAGCAGAATTGAAATACCATATATCACTTTTCAATAGTGCAATTGATGAAGAGTTACTACTCCCAGATTTTCAAATTGCTGTTCATCCAAAAGACTATCAACCACATAGCATGTTGGGTCGCCAAATCACCCTTGTAGAGGGGAATCGTGTAGATCAGTCAAAGGCCATTCGAGAACAATGGCGTGCTCAGCAGCAACGATCGAAGTGGGTTAAAGATAATCCAGCGATGAAATCTAAGATAAGCAACTATGACATGTTGCTTACTGAACATTGGGAAGATCAGCATACCCAGATAGTTGAGGATTGTACCGGCAAGGTAGATGAATTCAAACGGTTAAAGGGCTTGGAACTTCTGCGCTGGACTCACAACGAAGCACCTAACTATATAGAACCCATTGCTAATGGATGGTCTGGCCACTATTACATCAGAGGCTCATACCAAGTCTTGGCGATAAGTCTTCAAGTTGGATGGCATCCCGACTATAAAATACTGCTGAAGGATTAAAGCAATGCGAGTGGCTCACGATCTTTATGCGGAAACAAACCCTGCATTTTGTGCTTATCTCCTTGCGATGTTTGTATCAACCTACAAGGCGGAGAAGGACATAGATCCCCAGGTTGTATTAAGTTATGCAGCTCTCCCTTTAGCTTTGTCTGGTGATCTAGAATATACGTTCAATGGTACAAACAAGACCACGGGTCTATTGGAATGGCTGCACAGATTTCCAGTGATTCAAATCGAACTTTCGACTCGCATAAATGCTTCGCTAGATATTGTCACCGAGGCTATTCAGTATGGTTGTTTCGCCAATTTATTAAAATTGAACACAGAGGGTCAGTTGCAGTGTGGTTCTAAGTCAATAAATAAGGCTGCAATTAAGAGGCTTAGCAATGAAAATTTTGCTTCCTTTAAGCAAGCACAGCTTCTGGGGGCATGGTTTGCAAAAGCTGGAACTGCACGTACAACACTAAACATGATGGGATTGACTGTATGAGCCGTTGGAATATCTCTGAGATCTTCTTTTTAGGGAATGAAGGTCGACGCAGGACTATCGTTCTCCAGCCCGGAGTTAACATTATTACCGGTGCATCAGGGACAGGTAAATCTGCCTTGATCAAAGCTATCGACTATTGCCTCGGTGCAAGTCAATGTGAATTACCTGCACATGTACGCCGATATAGCTTCGCTGTAGGAGTTAAATGGGTCTCAGGTGAGTCTCAGATGATCACTGGCCGTATAATTCCTCCTGTAGGTCAGGGTACTAGTACTCGTATGTATGTTACCTGTGGCCGTAATCTTTATACCCCAAATACACTTGAGGAGTTTGATGGGCTTACTAACCTTCAGGCAGGTAAGGCATTTATTGAGCGCGTCTTTGGTATTGGTGATCTTACCGATGAAACAAATGATTTTCAGACACAACGAGGCCGAGCAACGATCAGACATGCTACTGCCTACATGTTCGTGACCAAGGATGTTATTTATAACGAAAAGGCACTTCTTCATGGCCTAGATCAGGCTGACGAAGCGAAAGGAATTATTGAAACGATGCCTTACTTCCTACGCGTCGTGAATGAGAAGTCAGTTATTGATGAACGCAGACTGAGAGAGTTACGACGACAATTTGAGCGGGAAGAGAGAAAACAGCAAAAACGAACCGGCTCGGATAATGAATTCTATCAAATTGCCTCCAAGGTACTTCTTGAAGCAGTGCGATGCGGGATGATAGAAAAAATTCCTGATACAAACCAAGAAAAAGATCTTAAAGAAGCACTGCAGGATGTTCGACGCAGCAATATTAATTTGATTGTGAATCCAAACGATAATGCATTGCCTGCCCTATACGCTGAACGCAAAGAATTACTGTCTAAAATTGAAACTTTCAGACAAAAATCTAGAGCGGCTAAAAATGCAATACGTGAGATGTACGCATTTGAAGGGACAGTAAATCGCCAATACGAAAAACTTAATATCTCTTCTCACATCAAAAAGATAGGGCATGTTTGCCCGGTCTGCGAGTCTCCTTCCGAGCGTGGTCGTGATATAGCTGAGACTTTGCAGAATTCAATAGCAATCATTCGGTCTGAAAGCACTGCAGTTGAGGAAGTCAGACCCCGTCTTGTAGAACATGAACAAGAGATACAAAAACAACTCACTGAGCTAAACATCCAAGTCAGGAACGTAGATGAGCGGATCAATACGTGGATAAAACAAAACGAAGAAAATATGCGTCTTGAGACGCTTGGGCGTTATAGAGCTCATCTTCTAGGAAAAGTGTCGATCTTACTCGGAATGCGTTTTACTGAACAACCTGTGAGTGTTGATCTTAATGTCCTACGTGATGAAATTGAAACGCTGGAAAGTAAATTAGACAAGAATGCTCGTCAGGTTATGTTAGACCGAGCACATCGCAAGATCTCGGAGCACGCATCGAAGGCCATAGCCGAGCTACCTACTGTTACACCATGTATCGATGTTGAAGTGGCATTTTATTCCAAACCCCCTGATATAGTGATGATTGAAAAAGATCAAAATGTCATGCTAAGGCTCTCGGATCTGGGCTCTGATCAGAATTATTTAGCTATCCATATCGCTCTATCATTTGCACTTCAACGTTACTTCAAAGAAGTCAAATCTCCTGTGCCTGGATTTTTAGTTTTTGACCAGATTAGCCGTCCGTATTATCCCGCACATGGCGAAGATGAAACTCTGCTCTCTGCTAAGGATGAAGACGAAGAGATAATTGCGATGCGGAAACATATCGATTATTTGTTCAAAGAAACTGATGCTCAACAGGATCTGCAGATATTGTTAATCGAACATGCCTATTTCGCAGATGACCCACGCTACACTCAAGCGACGCAAGAGCGATGGAACAGATCTTCAGGTAAGGCATTGATCCCATTGGATTGGCCTGAAAGAGCAATTCATTGAGGTAGCACTCAAGCTTGCAAAATTTTAAAAAGTTTGCAAGCAGGAAAGAGCTGCTTGTCATTAATTAAAGCACCACAAGATTTGGAATGACTTAATAACCAAAATCTGACAAAGATGCTATATCTTGTGTTGAGAATAAGCGGGGCAAATATTCTATGATGCATAATGTTCCACCACCAATGGCGCTACTTTCCCGTTGGTTAAGAGGTAGGGCGAATGTAAACGGGAACTACGGTCATATTCTTTTCGAACAGATAATTCCTAACGACAATACTGTTGTAAACGAACTGCGTTCTTATTTCGAATCAGCACATCTTGATGCCCGCGAAGTGTTTCATCGCTCTGTCCGTATTGATCTTCATCCAGATGCGAATGCGCCAGGATCACATGCAATATATCCAAACTGCCTGCCACCTACAGCTAGGAAAGGTCTGTTTGGAGAGGTCATGACGGGGCTGATGACACAAGCCTATCAGTTAGTTGGGGCGCATCATTGGACCGTTCCAATATTTCTCTTTCGCTATCATGCCGAAGTTGAGGCATACCTCTTCGATCTAGCACGTGATCCAGGGCGGGTACGTGAAGTATCTGGGCGACACGGCAACGATTTCATTGCATTAGGAATTGACCCGGCCAGTGGAGAACTTGTTCGTTTCCTTGCGGGAGAAGCAAAATGGCGTGCAACACTTACGCAAAGCACCATGGATAATATGATGTTAGGAGCATTAACTGGGCCGGAAAATGCTCGAGTACGTGATAACAAAGGTGTTTGGAACGAATTGAATCGCGGACTTGCAACTCCTCAAGGATTGGAACAAATGCAACGCTTATTGTGTGAAAAGGCGAGAGAACAATATGCGGAGGCTATCGTTTCGCTCGATCGAGTATTACTTATTGGTGCGGTGCCACTGCCGCGTACGGACTTAGTTTTCATTGCGGGTAATCGAGCAGCAAGCCGTATACATGGTGCCACACTACTTCCAACAGGCGCGCCACCTGCAGAGTACACAGCTAATCGACCGTTACAAGTGATTGAGCTTGTTCTTGAAAACGGTGTGGAGCTCATTGATAACCTTTACAATTCTCTCTGGGATGAACACTGATGGCACGACTCGACGAACAGCGTCGAGCTCTCGCGATGAATGTTCGCGAGAGCAGAGCTGCTGAAAATGAACTAACCCCAGCTCAAGCCCGCCTATTTGTTCGTAGCTTGCAAACATCGTGGCAAGTACCAACTATTGGCTGGGCTGCTACGGAATCACACGATATGTTCAAGGATGCGAAGCGATTGCTTCATGCTGCCGCCATTTTTCGAGAGATCGATGGTGAGGGGACATCCGAATCGCTAGGTTGTTATCGCCGTGCTGGTGAACTTCTTGAGTGGCTCGCTCGTTCATCAGACCCTGTAACACGTGATGTACCTGTCAGGTTGCTGGCAGCTGGAGCATATCAATTAGCTGGTCTACCTGCGATGGCAACGAGCCTCCTCCGACAAAATATCCCTAGTGGCGAAACTGCCGAAATTTTTTCGGCCTTTTTGAGTGTAGATTTTGATCGCTTATTGGTACTTATAGAGAATTTTTGGGGAGAGCATCCTGAGCTGACCGGTCGTCAAGGATCAGCTATTTTGCTACAAAATTTAGATGATGGCTCTGAGGACCTAGAGCCATCAGAGGAAAGAGCGGAAGACGTTGCGGAGTTTGATATTCTTAGCTCAAATCAGTTTCAGTCTCCGCCCAACGGGATTGGAAAATATGTGGTGGTAGAGTTAGTACGTGTGCTTGGCCTAATCGGTGATAGTGTTCGACGCGGAAACAGTCATCGTTTGGAGCTATCGTTAAATAAGCTGGGAGACATTTCTTCGCTTGCTACGAGGCTTACAAGCGATGAGCTCTGGATGTTGATCAATATGGTTGAGGCGACGGCAAGGCGTTTCGTTGCTAACAATTTGCATGATCGCGTTGCGCAACTTGCGCAGCGTGCACCAATATTTAGACCACGGCTTTGGCGTTTTGCCAGAGAGCAGTTTGCGAGGGGACGCGGTATTTTGTGGGCATCACAGGTTCGTGGTTTGGAGCGTTTGATAACAACTCAGAGCTTTGCACTTTGTACTCCAACTGGTTCAGGGAAGACTCTTGTTGCGAACCTAGCGCTAGTAAAGGAGCTGCTGTTGATAGAACCAAGGCAGCATCCGGAGCCACTTGCTCTATATCTCGTCCCATCACGTGCTTTAGCAAATGAAGTTGAAGCGAAACTTACGGGAGAGCTGGGCAACGATCTTATTATTACGGGCCTCTATGGTGGAGCGGACTGGGGAATAACTGATTATTGGCTGACAGCCGACCGGCCAGTTGTGCTAATTGCTACAGTGGAAAAAGCCGAGGCGCTGATGCGTTATGTTGGTCATCTTCTCATAAGCCGACTTAGCTTATTGATTATAGATGAGGCTCATCAGGTTGTGAGCGAAGGTGATATTGACGCCGCCAAAGCGCTTGCTGACCATACCAGCCGCTCAATGCGGCTTGAAGCATTGGTTTCTAGGTTGCTTACCGTTAAACCTCAGATATCACGAATTGCGCTTACTGCAGTTGCTGGAGGGGCTGCTCGCCCGGTAGCTCAATGGATCGAAGGTAATCCTGATGCAGTTCCTGTAGGGGAGGATTATCGAAGCAGCCGACAGCTCATTGGTAAATTGTGCGTGGATCCGCGACATTCGCCCCGAGCTTTATTGGACGTTATGAACGGCCAAGTACTTTACGTCCAAGGACGAAATGAACCAGTATATTTACCATTACGTATTCCAGCTATGCCGCAACCATCGGCAATTATTCGTAATAGTCTACCGCACTATACTCAGCTTTATGTATTGTGGACATCTTTGCATTTGCTTGAGGGGAAGCGTCGTATTTTAATTTCTGTTGCTCAGTCGCCTGAACTATTGATGAAACGCTATGCGGAAGCATTCACATTGCCAGGATGGAATACCATTCAACCTTTTGTATTTCCTTTAGCACCAAAAGAGCGAGCTTATTTTGACGAGGCTCATGCCGCTTGCATGGATTACTGTGGGCCTAATTCATTTGAGTTGCGATTATTGGAGCATGGTATAGCAACAAGCCATGGACAGATGCCACAGAGACTACGTCGTCTTATGACGGTACTTATTGATCGCCGAATTTGCCCAATTACGCTTGCGACCGCAACACTTACGGAAGGCGTAAATCTACCATTCGATATGATTTTTGTTACCAGTATTGAGCGCCGGAGCTTCGATCCTGAGACCAACCAATCAGTCGTTGTACCAATGAGTACGTCTGAGTTTCGCAATCTTGCGGGTAGAGCTGGTCGCCCTGGTGCGGCTGACTCAATCGAGGGCATGACTCTTGTCGCGGCACCGGAATTTGTCTCAACTACCGCGCCAAGTAAGGTTGACGAGCAACAACGTAAGGTTCGGAATGATGCGAGACTCTATGATGATTTACTTCGTCGGCTGCAAACAGAGGAGCAAGTAGCGGAAGTTCGTAGCCCTTTAGTGACATTACTGCGTTCGATTTGGCAAAGGGCTGCTCAGCAATTTGGATTGCAGTCAGAAGAACAATTTCATGCTTGGCTGGAATCTACCTTGCCTGAATCGGTCGGAGAAAACCTTGGTGTCAGATCGCGTGAGCCAGCAGATCTCTTAGGTGATAGTTTGGATGAACTTGATAACTTTCTTCTGTCGGCCACGGAGGAGCTTACTCAAGCTGAGAACGTTGGAAATAATGCTCATACTGAAGTTGTTCTAGCGGACCTTTGGCGAAGCTCTTTTGCTCAAGTTGTTACTGTCAACGAAGAGTGGCTTGAGCGTTGTTTCATCAAGCGTGGGCGGGCATTTGTAGAACAACTTTATCCCGATCCCCAACTTAGAAGACGTTTGTATCAGTATGGTTTTACACCATACATTGGTAAAAGGTTCGAAGTTATAGTGCCTGCAGTTCTGGCACAGCTTCAAGCTTCTGCGGATTATGGTATTTGGGATACCCAGCGTCGATTCAACCTTGTCGTACAGCTGGGTGAACTCATAAGAAGAGAACCAGCACTTACTTTTCGGACTCGAGAATCTGCTGGTGACCGTGAGATACTTCGTAATTGGCAGGGGGTAGCTGGATGGTGGATGCAATTTGATAATGGTATAACGCCTGAAGCTGAGCATTTACGTTCATGGCAACGGTTTGTTACTGAAAATCTCGAGTTTCGCCTTGGTGTTGCTATTGGTGCCGCTGTAAGCCTTGCATTTGGGCGAAATGCTGATGATGAGATACCTACATTAGATACTTGGTGCAATATCAGTGGATTACCTTGGATTGGGTTCTGGTTCCGTGAATTGTTGCGTTGGGGAACGTTAGATCCTTTTGTTGCTTTTGCGCTTGCGCAAGGGCTTGCCCCTAGTCGCAATGAAGCGATGATCCGCCGAGGAGAATTTGAACGCTGGTTGCATGCCGAAGTGGAGGATATTGAACCTGAGATGCTGATTGATCCACGACGCTTTCTCTCATGGCAGCGGTCTCTTGAAGACTATTCTGAGATCGTTGAAGACGTGCAAAGAATACCTGCGCAATTAACGGAAGTTAATGGGCGTAAAAACAGCTATGACGTACGACCAATAGTATCAGACGGTAGCGTTAAGTGGATTGATGCTGCTGGATATGCTGTTGCGCAGTCCCAACTTGTCCCTAGCCTACTGACGGGACAGCCAGAAAAACACGATTACAGTGTAACAGTTACACCTGACGTTGAAGTTCAGAGAACGTACTGATTTAATTTAAGATATTGTTGCCTATGACTAATTAGTCATCACAGCAAGCCACTAGAAGGTAAGTTTCGAGCCACATCAATGCTTTAGTTTAAAATATGAAATTTAATTGATCTAAGCGATGCGAAGAATAGTATCGAGGGGAATAATTAAGGTCGCGTATGCGACCTTAATTTAACTCACGGTTTTAAAATGATGCTAGATCGTAACCTGAATTAACCGAGCATCTCGTGAAAGCGTCACAGTACATTGCGAGGTTGCTAGCTTTTGAGTAAAGGATGTACGCGAAACCTGAAGGTTCTATAAACCAACGCGCGGGAGTTCCTGTATGAAAAAAACGACCATACGGATTGTCAAGACTGAAGTAAGCGTTAGTTAATTCGCCTTCTTCAATGAAGTAATCGTAGTGCAAGTGTGCTGCGCCAATATAAGTGGCTGATATTATAGCACATTGATCTTCGATTGATAATTGTTGAAGAAATTGTTGAGCTTCAGCCTCGCTGCGAGGAATACTTGCTTTCAGGCTGTTGAGTAGGGCAGTGATGTGAGCCATCGGGATTAATTCCAATTGTTGTGAAGAAGAGTTCTTACAATAATTGGGGCGATTCAAGGCGTTACAAGACACTGAAGAAAAAATTCTTTTAAAGAATATCCCAGACGTTTAAAGAGCTAACTTAAAAAAGTTCAGTGAACTGTGATGCTACTTACAGCACCTGCATTGCTGTTGTTCTTAGTCTACCCTGCTATCTAATATTTGATCTAGTCACTGCTTTATCCGTTGAATATTTCCGGATGTTATGGTTTTAAATGATTGATTTTTATCTATAAATTACAGTTTGAAAGCGTGTATTGAAACTTAACCTGTCAGCCATTATGTACCGGGGAAAACGGGTGAAAGCATTAAGCTTGCGGTCCTGGAGGATTGGATTATATGGCAGTTAGGGCGCGATCAGTACCGCAGTGCGATTTCCGCGCATCATCACGACGTTCGTTTTCCTCAAGCAGGATTAGTCAGATCCCAGCGCAAGAGAACCTGAATTATTTGTTTCACTGAAAGAGAGTGATGGAATCTGCTCGTGATAAACGTACCGGAGAAAAAGTCGAGGCTGAAGATCTCTGGCTGCTGGATGATATTGATACCAGCGGCTATGTATGTTGGGGATGTGGGATTGAGATGTACCCTTCTGCCTGGCAAAAAGGCAGTAAGAAAAGACCATCGTTTAATAAAATGCCGGGAAAAGAACACATTAACTGCGATGCTGATGCTGAAAGCACGGTTGTTAAACAGGGTCAGAAGAAAAGCGTTCGTCACCTTCTGGACACAGCACCGGGATTGATGCCTGCGGGGTTAAAGTTGATTGAAAAACGCCCGGTTGTTGATCCTGATGCCACTGGCGGTGAAAACAAATCAAGCTCAACACGTTCTGCATCGTCAACCTCCGGTGAAGGGCATGCTCCGGCACGACAATCCCGTCGTCCGGTGAATGCTATTCGCCAGATTTGTAGGGCGTTTATTCACTTCCCGTATGATCGCAGTATGTCATTAAACATACCGGGTATTAATGCTGATAGTTACATGACAGTCTTTAAAAAACTTAAAGATCCGATTCAGTCTTACCCTGATCGGCGAGTTTTCTACTCACAGTTGTTGTGGCAGAAATTTGAGCAAGATGAGAATCGGATCATCATCCCACTTTCGGGTGAATGGACAAAAGACGAATCTGGAAAACCTAAGCCATCACGTAGCTACAAACTTCACGTTGAGTGGGGGAACTGGTCGAAGGCCAAACGAACCATGCTTCTGAATGAGTTGGAAACCGTACAGGAAGAGGCGAAAGAAGCAGTGAAGAAAAAGGCTAAAGAGAGAGCTCAGATATTCTTTATCGGTGAGCAGCATGCTGATAATCCAGAGATCTTTTACGTCACAGATTACCGAGTAATCTGTGCGATTATGGGACATTTCACTCGTTAGTGAACCTGAGAAGGCCTTCCCTTGTAAAGAAGGCCTATTAAAATCACTATTTTCGGCTACAGCCGAAGTTCCTTTCACCCTTTTCGTAAATTTTACTGTCAAGCTTGGTCAGGTAATCCAAGCGCACAAACAGCATGCCATAATTATAGAGATAATCAGGTGAATGTTTGTCCAGAATATATTTGCAGTTCTCAGGAAAATGAACCAGCCCTGGGTAGTCATCCAGTTCCAGTCCTAATGCACTGTACCAGGCTTTGGTGATCATCCCTTTCAACGAGTCTTTGCTCTTGTCGTCTCCTAAGTAGTAATAAGCCTGCTTGTTAAACACCAGACAGGTATGGAAGTGGCATTTCCCTGACCCACTAAATTCTTTGGCCCATATACTACGTAGGGTATTGGGATGAACCCTAACTCCATTTCGCTCCCTGCGATGTTCGCTGGCTTCCAGTATCTCATTCGATGAGTTAATGAACCGGGATATTGCTCCTGGTTCGCGATTGTGGAAGCAGCAAACTGTATCTTCAAGGTTGGGGGGATAATGAAGATCAACGCGCAAAGCCATGATGCTGCTAAATTCGTTGTTCGCGTTTTCAATTACCTTAATCATTTGATCAAGATTATCTTCGTTGTGTAATCCGTGTGTCCCAATATATTTATTCATAGAATATTCCTGTATCGTAATTTTACGGTGTTCAGAAGGAAATTTAGTTATAGCCATATTGGTAGAGCTGTACACTTTTGATGTTTTGAATAATTATTGGAGTGAGGAGTTATTAATGAAATATCATCATAACCTAATGGTTATTTTATCTATCAAAGTCATTGTCTCTTGTTAATGCAAGGATGTTGTTATATTACCATTTCCTACATCTAAACAATGAATGAGCGTAACGCAGTTCTGTGATTTTATGATATTTTCACTCTGCAATTAGAATGTGCAATTGATAGTCACTAAAAATTTATCCCCTCAAGTAATCCATCAATAATTTCATTTACTGAAACAGGCTTTACTACAGTTGTTCTTCGTTCTTTTCCAATTTCTATCCTACCTTTATTAACAAGTTTTGTTAAAACCTCTTCACATTTTACCTTGTCTCTGAATCGGTTTGGCCCATATTGTAAAATGGAGTTCTTCTTCATGTATGGCTTGCCATTTTTAACTAAGTTATGATTGCAGAAATTGCATATCCACATCCACAATTCGGTCTCATCATCAATTATAGAGTTGTTCACTTCATTTTGACTGAATAACCGAATGTGCTCCTCTCCAAACCAAAGACAAATTTCTCTTGCGCTTATAGCGGCGTCTGCAGAGATATCGCCTGTATACCCACCAAAGAAGTGTAATAACGCGGCAATTCTAGCCATGCTATCTGCCATTTTGGATGCATAATCTCTAAAGTTTTCTAATACTCCGTTATTTCTAATTTGCATTTCAACATCGTTAGCGAATTTTATCCAAATCTCCTCAGCATCAGGGGTGAAGTTGAGACATATCCTGTCCCCGCGCTCGGTTAGCTCAATGCTTTCTTTGATTATCTCTACTATTTTATTATGAAAGTCATTCAGGTTGTTTTGAGATATTTTCTGATTTTCAATAAGTCTAAAACCTTGGGTTGAACGAGGCTCACAGACGAGGCAGCGGGCCCAAAACCCAATTCCTTTAGCCTCTTCACCTTTTTTAGCCATATATTTATCGAAGATTTTAGGTTGAACCATCAAAGACAAGCTAAGCCTTGAGTTTCTCATGTTATTTTCATTCGAATGTTTTCTTTGTGTCGATTGGTCTACCCCATCCCAAAGTTGATTAATGAAAGGCAAATCTCTTAGAGCATGACCATCAAATACAGTCCCGGCTTCGTTTGACATCAAGCCAACGGAATTGCGGTGATTGCTGAGATGTTCTTTCATGGCAGCAGGTGTAATATCACTGAATGCCAATTTGCAAGATTTAGGTGGCTGAGGTGGCATTAATTCCTTTATTCTTTTAGCAATATCAATAGTGCTTTTGTTTTTTTTGCAAATGGTTCTAAATTCAGAAAGTAAATGCTTTTTCTGTGTTTTGAAAATTTCCATTTCGTGATTGTAACTTTCTATATTTTGTGTGTAGATTTCTTCCTGTTCTTTTTCAAATTTATAAATTCCACTCATCAATAGTTTTTCAACCGTGGTTTTCCGCTCTCCAGAACTAGCTTTTATAACGAAGAAAAGTGATGTAGGCCCTACTAATCCTGTCATTCTGCAAACATCCACAGACCCTTGACATCCTAGTGATATAACGGACAAAAGAGTAACTGCGATCATTGAGCGAGGTGCCTTTGTTATAATACTTACTTCCTCAATAACTGCTTGTAATGATGGAGAAAGCATCCCTACAGGAAATTCATTTTCAACTAGCATATTGTTCCTGCTATAGTTTTATCGTTTGAAATAGCTATTCTGCTATTAATAGCGGAATAGCGAAGTGATAAGATGCATGCTCGGACCAGCTCACCTTTTACTCACCGGAAGAGTAAGCACGTTGTAGAATCCAGTCATCAAGTTCAACTTCCAACCATCCTACAGACTGGCTCCCCAGGGATCTGGGTCTAGGGAAAGTTGGGTCGTGGCGGGGAGATTTTGGGTTAATCCAGTCGTAAATTGTTGATCTGGATAGACCAGTTTTGAGTGCGACAGCGGGTAGGCGTAGAATTTTTACATTAGATGATGTCATGGCTTGTTCTCCTGAATCACATTGGTTTGGATGCAGGAAGATTAAGGATGTGGTCGTTTTTAAAAAACATTTGTGCCTTCTTGTTTTTTTTTATTTTGAAACGAGATGGTGTAACTTATTGATTTTAATCAGATGAATTTTAAAGAAACTTACGATTTTTTGATAAAAAGCTTTGATGACGTACGTGGAACGATACCAAACTGGGTAGAAAATACGCCGTGGGAATCAGCATGGCCCATGTTGGACTACGAAAATCCTGACATTAAGATTTTTCTGGAACAGCTCGGTGATGAATTCACATCGGCGGACCCTTTTTTCAGAGTGGAACTTTCATTCACTTCTTTAGATCCAGCGCTCAACCGAAAAAATAGTGATGGATGGCCTAGTGCTTTCGGGTCTTTTTATAAACAGTTAGAGAGTGCTCTTAGAGAGTGCTCTTAGAGAGCGTCAGAAAGGAATATACTTGCGCAATGTAAATGATTGCGAATCACTCAAAGCTCTTTTTAAGGCGGTAAGTCATGTTGAGGCTGCGAGAGGGATGTGTATGACGCTCAGCCAAACAATAACAATGGGATTGTCTGATTGGTACAGAACACAGGGGGCCATCAAAGGCGGTATTGCGAAGGCCGCGCTGAATATCCCAGTTAAAGAGCAGGCTATAAAATTGTTGTACGAAAACGCCCCAACCAAGGGTGGATGTGGAAATAGATCTATGGCGGTAAAGGCTATAGTAGATGAACTTTGGCAGTTTATTGAAGACCAAAATCATCTTGGTAAGAGGATTGATTTAAGCTATGAAAATTTAGTGACAACGCTGAAACAATGGGCCTACAAAGATGAGTTGCTTCGTGAAGCATTTAATAATACGGTTCGGACTAAGAAAAAAAAATGAAGCGCCTAAGACACTCCATTTTTGCATTGTTAATATGATGTTACCCGACCAATCGCAAAGTTCCCTTGTGTGCTTTCCCGGCTTCAGCGTTAGTTACAAAATCAGCCCACCATTGCATCATAGGACGACATTGCTCAAGGTAATCACTGCGGTTATAAGCACGGCGAACCTCATTCTTATCCACGTGGGCCAATGCTGCCTCAGTAACATCAGGTGGAAAACCCTGTTCATTAAGTGCTGTACTGGCAATAGAGCGCAACCCGTGCGAAACGAGGATACCGCCAAAGCCCGCACGTTTAAGCGAAGCATTTACGGTCTGACTATTCATTGGCTGGTTTG
>Ga0157373_10000332_pt1 | contig 38271 bp, 43 predicted proteins | sample C65metaG_FD_113460 | JGI IMG/M metagenome (GOLD analysis project Ga0157373, IMG submission 113460) | Corn rhizosphere microbial communities from Kellogg Biological Station, Michigan, USA - C6-5 metaG | ecosystem: Host-associated > Plants > Roots > Rhizosphere > Soil | place: USA: Michigan... | reverse complement strand
TATTCAGACGCCAATGTCGGTGTCCCCACCGACATTCCCCCGTCAGGCAACCCACAAAAAAAGCCGCCCTGAGTTATCGGGGCGGCTTTGGAGATTTAATTATTTAAAGCTTATTCAGCTTCTTCTGCTTCTTCAGCTTTTTTAGGAGCGGCCGGGGCTTTGCGTGCTTTGTTTTCGGCACCTTCCATTTGCTCTTTCAATTGTGCTAAAACGCTCAGATCACCTAAGGTTGATTTCTCAACCGAATCTTTCACTTTTTTCACAGCGTTTGATGCAGTTTTTGCTTCTTTTTTGCGGCTTTCAAACTCTTGCACTCTTGCTTCGGCACGGGCTTCTTCCCAGATGCGGGCGTGAGAGATAACAATACGTTTGTTTTCCTTGTTAAATTCGATGATCTTGAACTCGGCTGTATCGTCAGCTTTGATGCTCTTACCATCTTCTTTAACCATGTGTTTGGTAGGCACGAAACCTTCAACACCGTAAGGTAAAGCAACAATGGCGCCTTTATCGGTAACTTTCAATACGGTACCTTCGTGTATCGAGTCGATAGTAAAGATTGTTTCGAAAGTATCCCAGGGGTTTTCTTCCAGTTGTTTGTGGCCCAGGCTCAATTTGCGGTTCTCAACATCAAGTTCTAAAACAACCACGTCTAATTTTTCACCAACTTTGGTGAATTCGTTAGGGTGATTTACTTTTTTAGACCATGACAGGTCGCTGATGTGGATCAAACCGTCGATGCCGTCTTCCAGCTCAACAAACACACCAAAGTTGGTCATATTTTTAACGGTAGCAACGTGTTTAGTGCCGATTGCATATTTCTCGGCAGCATGTTGCCATGGGTCAGGCGTTAATTGTTTAATGCCCAAGCTCATCTTGCGGTCATCGCGGTCAAGTGTCAACACTTGTGCTTCAACTTCGTCGCCAACTTTCAGGAATTCCTGAGGGCTGCGCAGGTTTTGCGACCACGACATTTCTGAAACGTGGATCAAGCCTTCAACGCCCGGGATGATCTCTAAGAAAGCACCGTAATCAGCAACAGTTACGATACGGCCCTTAACTTTCGAACCAATCTGGATGTTTTCGTCAAGCGACTGCCAAGGGTGTGGAGTTAATTGTTTTAAACCTAAAGCGATACGTTTTTTCTCGTCGTCGAAATCCAGAACAACAACGTTGATCTTCTGGTCCAGCGCCAATACTTCTTTCGGATGCTCTATGCGGCCCCAAGAGATATCAGTAATGTGCAGTAAGCCGTCAACGCCACCCAAATCGATAAATACACCGAAGTCGGTAATGTTTTTAACGGTACCTTCCAATACCTGGCCTTTTTCAAGTTTGGCCACGATCTCGGTTTTTTGGTTTTCCAAATCGTCTTCGATCAGCACTTTGTGCGATACCACTACGTTTTTAAACTCGTGGTTGATCTTAACAACTTTGAACTCCATAGTTTTACCTACGTACACATCGTAATCGCGGATAGGTTTGATATCGATTTGTGAACCAGGTAAGAAGGCTTCTACGCCCATTATATCTACAATTAAACCACCTTTGGTGCGGCTCTTTACAAAGCCGGTGATGATCTCATCGTTATCGAGGGCGCTGTTAATACGCTCCCATGATTTTTGTGTTTTTGCACGTTTGCGCGAAAGTACCAACTGGCCGTTAGCATCTTCCTGCGATTCAACAAATACGTCAACCTCGTCGCCAACTTTCAGGTCCGGAGTATCACGGAACTCAGAAAGCGATACCAAACCATCAGATTTGAAGCCGATGTTCAATACCACGTCTTTATTGTTGATGTTAACTACAATACCGCTGATGATCTCGCCTTTGTTGATAGAGTTAAATGTACCATCGTACATTTTTTCTAAAGCTTCGCGATCAGTATCGTTATAGTTACCAAATTTTTTGTCATCAGCATCCCAATCGAAATCGCCAGGAGTAACTGCTGCTGCGGTAACGGTTGATTTTTTGATGTCTTCGATCGACAATGAATCGGCTTCCGACTCAATGCTCTCTTTTTCTTTAGGTGCCGCGTTGATAGCGCCTAACTCGGCTTCTTTAGCCTTTAGTTCTTTTTCTGCTTCTTGTTTTTTTGCCATTAAATAATTTGTCTCCTTTTCCCAATTCAATTGGGACTGCAAAGGTACGGATATATTTTAATGCAAAACAAATAAATTTTAATGTTATTGATTGATTTTGAATGGGTTTTTAAAAATGCAGCGCGCGTTTTTTGCGCAGATGGCAATTAACGACGGCGATGTTTGTCAATCAGCTTTAAATTGTCGTCGAAAAATATGAAATACACAAACGTCGATAACTAATCCAAATATCCTTCAATCTCATCAAATATCACCATAAAACAAGGCAACAGGCGGCCACGGTAATCCAGCACGGCTTCGGTTAGCATAGCTTCCTGGGCAGGGTTAAAAGGATCCTTCCAAACGCGCATGCAAATCCGTTTTAAGGCATAAGCCACTTGTGCGGCCTCGGCATAGGTGTTTAAGTAGCGATGGCGCTTAAAATCGGCCCAGAAATTAAAAAACACATCGGGGTTGTGCAGTTTGCTTACGGCCCAAAAGCTGTGCAGATGCTCCTGTTTGGTGTTTTCTAAATGGAGGTAAAAAGCATCGACGTTTACCTTTTGTGTAGTGAGAAGCAAATTATCCAATATCAGCTCCAAAGCGATATGGCCCAAAAAGAAAGGTTTTACCGGCGAACCTACGGTAGCAGGTTTTAGCGTTAGTTTTAACTGATGCGAGTGGTGATTGAAAAAATCGGATGAGTGGAAATGTTTATCCACCTCCAGGTGCCGCTTCCAGCCATCCAGTAACGAGTTTACGTAGGGATGTTCATGGCGCTCTATTTTTTCGGGATGTACGTTGGCCGTTTTATCGGCATTTTTAAGCAGATCGGGCAATACGGTACCCGTAACATGGTATGAATCAGTGTTGTGCCTATCGAAATAGAAATGCGATAAAAAATTCATAGGTAATGAGCCGTCAACAGGGGTAAGATACGGACATTTTATGAATTGCTGATGAAGAAATGTTGACGACCAGCTTTTTGCCCGATTGTTCTATATTTGCAGCCTGAATAATTTTAAGATATGAATTTTGTTGAAGAACTACGCTGGCGGGGCATGTTGCACGATATTATGCCCGGAACCGAAGACCTGTTAAATAAAGGCATGGTATCGGGTTATATCGGGTTTGATCCTACTGCCGATTCGCTGCACGTAGGTAGCCTGGCGCAGATCATGACACTGATACACTTTCAGCGCGCGGGTCATAAACCTTTTGCTTTGGTTGGCGGCGCTACCGGCATGGTTGGCGATCCGTCGGGCAAATCGGCCGAGCGTAACTTACTTTCCGAAGATATTTTACAGCATAACCTGCGGGGTATACAAAACCAGCTGGAGCGTTTTTTAGATTTTGATTGCGGCGCCAACAGTGCGCAGATGGTGAACAACTACGATTGGTTTAAGGATTTTTCGTTCCTTGATTTTATCCGCGACGTAGGTAAGCACATCACTGTTAATTACATGATGGCCAAAGATTCGGTAAAAAACCGTATCAGCGGCGATACCGGCATGAGCTTTACCGAGTTTAGCTACCAGTTGGTACAGGGTTACGATTTTTACTATCTGTGGAAACACAATAATTGCGTGCTGCAAATGGGCGGCAGCGACCAATGGGGCAACATTGTTACCGGTACCGAACTGATTCGCCGTAAGGGCGAGGGACAGGGCGAAGCTTACGCGCTAACCACCCAACTGATAAAAAAAGCAGATGGTACTAAATTTGGCAAAACCGAAGGTGGCAACATTTGGCTGGATGCTGAAAAAACATCGCCATACCAGTTTTACCAGTTTTGGTTAAATACAAGCGATGAGGATGCCAAAACTTACATCCGCATATTTACTTTGTTTGATAAGGCGTTTATCGAACAATTAGAAGCCGAACACCTTACTGCGCCACACTTACGTGTTTTACAAAAAGCTTTGGCTAAGGATATCACTATCCGTGTGCATGGTGACGCTGCTTATGATAAGGCGATTAAATCGAGCGAGTTTTTATTTGGTAACACAGGCATCGAGTTTCTGAACGAGTTGAACGATAAGGAAGTAATTGGATTGTTTGAAGGTGTGCCTAACTACAATATTAACCTGGCTGAGTTGAAAGAGGGCATGAACGTGGTTGATCTACTGGCGACTAAGTCGGCTATCTTCCCATCAAAAGGCGAAGCTAAAAAGATGATCCAAAGCGGAGGAGTGGCTATTAACAAAACCAAAGTTGCTTCGGTTGATGATACTTTTAGTGATGCACAACTGATCAACGGTAGGTTTTTGGTTGCTCAGAAAGGTAAGAAAAACTATTTTTTGATAATTGCGGAATAAGTTTGCAAATACGACAAAATGTAAATAAATTTGTATTTATGTCGTATAAAGGTAAGAAACATCAGGTATCACAGGTAAACGAGCCAATGGCTGTTTACCTAACTGCGCCCAACGATGGCTCATCTTTTATGAGCATTTTGAGCGGTGCAAGGTTTAACTCAAAAACTGCCAGCGATTGGGATATTTTAAAATTAACCCGCGAAGGGTTGCCTAAACGCGTATTGATGCTAATGGCAAAAAAGATATCGCTGACACTACAGGAGCTATCTGATATTATGCACATCTCTGACCGCACTTTGCAGCGTTATGAAGATGACGCCATTATAAAAACCGAATATGCTGAAAAAGCAATTGATTTAGCCCGCTTGTATACCCGGGGCGAAGAAGTTTTTGATTCGATCGATAAGTTTAAACGATGGATGCGTACTCCAAGCGTTATATTTAAAGGTGAAACACCTTTGTCGTTATTGGATACTTCTGTTGGCTTTGATATGGTTTTTGATGAACTTGGTCGCATTGAGCATGGTATTTTTGCTTAAATGATTTTATACAGGTTAACAAAACCGGTTTATGCCAATGATTTTAGCGGGAACGGTTCAAAACTATATGGCGGCAGATGGAATAGTAAGGGAAATGCGATGGTTTACATGGCTTCAAGTCGATCTCTTGCTGTGCTGGAAGTACTTGTGCATTTGGATCCGCTGCTTATTCCGGGTAAATATACAATGGTTACCATCGAAGCGCCTGATGATTTTGAAATGGCGGTTCTGTCTGGATTGCCTCAGGGCTGGAACGAGACCCCCGATGACTATAATTTAAAACCAATAGGCGATACTTTTTTATCAGATAACAAACATTTGCTTTTACAGGTACCCTCATTAATAGTACCTCAGGAGTTTAATTACCTGGCTAACCCAACACATAAACTGGCACCTAAGTTGAAGGTGCTTAAAACAGAGACTTTTAGTTTCGACAAGCGCCTGCTTTAATTATCACAAAGAAATTACATGTTGACTATGTTTAGTTTAAAACTAAATATTTAGTTTTAAACTTTATTTGTAAATAAACCAATACTTATGAGAACAAAACTATTATCCCTATCGATTTGCCTGCTGATCGTCAAACTAAGCGTGGCCCAAACACCTGATAAAGCCATTTGGCTGGTACATTACAACTTTACCCATATTGCCGATACCACTAAAGGCACAAAGCCTTATACCGAAAAACTTGTCCTGCTATTGGGCAAAAATGCCAGCGTTTACCGTAGTTTGGATAAGCAACTGAACGAGCAGGCCATGGCCGATGATATAGCCCGCCAGGTTAAAACCGCGGCTAATCCGCACGCTGTCGAACTTATCTTGCATGGCACGCCAACCACTTCGGCCGACGAATATTATCAATATCTCACCGATAAGAAACTTTACACCGAGAAGAAAATCATCAACTATTACGTTACCGAAGAGCCGATGCCGGTGATAAACTGGATGATCACTACCGACACCTTAAGTTTTGCCGGACAACATTGCCAGAAAGCCACGGCGCATTTTAAAGGCCGGGATTATATTGCCTGGTTCAGTCCCGACCTACCCTTTCGTAATGGCCCGTGGAAATTGAACGGCTTGCCCGGACTGATCGTTGAAGCCTACGACACCAAAAAAGAAGTGGTTTTTGCTTTTGCCGGATTTGAGGATCGCAGCCAATCGGCAGATATGATTAACATCGACCCAACAGATATTAAAGCCAGTGCAGAAGAACTGGAAAGGCTCTATCGGGCGCAGCTAGCTGACCCGCGGGGATTTGCCAGGGCGATGCGGGGCTCAGGCGGCGCCAAACAAAAACGGGCTACCGAGTCGCCTTTAAATAGTATTTCGCCCGCCGATATCAAATCGCTCAATATTGTCGCATCGCCTGATCCGAAGTTGATTATCAACAACCCGATAGAATTGCCGGAAAAATAAAATCAAGAATTAAGAGTCAGGGATCAAGAAAAAATAAACTGTCATTTCAAACGATAGTGAGAAATCCTCTGCGATCTGCAAACCGCATGCTTGAATACGGTAGAAAGATCTCTCACTATCGTTCGAGATGACATCATTATTTAGGATCTAAACTTCGATCTTTAAAAATCCTCCAGCAGATCCATTTTTTTGCGGTTGTATTCTTCCTGCGAGATCAATCCATGATCGAACAGTTTCTTTAGTTTTTGCAGTTTTTCAGTCAGTTCGTCGGGTTTTGGAGCTTCAACTACCGGCGGCTTAACAGGCTCTGGTTCCGGCTCAGGGATATGCATCGGCGCTGGTGGCGGAGTTGGCGCCGGGGCATGACTAAAACCACCATTCTCAAATTGCATCGCTCCCGATTCGGCACGTTTCTCCTCCAATTCGCGCAGGCGGCGTGCTTCGCGCTCCTCTTCTTTACGGGCCTGGGCTATCTGGTATAGTTTACGAGCCTGTACTTTGGGTAGGTAATCAACACCCATTTCGGCACCGTTGGTAGTTTTGCAGCTAAATACCGCGCCTAATATCTCTTCTTTAATCTGTACGTCGACGATGTCCTTCCAAACAAAATCTACAAACTTCATGGAGAGGCCCAGGTTTGCCGGGGTAAAAAACAACAAGCGTTTATTGGTAAGCGCCACACAATCGGGTAATACGTTAACAATAGGCTTTTTTTGTACGGCTATATATAATATTTCTTCACCTGCCGTTAACAGGTCAACCAGGCGCGAATAAACTTTTTCAATCGCTTTTGGGTCTTGCTGGTCGTTCAAAAATTTTTCGATCATTGTTTTTTATAGTTTGTATCAGCGTAACAAAAATAACAATATTCTGTTAGTTAGCGTTCAAAATTAACCAATTAACAGGTTGCAGCCCCTGATATCTGAATGGTCGAACCGGCCCAGTACTTCAAAACTGCCATTGGGTTGTACCTTACCCAGGTCCTGCGTGGCGATAAACGAGCAGGAGTTAACATTGGCCAGGTCGATGATGTTAATGCCACCGGTGCGGCCATAACCCAGTTTATCCAGCGGATCGTTTGTGTCGCGGGTAATGATCCTTATCCAGGGCGGGCATTCAAATATCCCCTCGCCTTTGGAGTAAGCCTGCGATAACAGTTCCGTCATGCCATACTCCGAATGGATAGCGCTTACGCCGAAGCTTTTACAAAGCGTATTGTGCAATTCTTCGCGGATCATTTCTTTGCGGCGGCCTTTCATACCGCCGGTCTCCATCACAATCAGCTGCGGAAAATCTATCTGGTATTTCTCAGCAAAATCAAGCAAGGCAAAGGTAACACCTATGAGTAAAGTAGGTTTTTTTTGTTGTTTCTGGCTGGTGAGCTGCCGGTATAGGTCATCGTGGTTATACAGGTAAAAACCACTGTCAGCATTGTTCGATTGTTTGATCAGGTCATTAGCCATATAGATCAGCGATGAACCTTCGCGTTCCAGATAAGCCGGTAACAAAGCTAAAACCGTGTATTTTTCGATATCGCCATAAAATAAACGGAATGCTTTACGGAAACTTTCGGTATACCAGCTTACATCGGTTACCAGGTGCCGGCTGGTGATCATGCCTGTAGTACCGCTGCTGGTAAAGGTTACATCGATGGGCTTGTCAGAACTTACTACATCGTGGCTTTTGAAAAACTCGATGGGTAAAAAAGGTATCTGTTCGATCGTGGTGATGGCATCGATATCGGTTCCTAAACCTTTCAGAAAAGCAGCGTAAATTGCATTGTGCTTTGCCTGATGCTGAAATACCTGAAGGGCAACGGCAGTAAATTGCTCATCGTTACCGATACCAAATACCTGCTGTTTACCTGGAATGCTCATTGGCGCAAAGATAGTACTTTGTTGTTCTCCAGCTGGTCATACTTGTTTCAGGATGTGCCGCTATTTTTTCGGTAAATATTGCGCCATCCAAACCGTTGCCAAGCCGCAATCCGGATCACTTACCACGTGTTTCAAAACTTTGAAGTGGTGTTTCTTCAATAAGTCCTGGTATTCATCAGTAGACAATGAGCCATGAAACAGATTCTCGCCGCCGTTCATCCCCCAGGCTTCGCCGTGCTCTGTTCCGGATGTAAAAATTAAAATTCCGTTTAGGTTGAGGTGCTTTTCAAAGATGCCGAACATGGCAGGCTGGTCATCAGCTGGTAAATGAAAAAAGCTATGCCAGGCAATAATGGCGTCGAACTTTTGGCCAAGATCAAGTGAGCGCATATCCTGCAAACTCAGTTCAACTAATGGAAAGTTCGCCTGAGCAATCTTCAGCATTTCGCTGCTTGCATCAACCCCGGTAACATACAGGCCCTTCCCGACAAGATATTCCATGATCGGTTTGCCGGCACCGCAGCCTAAATCTAAGACCTTGCCACTAGCTGGAATAAGCCTGATAACCTCGTCCAGGTAATCCTTCTCCATCAATCCTCTGTATCGGTTCTCGTAAAACCATGGAGCAATCTTATCGTAAATTTTGTAAACGTCTTTCCGTTCGCCTTTTTTCACGTAATGGTATGATGTAAGTCTGTGTTATAAATTGATGTACTTAACAGCCACTATGCTTTTCTGGATCATCATTTCCACTTTCATTTTATTGTCATTCCTGGTCCAGATATTTCCATCTTCCTGCTTAGTGAAATTTTTATCCAATTTCTGCAGCAAATTATCCAATTCTTCTTTTTTATAGATGACGGCACATTGGGTACAATTGTTTTTGCCATCGTAATAAAAAATAGCGATCTGCCCGGTTTTATATTTATAGGTACTATACGGTAATTGGGTATCTGTAGCTAAGCCATCACCCAAAGATTTATTTTGATCGGCATTCATTACCGAATCAACAGTTTGCTTCTTTTTACCAATCAGTTCTTCCTGGGCTAATAATTTATTTGAAAATAGAAATAGGACCAATAACAGTAAAGTTAGTTTTCTCATGTTTTGCTGTACAAATCTTGAAAGTTTGGCCATGTTACAAGTTGGCAGGCTTGTTGAACGCCCGTTTAATCAACTGTCCCGATAAGGCCGACATGCCCCCAACCAGCCCGCCGATAAAGCCGGTGATAATAGTTAGTATTACCCAATTGCCACCCAGCGGGAAAACATGTGCTATGCGTGTGGCCAGTATATGATCGTTAGGGACGCTTTTAAACATAGCCATCACTACCCAGACAATAAATATGGCCACAAATGCCGACCAGAACGCGTGTGCCGAACTTTTGCCAATAATAAGTGCTGCTACGAACGAAATGATGGCCACTACCCACCAGGGCAGTACAAAACTTAAGATAAGGCTGGCTATCAATATAATGAAGAATAACATCTTATTTATTATTTAGGGTTAGGGTTGTTTTAATGTGTTTTTGCGCATCAGCAGGACTTTGCATAAATAATAACGGATTAAGTTCGCCGTTCTTCCAGATATGGAACATATTATCGTAATAAAAGCTACCCGGATTACCCGACTCGCCGCCCGGGAATATGCCATAACCCTGCACCGTTGGCCCGAATTGCACAATCATGCGCCACGATGGGCCGTGTGTTTCGCTTAACGCGTTTACTACGCCGCCTGTGCCATCAGCATCAAACGTTCCCGAACCTAATCCCTCAACCTTGCCCAGGTGCGATATATGCGAACCTTTTACTATACCCCACTGCCACGGTTTGCCCGGCGCGCCGTAACGTTTGTACAGGCTATCAACCGTAGCTTCAAACGTTTTTTGAATCAGGTAGTCGCGGGTTTCAACACCCAGGGTGCGGCTATCGTCATACCAGCGCGATTGTGGCTGGGTAACCAGCAGTTCAACCGTTCGGTAATTGCTCGGCCATTTCAATTGCACGCCTATGTTGCCCTTCACAGTAAAATCATCGGCCCAAATGGCTTTATACAAATTGGCCCACCAGGTTTCGAAAATAGTGGCCCCTGCAGAGTTAGCGATATACTGTTTGTTCCAGCCGCTTATTATCTTGTAGATGTTTTTTTGTCGGTCGTCCAGTTTACTATCATCAACACCGTCAATCATGGTCGGTAAAATATCCTGTGCAAAAATGCTGTAATTATCATTCTGCAAGGCCCGCAAACTGTCAACCGTAGCGTGGTGCATGGTGCTCAACCTGTCGTTAATGCGCTTGCCGCGTTGGTACGAGCCAAAGCGCCAATTGATATAATATGGGTAAGTATTATCGGTTGATGATTGATTGGCCGAACTTAAATAACCCTGTGCAGGGTTTTTAACCGTAGGGTTTTGTTCGGCAGGTATCCAGCCCTGCCATTCGTCGGCAGGGTCGCTGCCATCCAAAATGTATTTACCCTGATCCTTGTATTTGAGTGGAAATTTCCCATTCGGCGTAATGGCGATATCCTTATCTACACTGGCGAAGATGAAATTCTGTGCCGGAGCGCTAAAGTATTTTAAGGCTTCGCGATAGTCATCATAATTTTTGCCCCGGTTAAGCAAATAGAACGTCTTAAACTCCATCGATGGATCGTGTGCTATCCACCGTAAGGCTCCGCCGACGGGTACTATCTTAGCCGCACCCAGTTTTTCGGGTTTTTGGCTCTCACTCTGATAAACCACCGGCCCCTGACGAGTGTATAGTACGGTATCATAAACAGTAGCTTGTCCACGTATCTTAATAGCTTCTATCCTTTTTTTCACTGGTATCCATTTGCCATCGTACCAGTATTCGTTCCTGCTCAGATCCTTAAAGTTGATCTGGTACCAATCCAGCACGTCGGCATCCACATTGGTAACACCCCAGCCGATCTTTTGGTTATAACCGATAATAACTGTAGGCGTGCCGGGTATCGAAACACCATAAACGCTTACCCCGGGTGCAGTAAGTTGTATTTGGTACCAGATGGATGGGTAGCTCAGATCGAGGTGCGGGTCGTTAGCCAGAATAGGATACCCATTTGCCGAATGACTGCCTGCTATCACCCAATTGTTGCTGCCTATGCCTTCAATCTTGGGTTTGGTTTTGATGGTATCGGTCATATCGGCAATAAAGCCTTTTGATTCCGGTGGTAAAGGTAGGGCTTTAAAATTCCACTTGGTGCCTTTAGGAATCACCGGTTCCTCTTTAAACGAATGATCAGGGAAAAGATCGTTGGTTATCTTCGGGCCAAAAAGCTTCAGGGTATTGGTCATCGCAAAATCGTCAGATCCGCCGGCCAATGTTTCCGACATCAGCTTAAGCACCAAAGCGCAATTGATGGGTTTAAAGTTCTCTGGGGCATAATCCAGCAATTTAAACTCGATCGGGTAATACTTTGCCGGCAGGCTGTGGATATAGGCATTAACACCAGCCGTATAAGCTTCCAATACTTCTTTGGTCTTCGGATCTTTCATACACTCGGCCAGGGTGTTTTCGGCGCCGTATACCATACCCATGCGGCGGTGGTAACGGTCGAGCTCCAAAGCTTTCGGGCCAACAATTTCGGATAATCTGCCCGAGGCCGACCGCGTTTGGATATCCATTTGCCAAAGCCTGTCCATAGCGGTAACGTAGCCCTGCGCAAAGTACAGGTCATGGTCATTCTCTGCAAAAACGTGCGGAACCATATTATCGTCGTACCTGATCACGATCTTGCCGTAAAGCCCCTTCAGGTTTACGCTGCGGTTGGCTTTGATGTGTTTGCTTTCGGCGTTCTGCCAAAAGCCCGAGACAGGGTTAAGTAGCTTACCCAGTGGTGGTATATCGCCAAATTTGGTTTGCAGTGCCCATATCAGTATGAGGGTCAATACCGACGATATCAGGGCTTTGAACAGCTTCATTAGGATGATTTAGTTTTCTGTTTAAAGATAACGATACTATTGATAAGCTGCAATTGTTCGGGATAAGTTACTCTAATCTTCATACCGATGGGGTTGAAACCCATCGGTATCCGGCAAACCGCAAAACATGGGTATTTTATAATGATGTTTGCTTTTATTGTCATTTTTATTCACCATATTCCGCCTTCTGCCTTCCGTCCTCAGCTTTCCGCTCAAAAACATAAATACACCAAAAAAACGCTTCATTTCCTATAAAAACCCTACTTTTATCGCCATACATAGTTAACTGATATGAGTACTATAGAAGCTTGCATATTCGATCTTGACGGCGTTATTGTGGATACCGCCGTTTACCATTATAAAGCCTGGAAACGCCTCGCGGCCCAACTGGGTTTCGATTTTACCGAACATGATAACGAACTTCTGAAAGGCGTGAGCCGGGTGCGATCATTACAGATCATCCTGGGCATTGGCGGCATTACCAAAACCGAAGCCGAGCAGGAAGAACTGGCCACACTAAAAAACACCTGGTATGTAGATATGATCACCAAAATGCAGCCCAATGAAATATTGCCCGGCGCAAAAGAGTTTTTAGAGACTTGCCGTGCAGCGGGTATTAAAACTGCTTTGGGTTCGGCCAGTAAAAACGCGGGTATCATATTGCAAAAAGTGGGTATTGAGCATTTATTTGATGCCGTGATAGATGGTAATAAGGTATCCAAAGCTAAACCCGATCCTGAAGTGTTCATCAAAGGTGCAGAAGCCGTCGGCGCCTCACCGCACCAATGCGTGGTTTTTGAAGATGCCATCGCAGGCGTAGAGGCTGCTATGGCAGGCGGTATGAAATGTGTAGGCATAGGCGCACCCGATGTGTTAGGCAAAGCTAACCTGGTGATATCCGGCCTGGATAAGATGACCTTGTATATGCTGGAGCATTTGTAAGCAATGCTATTTTGCAGATATTTCAAAAATCTCAATACGCAAATCTCAATACTCAGATCTAATTTTTATCTTTGCCCAAACCTACCCAAACGATGCTCAATCCAACATTGCTCGACGGTCAGAAATTCCAGATCACTATACAGCGCTTGTGTCGGCAATTGATAGAAAACCATAACGATTTTTCAAATTCGGTAATCATTGGCATACAGCCGCGTGGCATTTACCTGGCTAAACATATTGCCGAAGAATTACGCAAGATATTGCCGGGTAAAATTATTTTGCAAGGCGACCTGGATATCACCTTTTACCGTGATGATTTCCGCAGGCGCGAATCGCCATTAGTGCCCAACTCAACACATATCGATTTTATCATCGAAGGTAAAAAGGTGATCCTGATGGATGATGTGTTGTGGACGGGCCGTACCATTCGTGCCTCTATGGACGCTATGCTGGCCTTCGGTCGCCCCGAAAAGGTGGAGCTATTGGTATTGGTTGACCGACGTTACTCTCGCCACTTACCGGTAGCCGCAGATTATATCGGCATCGAGGTCGATTCGATCGCGTCACAAAAAGTAGTAGTAAGCTGGAAAGAAACCGACGGAGAGGATAAGGTGGTGTTGGTATCGGAGAGGTAAGGAATATCGAATAATGAATTTTGACTGATGAATATCGAAGTAAAACTATTCGATATTAAATAAAACAGGGATCATCTCAACATGGGCACTTTAAGTACACGACATTTATTAGGTATCAAGGATTTGAACAGAAAGGATATCGAACTGATATTTGAAACAGCTGATACCTTTAAAGATGTACTGAACCGCCCGATAAAGAAAGTGCCATCGTTACGTGATGTAACTATCGCCAATATTTTCTTCGAAAACTCAACCCGTACCCGTCTTTCATTCGAACTGGCGGAAAAACGCCTTTCGGCAGATACGGTCAATTTCGCAGCCTCGTCATCTTCGGTAAGCAAGGGCGAAACGCTGGTTGATACCGTAAACAACATCCTGGCCATGAAAGTGGATATGGTGGTGATGCGCCATCCCTACGCCGGTGCCGGTGTATTTTTATCGAAACACGTAAAAGCGCAAATAGTTAACGCCGGCGATGGCGCCCACGAGCATCCTACCCAGGCCCTGCTGGATGCCTTCTCTATTCGTGAGAAATATGGCGATGTAGGCGGTAAAAAGATCGTTATTGTGGGCGATATCCTACACTCGCGTGTAGCGCTATCTAACATACTTTGTTTAAAACAGCTAGGTGCCGAAGTGATGGTTTGCGGCCCTACTACACTTATTCCCAAATATATCGGATCATTAGGTGTAAAGGTTGAGCACAACCTCATCAAAGCGCTTAACTGGTGCGATGTAGCCAACATGCTGCGTATACAATTAGAACGCCAGGATATCAAATACTTCCCTTCGCTACGCGAGTATACCATGCTTTACGGCCTTAATAAGCAGATACTCGATTCGCTCGACAAAGAGATCACGGTAATGCACCCCGGCCCTATCAACCGGGGTGTTGAAATAACCAGCGATGTAGCCGACAGTAAGCAATCCATCATCCTCGACCAGGTTGAAAATGGCGTTGCTGTACGTATGGCCGTGCTTTACCTGCTGGCAGGGCAAACTCCATAGCCAATAGCATGAAAATAAGGGGCATAGTCTTTTCAGCAGTTCTGATGCTATTATTTTCATGCAGACACTCTGATTATAAACAAAAAATATTAGGTGATTGGAAGCTGGTGTCCTTAAGTGTAAAAGATAGCAACCATATCAGAGTTATACAGGATTCGAACATTTGGCATTATGAATATAAATCCGGTGGGTATATTTTCCTCGAAGATAATGTATGCGAAAACAAGGCAGGATATATAAATTTTAAAAGCGAAAAGCCATACCTGGGTACTAAAACCCGATACCAAATTGACGGCGATAGTGTTTCGATCTTTAATCCTGCCGATGGCAGTTGGTCAGGTTTCAGGATTTCGAGCATCAACAAGGATACCATGTATATTAGGAAAAATCGATGGCCCAATGATCCTTACGTCCCTATATTCAAATATGTAAAGCAGTATTCAAAACCTAAGAATAATTTCGAGTTCGATGAAGTGATTATTTCAAATGATGGTGGATGGAGTCCCGGGCATAATATCCTGATACGCAAAAACGGAGATGTGATTTATCATAAATACTCCAGTGATTCGGCGGCGATCTATACCTCAAAAATAAGTATAAAACAATTTAAGGAAATCGAAAACGCATTTTCAAAAGCTAATGTTTTGAACTTAAAAAACGACTATGCCGACAATAGTTCTGATACACCTAACTCAAGCATTACATTTGTCAAAAATGGCAAAATAATTAAAACGATAAGTGATCACGATGGTTCGGCACCATTTGAATTGATTTGGGCCTATAAGCCTCTGGAATACTTATATCAGGATCTTAAATTAGATCTTATTGAAAACAATGAGAGTAAACCAGTTTTTGAAACTTTCAACTTCGAAAACGCCAATCTATCAGGAGGGATGGAAATGTCGGAGAATTTCTATCTTTTTAGCCTAATTTGGAATGCTAAACAAGCCAATCAATCATTTGTCAAAAAATTCGACATAATATCCCCTTACGCATATCGCGCGTCGAAGATAGAAACTGATGGACGATTCTATAAAGTATTCTGGAAAAAAGGCGGCTCAACTACTTATGATATAGGATTCAACTTTATCGATACCGACAGAAAATTCGTAAAATTTGAAGTCTGGAATCCGCAACATAAATAGTTTACCGCATGGCATTTAGCGGTAGCTTATCGATAATGCCATCCACTATCTCGGGCAAATCCCGTAGCGATTGTCTTTGCGTATCCATTTCGCCAACAGCATAACCACGCCAAACCACATGGCGGGTGTTACGGTCAATCAGGTCGATCATCACAGTGCCCTGTTTATAAGGCACACGCTCAATCTCGCTGCCTACATATACCGGAAATGGTGCAACATAGTGATAGTAACCTCCCCAGCGATTAAAACGTGGATAAAAACCGCCGCCCACGTAGGTGTACTGCGGGTCATCGTAGTAACGCACCCGATCTTTAAACATGATGCCGTAACGTACCAATAAGTCTGGCCGGCGCGAATTCATCACCAAGCCTTTCTTTTGCAATTGAGATGTAGCTTCGTCGCGGATAGTTTGATCAACCAGATCATTATAACCGGCATTGGTTGTAGTATCTATAGGCGGCAGCCAGGCAAAAAAATGATATTTGCTCAGGTTGGCATTTTTGCCACCGATGGAATAATACGTGTAATTTGAGCAGGCTTGCCACAACAACATACCAACAACAGCCAGGCCCGGTGTTAATATCTTTTTCATGATTAATTTTCTTAATAGTTTATAATTTATCCAACAGTTAAAAATAAATCTGGTTTTATTTATCTACTGAAATTCAGCTTTTAAAAGATGAAATTTTAAACCAATCACCTCAAAGATTAGTCAATAGATAAAATAATAAACCAAAACAAGCTTTCGTTTAATTAATAATTTATTTAAACACACTATCTATCATGAAACTCTATTCAAAAACAAAACTCTACAGCGCGGTTAAACTGCTGCTATTCGCGGTAGCCATCGTAGGGTTTACGTCGTGCACGAAGTATCACGACAATTATTATTACGATCCTGGACCGGTGGCACAACTAAATGTGGTTAACGCGTCGCCGGGCAGCGCGAGCTACAATTTTGCCTTGGGCAATAATTTTGTAAATGGAAGCCCATTGCTTTACGGACAGCGTACAGGTTATATCAACGCCTATACAGGTAAACGCCTGTTCTCGTTAACATCGGGTGGCACTACCAATGTTATTGCAACCGATTCGCTGAGCCTGGCTGCTAACGGATACTATTCGCTTTACATTACAGGCTTAAACAGCGCGCCTGCATTCTTCTTTACGCAGGACGACCTGTCGGCCCCTCCCTTAGGCAAAGCCAGGATCAGGTTTATACAGCTTAGCCCGGATGGCGGTCCGTTTGACTTATCGATACAAAATGGCGCTACGCTGTTTAGCAACCAGGTTTATCAAACCGCATCTGCATTTATAACTATCGATCCGGGAACATATACCTTCCAGCTAAAACAGGATAAAACCGGTACCATAACAACACTTTCGCCCGAAACTTTAAGCGCGGGCCGTATATACACCGTTTGGAGCCGCGGGCTTGTTGACGGGACAGGCGATTACACGATAAGTGGAAAAGTGAGTGTGAATAATTGATATTGTGATTGACTGACCCGATGGCAGGGTAAACATTATTTGATGTTATCCTGCCTTTTTTTACTCTTCTCCAGTTCGTCGGTCAGTTCGGGATCGGTATCCTGCTCATCCCTGATATTCTTCCAGATCAGAAAAATAATGATCGCTACCGCGATAACTATAACAACGATCACTTCAGGAGTATTCAGGTTCATAACTTTGCGCTTGGCTAAATCAAACTACTTCTGAAACAACCCTTTAGGCCGTCAATAGTTTTGATCCAACCAAAATTTAAACCTGGCTTAACCTGGTTTTAACTCTTACTGCTAAAATAGATGTGCATAAACAGTAATTGGTATTTGATTGAGTTTCGCCAATATGGCCAATTGTGTGCTCCCGGCCTGATGATGAAATCGTGCGGAATTTTTTGAGCCAGCAGCTTATCATGAAACTCGCAATTAACCTTGTAAAAAAAGTCATCGCTGCCGCAATCGATAATGAGGGCCAGTTTACCGGGCGTAAGCAGGTCGATCATATTGGTGACGGTGTTTTTGTCCCACGCCTCTTTGTTCTCCTCGTACGGACCTAGTTTTTCGGCTATCTTCCAGCTTTTAGGAAAGGGCCTGAAATCCACGCCACCGCTGGTGCTGCCCGCTACGCCAAATACATCCTGGTGTTTAAAGGCCAGGTATAAAGCGCCGTGCCCGCCCATGCTCAAACCGGTAATGCCACGCCCGGCGCGATCTTTAATAGTTTTGTAATGCGCGTCTACCCAGTTCACCAGTTCGGTACCCACGTAAGTTTCATAGCGCCAGTTTTTATCAACCGGGCTGTCAAAATACCAGCTGGTTACGTTGCCATCGGCACATACGATCATCATTTGGTATTGATCTGCCAGGTCTTTTATCTCGGGCACATTATTCACCCAGTTGGCGTAATTGCCTCCTGCGCCATGCAAAAGATAAACTACAGGCACACTTTTCAGCTTGTTGTAAGCATCCGGTTTGATCACCACAGCTTTGATCTGCTTGTTCATGGCAGTGCTGTAGGTAGATACCGTATCAACAGTGGCAGCAAAAGCTATGTCGCTAAAAAATACGACGAATACTAACAGTACGATAGTTTTTAGATATTTCATTTACGGTTTTTTATGAGTGCCCATATACAGGAGTGCGTTGATGATCAGTTTATCCTCGTATTCGTTCTCGAGCGTGTGCGAAAGGTCTTTATTGGTATGGTGCTCATAATCGATATCGTTGTGCCCCATGTTGATGTACAGCATCTTATAATTCTTGTTGGTCCATGCTACCGGATAATAACCGCTATGCCATATCTCACTTTGCTTTGGCCCGGTACCTAAAGGGAAACTGGCCGGATCGATCGATAGCAAAATTTTGATATCCGGGTTATTGCGCAGGTCCTTTTCCCAGCGATACCATTCGTTAGGCGCTGATTTGAATGTCGCAGGTAGCCCTTTCACATACGGTGATGAGTTTTCAACTTTCAAAATAGCCGAAGTCGGACGCCAGGTATTGCTTCCATATTGGCCCGAACCTAAAAACTCGTTGTGATACCAATCCCAGTTTTGCGGGTACCCTGAAGGTGTAAGTGCGAATGCCGAAAAGTGGAAACCTATCCAGCCGCCACCATTCTCTATATATTTTTTAAAAGCATCACGCTGTTCGGGTGCCTCGGGACGGGTATCCAAAAATAATACCACCTGGTAACGCGACAGGTATCCGGCGTTAAGGTTGCTCCAAACATTGGTCGAATCGTAGGTAAAGTTATACTTCCTGGCCATTTCGGGGAACCATTTATTGGCTTCGTGCACAAAACTGATGTGCGCTTGATCGCTTTTGGCAGTATAAAAGGCAATCACATGAAAACTAGGTTTATCTTGAGCCTTTGCAGCAATACCCAAAAGCATAAATGCGAGCACAGCAAACGTCGTCGCGGTTAGTTTTTTGATCATAGGGTTTGTTCAATTGGCAGGAGGCATAAAACTAACTAATCTTTTCCAATTTCAAAAAAGCACGATATAGATAATTCGGCTACATTTGTTTAACAAAACCCGCATTATGGATAATAGCAACACGCCTATACGGGCAATTATTACGGGCGCTACCGGCATGGTTGGCGAAGGTGTACTGCACGAATGCCTGCAGCACCCACAGGTTGAAGCCGTATTGATTATCAACCGTAAGCCCTGCGATGTCAGTCATCCCAAGCTTAAAGAGATCATCCACACGGATTTTTTTGATATCTCCCCTATCGCCACACAATTAGCAGGCTATAATGCCTGTTTCTTTTGCCTGGGTGTTTCGTCGGTAGGGATGAAAGAACCCGAATACTATCGGCTTACCTATACGCTTACCATGCATGTTGCGCAGGTATTAAGCAGCATGAATGCCGATATGACTTTCTGTTATGTTTCGGGCGGCAGTACCGATAGCACCGAAAAGGGCCGGATGATGTGGGCAAGGGTAAAAGGTAAAACCGAGAATGATTTGGCTAAACTGCCTTTTAAACAGGAATATAATTTTCGCCCGGGCATGATGAAACCTGCTAAGGATGCAAAAAACGTATTGAAGTACTATAAATATATCGGGTGGTTGTATCCGTTGTTCCGTGCCTTGGGTATGGCAACTACTATTGCCGAATTAGCGAAGGCGATGATCAACTCGGCTTTATATGGTTATAAGACACGGATACTGGAGATTAAAGACATCAAAGAATTGGCTATGATAAAGTGAAATTCTCTTAACAATCGCAGGAAGAGTTAGGCACACTTACCTTTTGCCCGTTTGCAGGATCAACATAATAACAATTACCGTTGCTATCTTTATACAGCTGTTCTTGTACGTTTTGGTTTTGGTAGGTACCGCAAGGCTGATCTTTATTCACTTTTGTGCAGGCCGGGGCAGATAGAATGAAGGCCAGCAGCAATATAGCAAGCATCAAAAAAGGTAAATTTTTCATCATACAGAAACAATTACAGTAAAGTTATTTTTACGAAAATGGATAAATTTTATTGCCTTAGGTCTATAAATTATTAGCTTTATTACCATGAACCGCATCGACCGTATAACTGCCATATTGATACAACTGCAATCAAAACGGGTTGTTAAGGCGCAGGATATTGCTTCGCGGTTCAATATCAGCCTGCGCACCGTTTACCGCGATGTAAAAACGCTTGAAGAAGCCGGCATACCAATCATGGGCGAGGCGGGCATAGGCTACTCTATTATGGATGGTTACCGGCTCCCACCGGTGATGTTCACTAAAGAGGAAGCCACCGCGTTTTTAACTGCCGAAAAGTTTATGGATAAGCTGACCGATACCTTAACCGGGCAAAGCTATAAATCGGCCATGTACAAAATACGTGCGGTTTTAAAGGCTACCGAAAAGGATTTTTTAGAGCAGTTGGATACTAGCATCGAGGTACTCAAAAGTAAAAAGGTGCGGCAAAAACAGGTTGATATCAGCCCTATTCAAAACATCCTGATCAAAGGTATATCCGAGCGTAAAGTTCTTTCTATACAATATTTCGCTAATCACAGCCAGGAAAAAACAACACGGTTGGTAGAACCGGTCGGTATTTTTTATCTCGATAACTTTTGGCATCTGATAGCCTGGTGCCGCCTGCGCAATGATTACCGCGATTTCCGCCTCGACCGTATTTCCGGCCTTACCGTTACCGATACGGTATTTAAGCAGGAGCACCCTACCTTGAAAGAGTACCTTGACCGTGTTACCGTTGAGAAGAACCTGCAAAACGTAGTTATACGGATCGATAAAAAAGCGCTTCCGTATATTAACGAGCAGAAATATTACAGTGGTTTTGTTTCAGAACGGGTAGTTGGCGATAAAGTAGAAATGACCTTTTTAACCGCGCACATCGAAGGTTTTGCCCGTTGGTATCTGATGTTTGCCGATTATGCCGAGATCGTCAGCAATGATCATCTCATCTACAGGATCGAAACCATACTGACCAAGGTGAATATGCAGTTTGAAAAGAACGCGGCGCTGAATTAAGGTTTAAACCAAATCCGGTAGCTATTACGTGAAGGGCGGTGTTTTGCTAACCATCTTAAACGGAGAATAACTACAGTAAAAACAAGCACGATACACAACCCTATATAGGGTGAAACATGCTCGTACGTGGGCATAGGCTGTGGCTGATAGTAACCTGCATATTGATCCATGCGTACTAAGTTACGTTATTTTACTCGTTTTCCTTTATCCAATCGTATTATCAGGTCAACGCTATCGGGTATCTCGTGCTGATAATGCGTAACGTAGATCAAGGTAGTATTTCCCATGCTGCATATCGCGTCAACCACGTGCTTAAAATGCAATTGCTGGTGCGCGTCTAAACCCTGGCAAGGCTCATCAAATATCAATAATGGCGGATTTTTAACCAGTGCCCGCGCCAGCAGCACCAACCGTTGTTTACTGGCCGACAGGTTTTTAAGTGGTTTGCGCGCGTCGGCTTCCAATTCAAGCAGTCGCATCCACTGCAAAGCTATGGCCGCTTTAGCCGGTTGGCTTGGTCTGAATAAGCCTAACGTATCATAAAATCCTGATTCAATCACCTGCAAGCAACTATTTTCGGTCGGGAAGTATTGATGCAGTTCGGGCGATACAAAACCGATTTTGCTTTTAATCTCCCATATACTTTCGCCGGTACCTCGCTTACGGTCGAACAGCACGATATCATTGGCATAAGCCTGCGGATTATCCCCATTGATCAAACTCAGCAGCGTTGATTTACCTGCGCCATTAGGCCCCAGCAAAGCCCAGTGCTCGCCTTGCTTAACGGTCCAGTCTATTTTATCCAGCACCTGATTTTCGCCATATTTGATGCTCACCTGGCGCATCTTTACAATATAACCGAAAGTTTGTGCAGGCGTTGCTGAAAGCAGCTTCTGCAACTCGCCTGCATCAATCTTTGTCGTTTCGGGGATATGAACCATATCCGACTTAAAATCTGCATGAGCTAATTTTTCGATGATAAGGCTATCTTTCAAAATGGCGATGTTAGTTACCGCGTCCGGTATCTCATTTGGCGAGGTAGCGATCACCACTGTAATTCCCGAAGTGATTATCTCATTGATCATCTGGTTAAATTCTGCACGACTTTGCACATCCAGTCCCGTTAATGGGTTATCCAGCAATAGCAGTACGGGGTGCTTTAACAAAGCGGCAGCTATACGTAAACGTTTGGTTTCGCCGTTACTTAGTTTGATCAATTCTTTATGGCGCAGGTGTTGGAGTTTCAACCTGTCAATAACCCGTTCCAGCGTCCATATCTGCTCGCTGTGTTGTACTGGTTCGATGCTATTCAGATAAGCTTCTACAGTTGGCGCGTCTTCCGAATCGAATGAATTAAAGCGCTGTTGATAGTACAGATCGGTAGTATTCGAGAGGTTTTTGAAGCCATGCTTTGCCGATACCATCGCGATTAGTTTATGATGGGTAAGATAGCCGGCCTGTTCGGGGTTAGCTTTCAGCATATCCTCAAAATAATAATGATAGATACTGCCCCCTACCACGTTAAACTTACCGGCAATGGTTTGCATCAACGCGCTCTTACCCGATCCGCTCTCGCCCACCAGCGCCCAATGCTCGCCTTTGCTGATATCAAAAGTAAGATCAGCGAAAAGCGTTTGATCAAGATAACGCACCGTAATGTTTTGAATGGATAGCAGCTTGTTCATAGCAGATGTTAAAGCCCGCTAAACTAGGCTTTTTATACTACAGGGCATAAAAAAAGGCCATCTATTTAAATAATGGCCCTCCGCTTATATGCCTTTTTCGATAATTAATTAGCGTTCGAGTTCGACTCCTCGTTGGTCACCGGAGGCTCATAATAAGCGCCATCTTTATAAAAATCAAAGTTGAATAACTGACCGCTAATGTATTCGAACTCAGCAAATTTGTTATCCTTATGATCAACTAACTTATCAGTAGCAGTTTGCTGAAAATCACGATCAAGTCCCGAACCTTTTTTATAGAAAGTAAAATATACCGCCGGGTATCTCTTCAATTCATTACGTAGCGAATCGCGTATAAAATCTTTGATCCTATCCTTGGTAAGCTCGCTGTAATCCACATTTTCGTTAATAATGTAATATTTGATTTTGATGCCGTTACGGCGTTCTTTGCCAACATCTTCATCCTTATCAAATTTAACACTATCGGTATAAGGGCTAAGCGGATATATTTTGATCAGGTTTCGGCGGGATGTTTTTAAGGTACAGCTATAAACTGCAGTTACAAAAACAAAGAAAGTAAGCGGGTAAAAGTATTTTCTCATCAAGTTAGTTAAGTCAAATTAATTAAGTAAGCCGTATACGCAAACCAAACCGTTTGGGTTTACTGCTCATATGTTCTCAGGGGGTATAACTACAACACATTCACGCAAATAGATCGCAAAATTACAATTAAAAGTTAAATCCAAGTATATGTAACTGTAACCCGCAGCAAATAATTTTTAACCATGTATTATAACAATGGCAGGTCAAAATAAAAAGTTGAGCCCTTTTCCAACTCACTGATCACGCCAATATTACCATCGTGCGCTTTAATAATTTCTGTGCAGATGTATAGCCCCATCCCAAGTCCGCTTGCTAAAAATTTTTTGTCTTCAACGCGGTAAAAGCGCTCAAATATCTTTTCTTTCTGTGCATCCGTCAGGCCGATGCCAAAATCGGTAACAGAGACTCTCACATATCTATCCTGTTGTTGCGTATCAATAATAATATGTTTGTTGTTTTGCGAATACTTGACCGCGTTGCTTATAAAATTCATCACCACCTGCTCAAGGCGCTCAACATTTCCCCATACAAAAACATCCTCAATATTTTTGCTTTCAAAATTGTGTTGAGGATAAATATGACGGGCATTATCTATACAGCCCTCTGCCAAAGCTTTTGCGCTCACTTTTTGCATTTGATACTCAAGTCTGCCCGCATTTATCTTGCTTACGTCCAGCAGGTCGTTTACCAGGTATTGCAATTTGCTCACAGCGTCGGTAGCCTTATTGATAAACCGTTTTACAGGGTATGGTATAGTATCCGCTTTATAATTATCCATTATTTGCAGATAGCCTTTTAAGCTTGTTAAAGGGGTTTTCAGTTCGTGACTGGCAATGCCGATAAACTCATCCTTTTTTTCCATTGCTTTCTTCTGATCTTCGATATCAGTAGCCGTGCCCACCCATAGGGTAATTTCGCCTGCATCGTTACGCAAAGGTATTCCCCGGCTAAGGTGCCAGCGATATGTATCATCAACCGCCCGTTTATAGCGGTTTTCTATCTCAAAAGTATGGCCGGTTTTTAAGGCCGATCGATACCTCTTCAAAGTTTCGGCACTATCGTCGGGGTGTATAACCTGCGGCCAGTTAAACTCGTCTATATCATTAATAGTTATGCCGGTATACTCATACCACTGCTGATTATTAAAATTTACAGTGCCGTCGGGCAAATTGGTCCATATCATCTGCGGGATGTTGTTCGCTAAAAATCTGAAATGTTCGCGGCTGACAAATAACTCCTCGGTACGTTCTTTTACCAATGTCTCAAGCTCGTTGTTCAGTTTTTCTGTGGCGCTGCGCGCTTCTTCTAACTGGTCGTTCTTTACCTTTAACTGCTGCTGGGTTTCTTTTTGTTCAGACAGGTCGGTAACGATGATACTAAAGGCGGTGCCCTCGTCCAGATCGAGCGTAGTGCACGACAGCAGGAACGGTTTAACCGTATCGCTTGCCGTTTTCAGCAAAATCTCGTCTTTACAATCAATTTTCCATCCCCGGTTAAAAAGATCAGCAAATTTGCTGGCATCCTCGCCGGGTATCAGATCGATAAACCGCATTCCTATAACTTTTTCAAGCGAAGTATCCATCATCCGCGCAAAACGGGAGTTACTATACAAAATTGTACCGGCCTCATTAAGGGTAACTGCGCCTTCGGCCATTTTCTCGATAAACACCCGGTAGGTTTGGTCGGCGCTTTTTAAGGTGTACAATTGATGATCTCCATCGTCGCCATCTTTCACAACAAGAGCATCTACCATACCGTTTCGTATAGCTTCGATAGTTTCATTAGCTTCCTCCAGGCGATATTTAAGCTCCTGATTCTCGCTTAATAACTGCTCGTATGTCGCCGTTTCTTTCATCATTCATCCAATTTCTTCAGTTCAAGAGCACGCAATACTTTGTTGGTATCCGACATATCACCTATCATCCGCCGTTCGGGAAAAGGTAGCTTCTTCAGCAGCATCGGTATAGCTATCAGGTCTTCGCTTGCGGCGATGCCCGGCTGTTGATGTACATCAATTATTTCGAGTTCATAACGGCCATTCAGATATTTTTCGCAAATCTTGGTAGTGTTAGTTACAGCACGTATCGAATTAGGTGACGCTCCCGTAACAAACAGCCGGAGAATATATCTTTTATCTTCGTTATCAGTAAAATTATCGGGTACTGCGGTCTGCTCATCCATTATTCGTGATTTATAGTGGTCTGATATTTAGCCCTACCAGTACTTTTTCTTCATTCGAAAGGTCGCCGATAATTTTTCGTATCGGTTCAGGTACTTTGCGTACCAATGTCGGTATCGCCAATATCTGGTCGCCTTCGGCAAGCTGCGGATTAACAAGCAGATCGACAACCTCAATCTGATACTGTCCTTTCAAATGTTCCTCGCAATACCGTTTCAGGTTTTGCAAAGCTGTTACCGACTTGGCTGTTTTACCCGCAATGTAAAGCCTTAGCTCCCATGTTCTATCTTGTTGTTCGGTCATGTTTATTTATTTTTCAATGCTGTTGGCGCTTTTACCCGTTCTCTTATCAGTCAGGTCTTTCCTGTTTTTCTCCAATATCTCCTGTTTAAGCTGCTCTTCAACATAAGTTTTGTTTAATTCTTCCTCTACCGATTCAAACTCGGTTTGCAAACTGGCTATCTTTGCTTCAAGAACCTTGCGTTTCCTGATTATTTCACGGTCTTTACTTGATAAGGCATTGTTTTTAATTACCTTGTTGGTATGCTCTCTAAGCATTTCCGCCTCACGTGCCGAACCGATTAAAACACCATCCGGCCCTAGGAATACATCAACCAGGTCGAGCCCCCGGTCAGTTATCACAAATTCGCGCACCTGGTTCGAGTGTTTCATCCCCCGCGATTTCATGATATACATTCCCCGGTTACGCTCGCCATTGTACTCGATGTCGCGAACCGCCAACCATGCATCCACTAATGATGATACCCCTTCGTCTGTTTGCTCGGCTACTGTATTGTTTAGCGTAAGCGCGGTAAACATCACTGTAATGTGTTCTTCCTGTAAAAAGTCTATCAGCCTGATCAGCATTGATTTCACTTCGCTTACCGAACCAACAGTTACCAGATTAGTGATAGGATCAAGTACCACTGCAGCAGGCTTAAATCGTTTTATTTCTTTATATAAGCTAACCAGGTGCATCTCGAGGCCGTACATGGTTGGCCGTGCCGCATGAAACTTTAATAAACCTTGCTCAATACAGGGTTTAAGATCGACATTAATGGATCGCATATTCCTGACGATTTGCTGCGGCGACTCTTCAAACGCAAAATAGATACATCTCTCGCCTCGTTTACAGGTTTCGCTTGCAAAATAAGCTGCGATACTTGTTTTGCCCGTCCCGGCTGTTCCGGATACCAGTACGCTACTACCCCTGAAAAAACCTTTCCCACTGAGCATATTATCCAACGCCGGTATACCCGAAGACACTCTTTCGGATAAAACAGGTTTCTCGAGCGTAAGCGAGGTTACGGGTAATACCGAAATACCCTCCTCATCTATTAAAAAGGGATATTCATTGGTGCCGTGTAAGCTGCCACGGTATTTGACAACGCGTAACCGGCGCGTTGATATCTGGTTGATGATCCGGTGATCAAGCAGGATCACACAATCGGATACATATTCCTCCAAGCCTTGGCGCGTAAGCTGCCCCTCACCACGCTCGCCGGTAATAATAGCAGTAACGCCTTTTCCTTTGAGCCAGTGAAAAAGCCTCCGTAATTCGGCACGCAAGATGGTTTGGTTTATCAATCCCGAAAACAGATTCTCAATCGTATCTAAAACTACCCTTTTAGCCCCAATGCTGTCAATTGCGTGACCTAAACGTATAAATAAACCATCCAGGTCATATTCGCCGGTTTCTTCTATCTCATTAATCTCGATATGTACATGATCAACCCTTATCTTCTTCTCATCTTGTAATTTCTGCAAATCGAACCCCAGCGACCGGACGTTCATATCCAGTTCTTCGGCTTTTTCTTCAAATGCCATAAAAACACCGGGCTCGTTATACTGCAAGGCTCCCCGCACAATAAATTCAGTTGATAGCAATGTTTTGCCGCTCCCGGCCTCGCCGCAAACTAAAGTAGGGCGCCCTGTTGGAAGACCTCCGCCCGTTATTTCATCCAAACCGGCAATTCCGGTTGGCGTTTTAGGCAGGTGGCCATTTTTCATCTCATTCATGTTGTATATTATCCTAATAGTTAATTTTTAAAATTTATACAAGAAATTTAACTTGCAAAATTTTAATAAATCTTAACCAGCAATTCTGTTTTTTGTTTACTTCAATTTTCTAACAAATTTGTGATCTTCAACATTTTTGCGTTGATAACCCTTATCCTGCAAACATTGTTGGATGTTTATGTGTAAATTTGATATTACAATCTAATACCTGATAAAAGTGGATTATAAGGATTATTATAAAGTTTTAGGTGTTAAAAAAACAGCCACTGCCGATGAGATCAAAAAAGCCTATCGCAAGCTGGCAGTGAAATACCACCCCGATAAAAACCCGGGCGATAAAGCAGCCGAAGAAAAATTTAAAGAAGCAAACGAAGCTAACGAGGTTTTGAGCGACCCCGAAAAGCGCAAAAAATACGATGAACTTGGCGAGAACTGGCAGCAATACGACCAATATCAGCAATATGCCAACCAGAACCGGAGCGGCGGCCGCGGCGGTTTCAGTACTGAAGACTTTTATGGCGATGGTAGCCAATTCTCCAGCTTTTTTGAGTCAATATTTGGTAGCGGTTCGGGTTTTGGCGGTGCACGCCAACGTAGTTCAAGGCCGCAAAAAGGCGATAACCAGGAAGCCACTATTACGCTTACACTCGATGAATCATTTCACGGCACAGCAAAACAGGTAACACTCAACGGCGCCAAACTCAACCTGAAGTTTAAACCTGGTACCGCGCAAGGCCAGGTTTTACGATTGAAGGGTAAAGGCGCGCCCGGCTATTTTGGCGGCGAAAACGGCGACCTGCTCATTACCGTCAACATCGCCCCTAACCCTCGCTATGAAGTTAAAGGCAATGACTTGTACTTTGATCAACCCCTGGATATTTACACCGCCGTTTTAGGCGGAAAAATTATTGTACAAGGCATCGATAAAGCCGTTACCATGACCATCCCTGCCGGTACCGACAGCCATAAAACACTGCGTTTAAAAGGAATGGGCATGCCTGTTTTCGGTAAACCAGATCAACGCGGTGATGCTTATGTGCGCATGGTGATCCAGGTGCCCAAACATATATCCGACGAAGAGAGGGAATTATTTACCAAATTGGCCGCGTTGAAGCGTTAGTTACTGATTAGGTTATTAGTTACTGGGTTATTGAGTTATTAGAGTGGCTGAAAGAAATTTAAATCCGAAATCGACATTCGGAAGTCAGAAATCCTTCATGGTATTGTCAATTATGCCCCTGTACCATTAACAAGCAATAGGCATAGTGTGTATCTTTGCTGTATGAGTACTGCCGACCTGTTACAGCGCGCCCTCAACTTCGAGTTTTTGAGTATCGAAGAAGGCTTGTTTTTATATCAGCACGCATCAACACCCGATTTGATGTATGTAGCTAACGAATTGCGAAAGATACAGGTGCCACACGGTAAAGTTACCTGGCAGATAGACCGGAATGTGAACACCACTAACGTTTGTATAGCCAATTGTAAGTTCTGTAACTTTTTCCGCAGGCCCGGCCACGAGGAAAGTTACATTACCGATATCGAGACTTATAAACAAAAGATCGAGGAAACCTTCCGTTACGGCGGCGACCAGTTGCTGCTGCAAGGCGGACATCATCCCGATTTGGGGTTGAAGTTCTATGCTGATCTGTTTAAACAGTTAAAAGAGCTTTATCCTACTTTAAAATTACACTCGCTTGGTCCACCAGAGATAGCACACGTTGCCAAACTGGAAGGCATGAGCCATTACGATGTATTAAAAGCTTTAAAAGAAGCAGGTCTGGATTCGTTACCGGGCGCGGGCGCCGAAATACTAAACGACAGGGTTCGCCGGTTGATCTCAAAAGGCAAATGCGGCGGTAAAGAGTGGCTGAATGTAATGCGTGCGGCTCATCAACTAAATCTGCCAACTTCGGCAACCATGATGTTCGGCCATGTGGAAACACTGGAAGAACGTTTTGAGCACCTGGTTTGGCTTCGTGAAGTACAGGCCGAAAAACCTGAAGGTCATTATGGCTTTATGGCCTTTATCCCGTGGCCGTTTCAGGATGATGGCACATTACTACGCAAAGTGCGCGGCATTACCAACAACGTGAGTGGTGATGAATATATCCGTATGATCGCCCTGAGCCGCATTATGCTGCCAAACATCAAAAACATTCAGGCATCGTGGTTAACGGTAGGTAAACAAGTGGCGCAAATTTGCCTACACGCCGGCGCTAACGATTTCGGCTCGATCATGATCGAAGAAAATGTAGTTTCAGCAGCCGGCGCGCCGCACAGGTTCACCGCCAAAGGCATCCAGGATTCAATCCGCGAAGCAGGCTTCGAGCCGCAAATGCGTAACCAAAAATATGAGTGGCGTGAGATACCTGCCCAGATTGAAGAACAGGTTATCAATTACTAAACATCAGAATAGGGCATAAAAAAATAGCCGGTCACTCTCGCAGCTTCCGGCTATTACATCTACCTATGAAAAACTGTCTTTAAGTAAAAAGACTTGTTAATCATTAGTCAAAGTACGTACCATTTCACAAAACCGCAAATAAATCGGCATAAAAGCTATATTTTTTATCAATCTCGCAAAAACTGGGGAATTATTTACAGTGTAACGTGGTAGCGATTACCCAACCTGACGATTTTATGGCCTAAAAAACTATATTTGCCCGCACAGCATATTTTGGAAAATTACGCGCTATATATCGAGGCTTTGATCTTCGCTTCCGAAAACAGCATCCGGTTTGAGGAGATCATGTACTGCATGCAGCTAAGCTTTGAACAGGACTTTGCTGAAGCAGATGTAAAAGAATACATCCAATCCATCCGCGACAAATACCTGCAGCCCGACTTCGCCATCGAACTGGTGCATATCAACAACGGCTATCAGTTTTTAACCAAACCGCAGTATCATACTGTCATCAAACAATTGCAGATACAGCGATCCAAGAAAAAGCTGAGCCAGGCTGCTATTGAAACCCTCGCTATCATCGCCTATCAGCAGCCGGTTACCAAACTGGAGATTGAGCAGATACGCGGCGTAAATTGCGACTACACCATCCAAAAACTGCTCGAAAAGGAGCTTATCGTCATCAGTGGGAAAGCTGAAACCGTGGGCAAACCCATAATTTATAGCACCAGTTCGTTTTTTATGGATTACTTCGGCATAAACAGCATAAACGAACTCCCTCAAATAAAGGAACTTACAACCGACGACACGACCATCGGCGAGCAAACCGAATAATTTTTATCCTTTTTTTTCTTGAAAAATGATTTTCGTTATTTTTGGTAAAACAAATCGTTAAAAAAATTTTATCAAAAAAACCTTGTGTATCCTATTTCTTAGTAAATTTAGGTGACCAAAAACTACAATTGAAACGCTAATCTATTTTCCCGATGGAAACGCCAAAAAAACCGTTAAAGAAAAGTGCAGGCTCTGTAGGAGCTAAAAAGAGTGCCGACAAGCCCGAGGTAAAACCCAAAAGCAGGTTTGTTGACGATGATGATGATGACGAATTTGATAATTCCCTCGATGATCTGTCGGCATACGAAAGCTTTGACGGATTAGAAGAAGACGACGATTATTAATTCGCCTCCTGGCGGATTTAAATTATATAAGCATCCGGTTTACGCTGGATGCTTTTTTTGTATTTTGCCCTGAAATCTTTCAAAAAATAAATGATCATTACCGAAGTAAAAACCAAAGCTGATAAAAAAGCTTTTCTGGACGTTGCCCGTATTTTATATAAAAACGACCCGGTTTGGGTTTGCCCTTTGGATAATGATATCGAAGCTGTTTTTGATCCTGCAAAAAACAATTTCCATCGCCATGGTAAAATTACCCGCTGGATATTACGCGATGATCAAAACAACTTGATAGGCCGCATTGCCGCATTTGTAAACGAAGAAAAAGCTTATAAAAACGAGCAACCTACAGGCGGATGTGGTTTTTTTGAATGTATCAATGATCAAAAAGCTGCTTTTTTATTGTTTGATACTGCCAAACAATGGCTGCAACAACAAGGTATGCAGGCTATGGACGGCCCTATAAACTTTGGCGAAAACGATAAATTTTGGGGCCTGTTGGTTGAAGGTTTCACTCATCCTTCCTACGGTATGAATTATAATCCACCGTACTACCAGGCGTTTTTTGATAACTACGGATTTAAAAGCCTATATCAGCAGATAACTAATCATCTCGAAGTATATAAGCCTTTCCCCGAACGATTTGATAAAATAGCTAATTGGGTGGCCCAAAAACCAGGGTATGATTTCAAACATCTCGAAACTAATAAGATCGAAAAATACGCCGCCGATTTTATGGAGATCTACAACGATGCCTGGAAGGATTTTGAAAACTTCGTGCCCATCAACAAAGCTACCATTATGGAAAGCTTTAAGCAGATGAAAGCCATTATGGACGAAAGGCTCATCTGGTTTGCGTATGTAAACGGCGAACCAGCTTCATTCGTCATTATTTTGCCTGATGCCAACCAAATGATCAAACCGCTTAACGGCAAGCTCGATCTGATAGGCAAACTCAGGTTTTTATATAATAAATGGAAAGGGGTATCGCGCATGCGCGCCATTGTGATGGGAACTAAGGAAAAGTATCAAAAGCACGGCCTCGAGTCGGGCATATTCATCAAGTTGAAAGAATATGTGCTGCCGCTAAACCAGTACGAAGAGCTTGAACTATCCTGGGTGGGTGATTTTAACAACAAGATGATCGCTATCCACGAGGCCACAGGCGCGGTGTTTGGTAAAAAACACCTCACCATGAGGCATATCTTCTGATGTAATTATTTAAGGCTTGAGAGATTCTCCACGCCCAATGTCTTACGCGAAGTAAAACCTTCAGCAAATTTTGCCTGTATGGCTTTGCCAAACTCACGCGCGCGGCCTTCAATAATTTGATAAAACCCTTCGGAGGATATATAGGTTTGATGCTCTTCTTTCCACTCGGGATTAAAAAATTGCGAACCATAAGCCTTGATACTCTCAATCTTTTTATCCCAATGCTCGGTTATATCCACCACGAAATCGGGCTTGATATAATTATCCTGGATAAAATGCAGCACCAGTTTGGGTCGCCATTCTACTTGTTGTTGACCGTCTAATTCAGTTTCAATCTTGCGCAAGCCGGATAAAAAGGCTGCCGCTTCAACCAGTTCGTTCGCCCGGCCATGATCGGGATGGCGATCGTGGTAAGCGTTGGTAATCACAATATCTGGTTGATATTTGCGAATCGCAGTGATCACTTTACGTTGATGTTCTTCGTCGTTTCTGAAAAAGCCATCAGGTAAACCCAGGTTTTCGCGAATGGTTAAACCCAGTATCTCTGCCGCGGCAGAGGCTTCTTGCGCGCGTATCTCTGCCGAACCTCGGGTGCCTAGTTCGCCGCGGGTAAGGTCGACTATTCCTACTTTTTGCCCTAAAGCTAAGTGTTTTAAAATCGTGCCTGCACAACCCAGTTCGGCGTCGTCAGGGTGTACGGCTAATACAAGAATATCTAATTTAAGCATATTATATCGCTGTAAGCAGACGTTCGATCCGCTTCTTTATTTTTGATGATGTTGGTTTGGTAAAAGGGTAAAAAAAATCGACCACTTCGCCTTTTGCATCAATCAGGTATTTATGAAAATTCCAGCGCGGTGGCACGCCAATGCGGCCGTTTTGCTTTTTATCTGCTAAAAATTTATACAGCGGGTGGGCATAAGGGCCACGTACACGCATCTTACCAAAAGTAGTATAATGGGCCCCGAAATTCACCTCGCAAAAACTACCCAGTTCTTCGCCATCAAGTGGCTCCTGCCCGCCGAAATCGTTGGAGGGGAAAGCCAGTATCTCAAAGTCTCGTCCTTCAAATTGCTGGCGCAAGGCTTCCAGATCCTTCATTTGTGGCGTAAAACCACATTCGGACGCGGTGTTAACAACCAATAAAACTTTACCTTGATATGTAGATAGATCGACCTGTTGACCGTTCAGCTTTTCAACACTGAACTGGTAGATGTTTTTATCACTCATTTAGTTACGGTGGTATTTATAACCTGCATTTGATAAAATAGTTTCAATGTCGTGCTCTTCCTGTGGGTCATAGGTCTCTTTTAAATTGTGCCCGAATAAGCGCGCCAACGATTGAAACATAAACGCATTTATACCACCTTTTAGCTCTTTTACCAATTCGTAGCTGGTATCGCCGGTTTCGCGGTTCACCAGTTTTATCAATATCTCACCTTGTGTTATGGTCATGTTCTTAATTTCATGGTTAAACAGGTCCTTCACTTCTTTCTCGCAGGTCTTAACCATTTCTTTTTGTTTTTGTTTATCGCTGGTAGTAGCCAGATCGCGCTCTAACTGCCGGTAACGGTTCCCTGCAAACATGGCATAAGGCGCCACTTTCAGTACGTTATATCTTAGCAGATTATAGTCGGACCGGGCTTTAGCGTCTTTAAAAACGCGTAAATCATAGATGGAAACATCGTGCAATGGTATCCAGGGTACAAACTCTCCATCCAGTTCTGTCATAGCAACCCTGATGGTATCATTTTTGCCTAGTTTAGGTTTTTGGGGTTGCAGGGTTTGGGCATTGGCCAGTCCCAAATAGCAACATAACACAATAAAAAGCCCAATAAATTTCATATTTTTACCTTATACAAAATTAATGCTATTTTTTATTAAAAGTAACCCAACCCGGCAATAATTACTTTGTTACATTGGGATGGCATTTAACCTAAAGATAGTGAAATCGCGCTGATAATGAAAGAATTAGTGATAGACCTGGAAGCCGAAAAGAACGAGATACTGAAAAGATACCGCGCCCTGCTGCGCGCGTGTAAAGCCACTTTGCAAAAAGGCGATAAGCGCATGATACGTAAAGCATTCGATATGGCATTGGAAAGCCATAAAGATATGCGCCGTAAGTCGGGCGAGCCTTATATCTATCATCCTATCGCTGTCGCGCAAATAGCCGCCGAAGAAATTGGCCTGGGTACAACCTCGATAGTTTGCGCCCTGTTGCATGATGTTGTTGAAGATACTGATGTCACCCTTGATGATATTGAAAGGGAGTTTGGTAAAAAGGTAGCCCGCATTATCGACGGTTTAACCAAGATCTCGGGTGTTTTTGATACCAACAGTTCACTGCAGGCCGAGAATTTTCGTAAGATGCTGCTCACCCTGGCCGACGACGTTAGGGTTATCCTCATTAAACTGGCCGACCGGTTGCATAACATGCGCACTATGGAGTTTATGCCACGCGATAAGCAGCTAAAACTCTCATCGGAAACGGTTTACCTGTATGCACCTTTGGCACACCGCCTGGGTTTATATGCCATTAAGTCAGAGCTGGAAGACCTCTCGATGAAATATACCGAGCGTGAAACTTACCAGTTCATCAAAAATAAGCTTAATGAGAAGAAAGCCGAGCGCGAGCGCTTCATCAGTGATTTTATCGGCCCTATTAAAGCCATATTAACGGAGCAGGGTTTGGATGCCGATGTATTCGGCCGGCCAAAATCTATCCATTCAATATGGAACAAGATGAAGAAAAAGGCCATTCCATTTGAGGAGGTATACGACCTTTTTGCTATCCGTATCATTTTGGACAGCGCACCAGATCATGAAAAGGCAGATTCGTGGAAAGCCTACTCTATCGTAACCGACCTTTACCGGCCAAATCCCGACCGTTTGCGCGACTGGATATCATCGCCAAAAGCCAACGGCTACGAATCGCTGCACACCACTGTAATGGGCCCGCGCGGGCAATGGGTTGAGGTGCAGATACGCACTAAACGGATGAACGAAATTGCCGAGAAAGGTTTTGCCGCACACTGGAAATATAAGGAATCATCAACAGATAGCGGCCTCGACCAATGGGTGCAAAAGGTGCGCGATATGCTGAAAAACCCGGACGCCAACGCGCTCGACTTTCTGGACGATTTTAAGATGAACCTTTTTTCGGACGAGATCTTCATCTTTACCCCGAAAGGAGCTCTAATACAATTGCCGCTGGATGCTACCGCCTTGGATTTTGCCTTCGAGATCCATACCGATGTAGGTGCAAGCTGTATTGGCGCCAAAGTGAACCACAAATTGGTACCGCTTAACTACAAACTACAAAACGGCGACCAGGTGGAGATCATCACCTCTAGTAAGCAGGTGCCTAAAGAAGACTGGTTGAACTTTGTGGTTACCGCAAAGGCAAAGGCCAAGATCAAATCATCATTAAAAGAAGAGAAACGTAAAATTGCCGAGGATGGAAAAGAGATATTGGAGCGTAAATTAAAAACACTTAAAATCACCTACAACTCGGATAACATCTATAAGCTTACCTATTACTTTAAGCTTACCTCACCCCAGGATCTGTTTTACAACGTAGCAAAAGGCCTGATTGATATTAAGGATCTGCGCGAATTTGTAGCATCGGAAAAAACGATCGAGATCAAGTCGCAGGATAAAATTGAGGCCGACCAGGTACAGAACCTGCTGCGAAACATCAAAGCTAAAGACAGCGATATACTGCTCATCGGCGAGGATATGCAGAAGATAGACTACAAACTGGCTAACTGCTGTAACCCTATCCCCGGCGATGATGTGTTTGGCTTTATCACGGTAAGCGATGGCATTAAGATACACCGTACCAATTGCCTGAATGCCACCAAGCTAATGTCGAACTACGGCTACCGCATTGTAAAGGCCCGCTGGACAAATCAGCAGGAACTGGCCTTCCTCACCGGTTTGCGCATTACCGGTATAGACGATGTTGGTTTGATTAACAAATTAACTACAGTTATCTCCAACGACTTTAAGATCAATATCCGGTCGATCACTGTAGATAGTGATAACGGCATTTTTGAAGGCTCGATCATGGTATATGTGAACGATACCAATCACTTGGATGATCTGATCAAGAAGCTGAATACCGTTAAAGGCATCACCTCGGTAACCCGTTTTGATTCGCTGGAAAAGGCTTCTTAAAGAGTCCGAAAGTCAGATGTCCGAAAGTCCGAAAGTTTAGAAACCATTTTCTTACTGACTTGCGGACTTTTCTGCCTTTCCGGACTAAATAATTATTAATAACTTTGAACCAGATAATTTTTGATAAATGCCTCAACAGGAAACCATAGCTATGGTTAAAAAGATTTTCGAAGCCTATCTCGAAAATAAATCTCTCAGAAAAACTCCGGAGCGTTTTGCCATACTCGAAGAGATATATTCGCGTACCGACCATTTTGATGTCGAATCGCTGTATATCCACATGAAAAACAAAAAATACAGGGTTAGCCGTGCTACGGTTTACAATACACTGGAACTTTTGGTATCGTGCGACCTGGTAACCAAGCACCAGTTTGGTAAAAACATGGCCCAGTTCGAAAAATCGTATGGGTACAAGCAACATGATCATATCATCTGTATCGACTGCGGCAAGGTTGTTGAATTTTGCGACCCGCGCATACAACAGATACAAAGCATGATGGGCGACCTGTTGAAGTTCGAGATCAAACACCACTCGTTAAACCTGTACGGCAACTGCGCTAAGTTAAAGGCGGGTTCGTGCGACAGGAGAAATTAAAACCTAAAAAGCATTCAAATTAATTTTTTAATTCTTATATCATTAACATATAATGGCTGTTGACGTATTATTAGGCCTTCAATGGGGCGACGAGGGCAAGGGTAAAATAGTGGACGTATTAAGCGCAGGTTACGACCTGATCGCACGTTTTCAGGGTGGACCGAATGCCGGTCATACTTTAGAGTTCGACGGTAAAAAGTTTGTGCTCAATACTATCCCTTCGGGTATATTTTTTAATAATACCATGAACCTAATTGGTAATGGTGTGGTTATTGACCCGATTACCCTGAAACGCGAATTGGATAAGCTGAAAGATGCCGGCCACGACCTGTTAGCTAAAAAAAACCTGGTGATCGCCAAAAAAGCACACCTGATATTACCCACGCACCAATTGCTGGATGCCGCGTCCGAGAAAAAGATGGGCGAAGGCAAAATTGGCTCAACCTTAAAAGGTATCGGCCCGACATATATGGATAAAACAGGCCGTAACGGATTGCGTATCGGTGATATTTTATCGTCCGATTTTAAAGCCCAGTACCAAAAACTAGTTGGCAAACACACTTCGATGCTACAGGCTTTATATGGCGAGGTGCCTGATTTTAGTGAGCGTGAAGCTGCCTTTTTTGAGGCTATCGATCTGATCAAACAATTCCCGCTGGTTGATTCGGAGCATTATGTTAACGGCTTCATTAAACAAGGCAAAAAAATACTGGCCGAAGGCGCGCAAGTTACAATGCTGGATATCACCTTTGGTTCGTACCCTTTCGTTACTCATTAAAACACTCCTACTGCAGGGGCTTTTACGGG
>Ga0157373_10000328_pt1 | contig 38459 bp, 37 predicted proteins | sample C65metaG_FD_113460 | JGI IMG/M metagenome (GOLD analysis project Ga0157373, IMG submission 113460) | Corn rhizosphere microbial communities from Kellogg Biological Station, Michigan, USA - C6-5 metaG | ecosystem: Host-associated > Plants > Roots > Rhizosphere > Soil | place: USA: Michigan... | reverse complement strand
GGCGTGAGCAGCGACAAAAAGCTCTTTGAAAGCATCTGAAAATTTTGTATATTGTATGAAGCGCGAAGCTTATTTGTCATTAGTCATTGGTTTCGCATACAGCAGAAAGATTGTGAATATGATAAATTCTAAACAAGTCTCTTCCAAAATCTCTTACAATTCCCCCCCCCTGTTCCTGGAAAATAGTTGCAAAAATGATACTGAAACGGAGATCACGCGGTAGGGATAGCAACGGATACCGGCCCCGCGGCTAATGCCTGTGTAGTATGAGTGAATAGCCCGGGCCGAAGCCTTTGCAGGGCTATGGGCTGACAAGGTGCAGGCACCGCCCAAAAGACACACTCACTTCATGAATGCAGAACATATGGCGGAGATTGGAAGATAAACTCAAATCATAAAGGAATGCGGACCAATTTACGAGGCTTAAAGAAATGGTTTAAAGGCCCGAAACCTTCGCCAATCTTTACATTACGCCCTTCTTTGAGCGCTCTATTAACATAATCACCGGCTGAAGCAACAGCTTCGGGAAGAGATTGCCCCCGGGCCATATAAGCCGCTATAGCCGAAGCCAGGGTACAACCCGTTCCGTGTGTATTTGAGGTGACAATAAAAGGATAGACCAAAATTTTTCTTCCGCCATGCCGATCGGCGTACACATTATAGAGTTCAGCGCCATCTAAGTGCCCGCCCTTTACAAGCACAGCCAGGCTTCCTAAATCCAACAACGCTTCGGCTGCTTTTTGCATGTCATCAACATTGCTAATTTGTTTGCCGGTTATTTGAGCGGCTTCATTCAGATTTGGGGTGAGTAGGGTAACCATAGGAAAAAGCAGCTTCTGCATTGCAAGTAATGCTTCATTATTAGCCAGTTGTTTCCCGCTGCTTGAACTGATAACCGGGTCGAGTATAACAGGTATCGGCTTGTAACCTTTTAAGGTGTCGGCTACAATCTGTACAGTCTCCCTGTTTGGCAGCATACCGATCTTTATAACCAGGGGCCGGATATCGTCCATTACTGCCCTGATCTGGCTTTGTATTATTGCCGGTGGTATAATATGGATATCTGTTACACCCAGGGTGTTTTGCGCTGTGATAGCGGTAATAGCCGATGTACCGTAGCAACCCAAGGCGGCAAATGTATTCAGGTCGGCCTGAATGCCGGCCCCGCCGCCGCTGTCGGAACCGGCAATGGTTAATACCGAACAATATTGGTAATACTGCATATTGGCGCTTTAAAAATTAAAGGCATTAATGCCTCCTTTTAAACTAAAAGCTTCCAGACTCAAAAATGATCCGATTTGTTGAGCGGCAATTTTGCTGCGCTGCCCGGTTTGGCAGATAAACACCAGCTTTTTACCTGGTGGAAAACTATTAGCGTGTTCCTTTAATTCATACAGTGAAATATTTAACCCGCCTATGTTCGCATCGTTAAATTCATAAGGCTCACGCACATCAACCAGGTAAACCTCATCGGGCGTGTTCGCAAGCCATTGTTTAAGCGTATCGGGGATGATCTCGCCTATAAACTTGTCGTTTTCGACGGGTTGAGGGAGATTAAGCGGAAGCGGGGGTGATGTAGCAGATATTTTGAAAATGCCGATGCTGTTGTCAAGCGCGTTCAGGGTCAGCAATTTGCCCGACAGCAGTTCGCCTATACCGCATATCAGCTTAATGGCTTCGTTAGCCATATAAGTACCTACCATACCTGGCAATACACCAATAACACCTATTTCAGCACAGTTTGGCACCTCATTTTCCGGGGGCGCTTCGGGGAATACATCCCGGTAGCCTGGCCCGCCCCGGTGATTAAATACCGATACCTGCCCTTCAAATTTAAATATTGATCCAAATATCAACGGTTTGTTGAGTGACACACAGGTATCGTTTACCAGGTAGCGGGTTTTAAAGTTATCCGAGCCATCTATTACCACATCAAAAGTGGTGATTAACTGCTGGGCATTTGCTGCGGTCAATCTTTCGGTATAAGTTATCAACTCGACAAAAGGATTAAGCTGGTTTAGTTTTTGTTTGGCCACTAAAGCCTTTGGCTGACCAATATCGGCCGCCGAATATAGTATTTGCCGGTGCAGATTGCTGATATCAACCACGTCATCATCCACAATGCCAATCGTGCCCACACCTGCCGCTACCAGGTACTGCAAAACCGGGCAGCCCAAACCACCTACACCTATCATCAAAACCCGTGCAGCTTTTAGCTTTTCCTGGCCGGTTATCCCCAGTTCGGGCAGGATCATTTGCCGGTTATACCGTTTCAGTTCTTCGTGCTCCATTATATTCTCAGATTAAACAGCTATCCCAATCTTTCCAAACCGGCTCGTATCCCTGTTGGGTAATTATCTTTGCAATTTCGGCCGGACTACGTTCGTCAGATATCTCGAACTGCTCTAACGATTCGGGCTCTACCGCATACCCACCCGGATTGGTTTTTGACCCCGCGCTCATGTGGGTAATGCCCACCTTAGTAATATTATCTCGAAAGTTAGCTGATTCGCGGGTTGATATCGAAAGTTCAACCTCCTCATTAAACAAACGATAGGCGCAAATTAATTGCACCAATTCACGGTCGTTCATCTCAACTTTAGGCTCAAGGCCGCCACTGAAAGGCCTTAACCGGGGAAACGAAAGGCTATATTTAGTTTGCCAGTATTTTTTTTCGAGGTAATTGAGGTGCAGGGCGGTAAAAAAACAATCAGTGCGCCAGTCTTCCAAACCTATCAGCACGCCCAGGCCTATTTTGTGAATGCCTGCCTGGCCCAATCGATCCGGCGTTTCGACCCGGTATTTAAAGTTTGATTTTTTGCCTTTAGGATGGTGTTTTTTATAATCCCCTTTATGGTACGTTTCCTGGTATACCAGTACCGTATTGAGGCCATAGGGCGTTAGCTGTTGATAATCTTCCAGGTCCATTGGCTGTACCTCCATCGAGATATGTGCAAAATGTGGCCTGATCAATTCAAGTACCTTTTTAAAATAATCAACATGTACATTAACGTTATCTTCGCCGGTTACCAGTAACACATGTTCGTAACCCATCTCTTTAATAACGGCTACCTCCTGCATAATTTCTATTGGCGAAAGCGTTTTACGTTTCACCTTGTTATCATAACTAAAGCCGCAATAGGTGCAAATATTACTACACTCGTTCGACAGATATAGCGGTACGTACATCTGTATTACCTTGCCGAACCGCTTTAAGGTCAGGCGCTGGCTGAGTTGTGCCATCTGCTCCAGGTATGGCGCTGCAGCGGGCGATACCAATGCTTTAAAATCTTCGAGCGTTCTTTTATCGGCAGCCAGGGCGCGTTCTACATCGGCACTGGTTTTAGCATAGATGCCGGCCCTGGTATCATCCCAGTTATAGGTTTCAAAAATATCGTTAAAACTATTCATCTAAAAAGGAAGTTAGCGGACTGCTTGCCATCGCATGCGATGCCGGTTGTGCCAATTTTGCTTCGAAAGCCATACGGCCAGCCTCCACAGCCAGTTTAAATGCCTTTGCCATTTGTACCGGATTGCCCGATACAGCTATAGCGGTGTTTATCAGTACAGCATCGGCCCCTATCTCAAGCGCTTTGGCTGCATCCGATGGAGCGCCTATACCCGCGTCGACAATAACCGGTACGTTGCTTTGGCTGATAATGATCTCTAAAAAATCGATGGTCTTAAGTCCCTTGTTACTACCGATGGGCGAGCCTAAGGGCATTACTGCCGCGGTACCCGCGTCTTCGAGCCGTTTGCACAATACAGGGTCGGCATGGATGTAGGGTAATACCACGAAACCCAGTTTAGCCAGTTCCTCGGTAGCTTTTAAGGTTTCAATCGGGTCGGGCATCAGGTATTTAGGGTCGGGGTGTATCTCCAGTTTTATCCAGTTGGTTTCGAGGGCTTCGCGGGCAAGTTGTGCAGCAAAAACAGCCTCCCTGGCGTTGCGTACTCCCGATGTATTAGGCAACAGGTTGATATGGGGGTATTTTAAACGCAGCAACATATCGTCGTTGTCGTTATTCTTTACATCAACACGCTTAAGGGCTACGGTTACCAGCTCAGAGTCTGAGGCAAGCAAGGCACTTTCCATCATATCGGGCGAATTAAATTTGCCCGTACCGGTAAATAAGCGCGATTGAAAGGTTTTATCAGCTATTGTTAACATGTGTGTGGTGTTAAGCTTCATTAAACGAAGGTTGATTTAATTGATCGTATATTTCAGTAACCACTTGCCCTGCATCGGCAGCATAGCTTATTGCGCCTGATAGCGCAACGCCATATACTCCGGTTTGCATTATCAGGGGTACATCAGCCAGTGTAATACCACCAATGGCTATTACAGGCGTTTTGATGCGGGCAAGCCGCATCTTGTGCATGATATCGCGATAACCCCCGATACCCAAAATAGGGCTTAGCTTTTGTTTGGTAGTAGTAAAACGGTAAGGGCCAAGGCCGATATAATCGGCACCTTCGGCAGCGCGTTGCTGTACATGCTCAAATGTATTGGCGGTTCCGCCTATGATCAGGTTCGTACCAACCACCTGGCGGGCTTGCTGTATAGGCATATCCTGCAGACCTACATGCAGACCATGCGCGCCTGCTTTGAGGGCAATTTCGGGATGGTCGTTCACTATTAATCTGGCGCCATATTTATCGCAAAGCTTAATGGCTTCGACGGCGTGTTGCAGAATAATATCTTTAGGCTGATCTTTAACCCTTAGCTGTATCCATTTACAGCCCGCATCCAAAGCCGCTCTGATGGCGCTAAGATGAGTGCCGTTTTTGGGCTGCTGGGAGATATAATGCAGTTTATCGATCATGAATTTATTGTTCGGCTAGTTTTTTAATACTTATAAAATTTGAAATGGCCTGTTGCGGATATTGCCAGATAGCGCCCAAAACTGCTGCTCCGTCAAAGTTCATCCTTTTTATCTGCTCTATGTTCGATTCATCCACACCACCCAATGCTATCACTTTTGGTCCTGGCTTACTTTTACCTAAGCAGAAACCGGCAGGCAACATGCCTTGATAGCCCGCTTTGGATATACTATTGAATACCGGGCTTAAAAACGTGTATTCAAAATGCAGTAATGTGGGTATAACTTGAACATCGTGTACCGAAGTGCTCAACAAATATCCCTCGTTAGCCTGTACGGCTAGCTTTAGTTGATCGATCTTCAGACGGTCTTTTTCGGTGTAATGCAGGCGACTCATTCCAAAAGCTTCAACCAGGTGATGATGCTGATGGCAAACTATAGCATGATGATATGACTGGTTGATCTGGGTTAGCAGATCGATACACTGACCAATATCCCAACCCGGTTTGCGCAGATGGAAGAGTTGTAAGCCGGCCCCGAACAAGCGATTAATAATTTGTGCTTCATATGTTACAATATCCGGGGCCGATATCACGATCAATTCCATCACAGATATATTTCGCTGCCTTTTTCGGCAAACTCTTTTGATTTTTGTTCCATGCCTTTTGCCAGCGCATTAGCTTCGTCAACACCATTCTCTTTGGCAAAATCGCGCACATCCTGTGTGATTTTCATCGAACAGAAGTTTGGCCCGCACATCGAACAAAAGTGGGCGATCTTAGCACCCTCGGCAGGCAAGGTTTCATCGTGAAACTCCTTAGCCGTATCCGGATCTAACGACAGGTTGAACTGATCTTCCCATCTGAACTCAAACCGAGCCTTGCTCAAGGCATTATCGCGATACTGAGCGCCGGGATGACCTTTGGCTAAATCGGCCGCATGGGCGGCTATTTTGTAGGTGATCACCCCATCTTTAACATCTTTTTTATTGGGCAAACCCAAGTGTTCTTTAGGGGTAACATAGCATAACATAGCTGTGCCAAACCAACCGATCATGGCAGCGCCAATGGCCGATGTAATATGGTCGTAACCCGGGGCAATATCCGTAGTTAGCGGGCCCAGAGTATAAAAAGGGGCTTCTGAACAATATTTCAATTGCTTCTCCATGTTCTCCTTGATCAGGTGCATGGGTACATGACCCGGACCTTCGATGATGGTTTGCACGTCGTGCTTCCAGGCTATTTTGGTAAGTTCGCCCAGGGTTTCCAGTTCGCCAAACTGCGCGGCATCGTTGGCATCGGCAATACAACCCGGGCGCAGACCATCGCCTAACGAAAAAGCAACGTCGTAAGCTTTCATAATTTCGCATATCTCTTCAAAATGCGTGTACAGGAAGTTTTCTTTATGATGCGCCAGACACCATTTAGCCATGATAGAGCCCCCGCGTGATACAATACCAGTAATACGTTTGGCGGTTAAAGGTACGTAGCGCAATAATACACCTGCATGAATAGTGAAATAGTCAACGCCCTGCTCAGCCTGCTCTATCAACGTATCCCGAAACAGCTCCCAGGTCAGGTCTTCGGCTTTGCCGTTCACTTTTTCAAGCGCCTGATAAATAGGCACGGTACCTATGGGTACAGGCGTATTGCGGATAATCCATTCGCGGGTTTCGTGGATGTTTTTGCCGGTTGATAAGTCCATAATAGTATCGGCACCCCAGCGACAAGCCCAAACGGCTTTTTCTACCTCTTCTTCGATGCTCGAAGTAACTGCCGAATTGCCAATATTAGCATTGATCTTAACTAAAAAATTGCGGCCAATGATCATCGGTTCACTTTCAGGGTGATTGATGTTTGATGGGATAACAGCCCGGCCCGAAGCAACTTCTTGCCTCACAAACTCAGGTGTAATGTAATTTTTGGGCGTATTAGCGCCAAAACTATGGCCATGGTGCTGTTGGCTCATCACTTCATACTGCCCGTTCAGTTGCTCTTTTAACAGGTCGATGCGTTGGTTTTCGCGTATGGCTATATATTCCATTTCGTGCGTGATAATGCCCTTTTTAGCATAGTGCAGTTGCGATACATTCATACCTGATTTGGCACGCAAAGGCTTGCTGTGATAGCTAAAGCGTAAATGATCAAGGCCTTTATCGCGTAAACGCTCGCGGCCATATGCGGATGATATGTCATCCAATTGCTCAACGTCTTCACGCGAAGTGATCCACTTTTCTCGCAGGCGCGGCAGCCCCTTTTTGACATCAATTTGTATGTCTGGATCGGTATAAGGGCCACTGGTATCGTAAACAGTTACCGGGGCGTTTGGTTCGGTTTCACCAAAACGGCCATGTAGTTTAGTGTCGCTCAAACTAATCTCGCGCATAGCAACATCGATATCGTGCATTTGCCCCTTAACGTATATCTTGCGCGATGCCGGAAAAGGTGTTTGGGTGATTGCTTGCGCTGTAGGTGTTTTTTCTGTTTTCATAAAAGGCTATTTGGTGTTTACCCTCCCTGGGTGGCTTTGATGATGATGATTTTATCGCCTGAATTAAGCTTGCGATTGTCCCAGTAGGTTTTAGGAACAATAGTTTCGTTGACAGCAATGGCCAGCCCCTGGTACGGGCGTTGCAAAACATCAGCGAGCAAAGCCTGTACATTGCAGTCATCAGGCACGGTAAAATGTTGTTGATTAACGGTTATTTCCATTACGTTGTTAAAATTTCAACTTTAGGAATGTCCCCGTATAAGGAAAGAAAAACAACCAATAGTGTTGTCGTCGCTTTTCCCTTCGCCGGCATTACCCGGATCAGGTTCAAAGGGTATTATCTCAGTCCGTCAGGACACCCCTAAAGTTGGTGTAAACATAAGGAAAAGATTCGGATTTCAAAATTTGGTAGTGTCTCAGTTTGAAAATTAGAGACACCTTTTAATAGTTACAGGCTTGGCGCTGTCTCTATATTTTTGTCTTGGGTGCATATATAATCGACCTATCCAAAATAAAAGGTATTAAGAGACTTTTGGTGATAACCTGTATCCAAATACTATTGGCTACTGGTCTCTACTTTTGCATGAAGTAGCTTTCGCTTATACTGGAATAAAGATAACTAATCTGATCTATCAATCAATAGTTACTGTACCAATCAAAATATAATCAAATTCATCCAATCCCTCTTTAATTAATGCGCCACCAACAGTGACTGAATAGTTTTGAGTTAATGGTTTAAAAGTTTCGTTTTCGTAACGGGGAGTAAGTTCCAAAAGGTCACTTGTCAATTTTGTTCCTTTAACCGTTTTTGATAATTTGACTATAATTTTCTTCCCACCGCGATCGTAAATAATTGTTCCAAACAAATTACCATACTCCCACTCATACGGTTCATTAACAATAATTCTTACGGTTCGACCTCTTAAAAAACTCATTTTAAAGCCCAAATATCAACCTCAAATCCAAAGATAAAACAAAAAGCCTGTAGGTATTTATCTACAGGCTTCAACGTGTTCTAAAAATCTTACTTGGCGGAGAGTTAGGGATTCGAACCCCAGGACCTGTTACAGTCAACAGTTTTCAAGACTGCCGCAATCGACCACTCTGCCAACTCTCCGGGGGCAAAAGTACAAAACCGGGCGGAATTGGCAAATTTGATTTTATATTTTTTAAAATAACGTTAACTTATTGATAGCAAAAATGTTATGACGCGGGCTAATGCGACTTGGGAGCCTTGAAGCTGTTGAACTTAGGTTTTACTATCTTCACCGTACGCTTTGAAAGGTCGATCGCGGCGTTTAATTCGAAGCCTAGCAGCACAATCATCGAGTTAAAATATAGCCAGATCATCACCACGATCAGGGTACCGATTGAACCGTAAATTTTGTTATAGGCCGAAAAGTTATTGATATAAAAAGAAAAACCGATCGAAGTTAAAATAGCCAGCGAAGTAGCCATAACCGACCCGGGGTTTACAAACTTCCAGCGCCTTTTATGTGCCGGTCCGTAACGGTATAGAATAGAAACGGTAAGCCAATACAAAATGATTACTATGGTCCATCGCAATATGGTAATCAGGTATATCCAAAACCGGCTGTTGGAGTTAAAGGCGAACTGTATATAACCTATAATGCTTTGGCTTATCACCATGATGATGATCGCCACAAATAAGGATATACAGATCATAATTGTCAATACAAGCGCTATCCAGCGGCGGCGGTACCAGCTGCGGGTTTCCCCAATCAGCGACGATTTGTTGAACTCGCGCATCAGCTTATTTACTCCATTGGTGGCAAAAAGCATAGCCGATAAAAAACCCGTTGAAAGCAAACCCGCGTTGCCTTTTTTTACCACATCCTCAATAGTCGATTGAAATGCGATATAAGCGTTGGTGGGCAGAATGAGTTGCAATAGATCCAGAAAATGTTGCTGAAAGTGCCCGAACGGTATGTAGGGGATAAGTGTAAACAAAAAGATGATCCCCGGAAATATTGCCAGTAAAAAACTATACGCTAACGATGATGATTTATTGATGAGCGCATACTGCTTTATCTCGGCAAAAAAGAAGGAGGCCACGGTATAAACCGGCAATGGCCTAAAGCCAGGTATGTATACAACCTTTAGCCAGTCTAAAAAATACTGGTAAAATCTAAATCTGAGTAAAAAGCGGTGCAGCCAGTCCATTTACCCAAACTTACGCAAAATGCGGGCGTATTTTATCTAAAAAATACTGTGGCGCTATACATGGGCGCTTGGTTTTCATATCAACAAAAACCAATAAAGTTTCGCCTACGTTTATTAGCTCGCCTTGCTCGTTAAACAGCTCGTACTTAAAGTGTATACGTATCCCAGGCATATTTTCCATAATTACCTTAATGGTGATCTCCTCGTCGTACAATGCCGGTTTGATGTAGCGACATTTCAGTTCGAGCACCGGCATCATTACCCCAAATTCTTCCATACCCCGGTAGGTGAGGCCTAGACTGCGCAGCATTTCTACCCGGCCAACTTCGTAAAACTGAGCGTAGTTACCATAGTACATGTAGCCCATTTGATCGGTCTCGCCGTAGCGTACACGTAATTTCGTAGTATTTACAAACATTAGTGCCTGATGTTTCGTTTGTTCAGCGCTTCCTGGAAAGCTTTTGCATTGATTTGATGTTGAGCCGGCGTAGCCGCGAAATTAGTATAGCCCGAAAAATCGGGTTTGGCGCACATGTACAAATAATCGTGGTGCTGATAATCCAATACCGAATTGATGGCATTGAGCGATGGCATCATGATAGGGCCCGGAGGCAAACCGGTGTACATATAGGTATTGTAAGGCGAGTTGGTAGCTAACTGCTGCCTTAGTACTCGATGAATACTAAAATCGTGCAGGGCGAATATTACGGTAGGGTCGGCCTCCAGCTTCATGCCTTTTTTCATCCGGTTGAGGTACAAACCGGCTATAGTAGGCATCTCGCTGTCGTGCAGGGCTTCGGCATCTACTATCGAAGCCAGAATGGTTACCTTGATGGGATTCAGTTTCATCTCGGCCGCCTTCAGTTTGCGTTCCGGCGTCCAGAATTTTTGGTACTCGTCAAAAAGTTTGCTGAATATTTTGCGCGGCGAACTGTTCCATTTAAACTGGTAGGTGTTTGGCAGGACCATGGTATACACGTTCTCGGGCGAGAAACCGAACTGCTTTACATAAGCTGACGAATCCAGCAGGTGAATGATCGATGCTGAATCGGCTTCCAGTTTTTTCGACATAAAACCCGCAAAATCTTCTTTCAGGCGCAGATTTTTTATAGCGATAGTGACGGGCTCCTGGGTGCCGGATTTCAGCATATTGATCAGCTTGCGGTTGCTCATACCTTCATGCAGGCGGTAACGGCCGGGTTTAACGTTGTTCACATAGTGCATGCTGATGGCCGCGTCCCTGAACGATACACTATCGCTCAACATACCTTCTTTACTCATATCAGCATAAACATCGCCAAACGTAGCACCGGTATGGATATACAAATACTCTTGTTTGCCAGTAACATTTGGGCCAAAATAGCGCAGGTAGTAAAATATACCTGTACCGGCTAATGCCACAATAATAATGATCACTAAGGCTATGATAAATTTACGGCCTCCGCCGGATTTTTGTTGTGCAGTCATAAATCAGTATTAAATGCTTGTATTCAATCGTTGAAGGGCTATTAAACCGCCCTTCAGGTTTTTAACATTGGTATAACCATTCTGTTGTAAAATCAGTTTGCCGGTATTGCTCCGCATTCCAATTTTACACATTACTATAATCTCTTCATCTTGAGCCCATTCCAGATCGTCAAGGTTTGTAGCTAGTTTACCCAGGGGAAGGTTCAGGCCACCTATATTAAAAGTATGATATTCCAGTTCTTCGCGTACATCCAGCAAACGTAGTGGTTCGCCGGCGTTAAGGCGCTGCAACAGCTCATCAGCAGTAATATCCATATTAGTTTTTCTGAACCACCGTCAGGTTAACACGTGTGCCGATGCTTACCTTGCTGGTCGAGTCGCTCTTGGCCGGAACCTGCGATTGCACCACCATTTTGGTCGAATCGGTAATTACGCCGTAAGTTACAGTCCCTAATGTCAAACCCGAGTTACTCAATACAAACTTGGCGGCGTCAAAATCCTGACCAACCAGATCTGGAACGGCAACCTCAGCGGCGCCCTTGCCATCACCCAAAACCAGGTCAATCCGCGAGCCTTTTGGGATCTTGCTGCCTGGGGTTAGTATCTGCCCGGCAAATTTTACCTGTAATACACGGTCGCGGGCTATGTCATGCGCATAGGTTGTGTCGCCAATTTTTAGCCCATAGTTTTTGATGTTAGCCACGGCAGTACTATAAGTATCCTGTGTCAGATCGGGTAGGGCTACAGGGGGGGCAAGGCTTTTTACCACGGTAAGATAAATAGTACGGCTTTCTTTTACGTTGGTACCAGCGTCAGGATCCTGTATGATGATCGTTCCGGGAGCTTTGTCGACTACGTAAACCGAGTCGATCTGGTATTTAAATCCTTGCTGATCCAATAATTCGGTAGCCTTGTCGATATTGGTGCCCACTAAAGCAGGCACCGGTATGCCCGAACCGTGGCGCGTATAGTAACCCAAACTCAAAAACACGAGTGTGAATATTACAATAACGCTGCCTAAGGCTATACCCAGGTTGATATAGAACTGTTTGGTTTTAAGATAGTCTACAAATTTACTCATCGTAAAGTATAAGCTTGCTGTATTTTTATTCAAATTAGCACTCAAACATAGCTGAAAAATTTCAATTTAGCACGGCAAATTCCATTTACATTTGTGGCGATAACTAATAAATAGTTTCTTTGAGTTAACGATCACTAACACTATCTTTTTACAATGAGTATCCAAAACGTAGCCCTTTTAGCCGGTGGTTTCAGCGGCGAATATGAAGTATCTATCAAGAGCGCCAAATATATTGCCGAAAACCTTAAACCTGAAAAGTATAAGGTTTACACGGTTTTGATCAACCGCGATAGTTGGGTTTACGTTACCGATACCGGAGAAAAGATAGCTGTAGACAAGAACGATTTCAGCTTAACGCTGGGCGGTAAAAAGATCAAATTCGACTTTGCTTTCATCACCGTACACGGTACACCGGGCGAAGATGGCAAGCTACAAGGCTACTTGGATATGTTAGGCATACCCTATAATACCTGCGATGCCACAACATCTGCCATTACCATGAATAAGGCCTATACCAAAGCTATTGTGCATGGTATTGAAGATTTGCATACGGCCAAATCCATGCAGTTGTTCAATCACGACGGGCACGATGTGGCTACCGTAGCCAACCGCCTCCAATTTCCGCTGTTTATCAAACCCAACAACGGTGGCAGCAGCGTGGGCATGAGCAAGGTGCATAATGTTGCAGGATTACCTGATGCTTTGGAGCGCGCTTTTAAGGAAGATAGCCAGATACTGGTTGAAGAGTTCATCAAGGGGCGCGAGTTCAGCATTGGCGTCGCGCGTCTGCATGGCGAACTGGTGGTTTTACCCGCTACCGAGATCATCAGCACTAAGGAGTTTTTTGATTATGAAGCGAAGTATACCTCGGGCATGTCCGAAGAAATTACCCCGGCAAACCTGACTCCGGAACAGAACGCTACCATTGCCCGCATCGTGCGCGAAGTTTATCTGCGCCTCAATTGCCACGGCATGACCCGCGTCGACTTCATCCTGCAGGAAAACACCGGCCATTTCTATTTTATCGAAATTAACACCACACCCGGCCAAACAGCCGCCAGTTTGATACCGCAGCAGGTACGCGCGGCCGGACTGGATATCAAAGATTTTTACGATGCCCTGGTTACAGGCGCGATACGTACTACGTAACAAGTTCGTAAATCGGCCATCTAAGCTACATGCTAAGTTTCAAAAACTTCAAAAAGTCGTACGGCGCGTTTCCGGCGTTGAAAATCCCTGATTTGACCTTACAATCCGGCGTATACTGGATAAAAGGGGTTAATGGCTCGGGTAAAAGTACCTTGTTGAAATCAATAGCAGGCATTTTAGCTTTTGATGGAGATATCTTGCTGGATGGAAATATCAGTTTAAAGAACGATGCGGTAGCTTACCGTAAGCTGGTCAATTTCAGCGAAGCTGAAGCACTTTTCCCGGGTTTTATTACCGGTACCGAGTTGATCGACTTATTCATATCCGCTAAAGATGGCGAAAAGGGGCAGGAGCAGGCCCTACTCGACAGCATGAAGATGCAATCCTTCGTCGGTCGGCCAGTGGGCACGTATTCAAGCGGTATGCTTAAAAAGCTGTCCCTGCTTCTAGCTTTTCTGGGCGATCCTAAGCTAATCCTGCTGGATGAACCTTTGATCACCATCGATACCGCCTCGCTCGGGATATTGTATACCTGGATAGCCGACCGGCACCGCAACAAAGGCACAGCTTTTTTACTTACTTCGCATCAACCACTGGATGCCGCCATCCTGCCCGAAGCGAAGCAATTATTGGTTGAAGATCAAACCCTGATTGTGTAACCTGTATGCGATCGCCACTGAACAATATATTGCTCAAAATATTCGCGCTTGGGTTTTATCGAGTACATGCGGGGATTTTGGCCTTTTTGTTCCTGGTGATGTTCGGCCTGGTCGAGCCCGGTCAATTGATCAACTACCACATTTCGCTGATGCTGGCGTATATCACCAGTCCGGTAATGATGGCTGTGGTATTTGCCGTTTGGTTGTTGTACACTTTTAAAGGTTGGCATTATGTGGCCGGGCAGTTATTTGCAGTACAACAACAGTTTTTGTTTTATAGTACCACGTCTTTCTCAAAATCCAAACAATTAGGCAGTTGGTTTTGGGTTCAGGCAACTATCAATCTGCCAGTTTTGGCCTATGCAGGTGTAAGCTGTGGCGTAGCAATTAAACATCACTATTATCTTTCCGCTTTCGTAATATTGCTTTATTTGTTTGTTATAACAGCTTGCAGCGCATGGTTTTATGTTGGCTTGGTTAACCGTTTGATTGATGGCAGCAAACAATCCGTCCTGATCACACTCACCCGAAACTGGCAGAAGCCATACTTTAGTTTGTACGTCTATCACGTGTTCGATCAGTTGAAACTAACTTATCTCATCACTAAGTTGTTATCTTATCTCATCATAAACGGAGTGTTCCTGCTTTTTGCTGATGTTAGCCATGATATACGTGTGGCCGGTATAGCTATCCTGGCCATCGCTATGGCGCATGCCATTGTAATTTTCGAAGAACGTAAGTTTGAGGAAACCTATCTCATCTTTTCGCGCAACCTACCTTATTCAAGATTCAGGCTGTTTTATTCTTTTGCATGTGTTTACCTGTTGTTGCTTTTACCCGAAGGTATCTGGCTCTTTACCCGTTTCGCACCATTCATGGCAGCCGGACTTTTTGCTTTCGGCATCAGCGTTATTCTGCTATATCACAGCTTTTTATATGGTCTGGGCTTAAACATGGATAAGTACATGCAGTGGGTACCGGGCATGTTCGTATTGATCTTCTGGTTGATTATGTTTAAGCTCATCTGGTTTTTGATTCCGGTTATCGCAGGCATCGCTTACTTTATTTTTTACATCAACTACTACGATGTACCGCTGATTGTTAAGCGGGAAGATTGAAACACATTGGTATTGCAATTATCACCGGATTTTCCAACAAAAACGCCCTTATTACCACCCGAAAGTCATATTCAGATATTTTTTCAAAAACGCATACAACTATGCATCAACTACTGTAGATTTGTATTAATCTATTAAATCAGTCGACATTTTTAACATTATCACTATGAGTTTAAGATTAGGCGATACAGCGCCAAACTTCAAAGCAAAAACCTCAAACGGCGAAATCGATTTTTACGATTATTTAGGCGATAGCTGGGGTGTATTGTTTTCACACCCGGGCGATTATACACCGGTTTGTACTACCGAACTGGGCCGCACAGCAGCGCTGAAAGATGAATTTGCAAAACGCAATGTAAAAGTATTGGCCCTGAGTGTTGATTCGGTTGAATCGCATCACGGCTGGATAAACGACATCAACGAAACACAAGGTGTTGAAGTAAACTTCCCCATCATTGCCGATGATGACCGCAAGATATCAGAAGCTTACGATATGATCCATCCCAACGCATCGGTAAACGCTACCGTACGATCATTGTTCATCATCGCGCCCGATAAAACCGTTAAGCTGATCATCACCTATCCGGCATCAACCGGCCGTAACTTCCAGGAGATATTGCGCGTTATTGATTCGTTGCAGCTAACTGCCAATTACGGTGTTGCTACCCCGGTTGATTGGAAAGACGGCGAAGATGTAGTGGTTGTACCGGCCATCAAAACCGAAGATATCCCGGCCAGGTTCCCTAAAGGGTATAAGTTGATAAAACCGTATCTGCGCACCACACCACAACCAAATAAATAATTTTTCTTGCATTTTATTGCGAAATGTATATCTTTGATTTAGTACGCTTAATTGTCTGATTCCCTTTCTGATAAGTCTTCCTTTTTCAGTTTGGTAAAGTTTAAGCCTAATAATTTTTATAACTATACTATTATTTTTATTATGAAAACTGGAAAAGTAAAATGGTTTAACACTCAAAAAGGTTATGGTTTCATCATTACCGAAGAGGGCAAAGACCTGTTTGTACATTTTAAAGATGTGCAAGGCGGTGTAAATGCCATCAAAGATAATGACAACGTAGAGTATGAGGTGGAAGAGGGCAGAAAGGGATTGCAAGCTGTCAACGTAAAAAAAGTATAATTTAATTATCAACCATAGAATTTGAACCCCTGAAATTTTTTCAGGGGTTTTTTTATGCTGATTGTTTATTTTAGGCCGCAAATTATTAACCTGTAATGACCGATACCGCAACACAAAAAAATACACGCAACATCATTTTCCTGGTAATAGTAGCTTCCCTGGGTTACTTTGTCGATATCTACGATTTGCTCATCTTCTCCATCCTACGTAAAGACAGCCTGGCCGCCATCGGTGTTCCGGCCGATCAGATAACTGAAAAAGGGGTGTTTATCATCAACATGCAAATGCTTGGACTATTGCTGGGTGGTGTGATTTGGGGTATCATAGGTGATAAATATGGTCGTATCAAAGTGTTGTTCGGTTCCATTCTATTATATTCGATTGCCAATTTTGCCAATGGTTATGTTGGCGACGTAAATACTTACGCGCTTATCCGTTTTATAGCAGGTTTGGGCCTGGCCGGTGAATTGGGCGCAGGTATTACCCTGGTAAGCGAAACGATGAGCAGGCAAAACCGGGGCTATGGTACTATGATTGTAGCAATAGTTGGCCTTTTTGGCGCCGTTGCTGCGGCCCAGGTAGCGCACTTGGGTTGGCAAAAAGCCTATTTTATTGGTGGCGGTTTAGGTATTTTATTGCTTCTGTTGCGTATCGGTACTTTCGAATCGGGCATGTTTAAGCAGGTTGAACAAAGCAATGTATCCAAAGGCAACATGTTCATGTTATTTACCGATGGCAAACGTTTTTGGAAATATCTGTGTTGTATCCTTATCGGTATGCCGCTGTGGTATGTAGTAGGGGTACTGATCACCTTATCACCGGAGTTTGGCAAGGCTTTAGGCGCAACGCAGCCCTTAAGCGCGGGTACAGGCATTATGTGGAGCTATATCGGCATTTCCATCGGTGATATTTTTGCCGGCCTGTTTGCGCAGATCACCAAATCGCGCAAGCTAACCATGCTGGTATTTCTGTTGATCTCGGTAGTTTGTGTGATGTTTTACCTCAATGCCAATGGATTAAATAACCAGCGCTTTATATGGCTGTGCCTGGCTATGGGCATATCGGTGGGTTATTGGGCTACTTTTGTTACTATCTCGTCCGAACAGTTTGGCACCAACCTGCGCGCCACGGTTACTACTACTGTACCTAATTTTGTTCGAGGATCGCTTATACCCATCAACTTTGCTTTCCTGTGGTTCGTAAGCCATTTCAACCCCGATAAAACAAACAAGGCCGCCCAATCGGCAGCCATGATCAAAAGCGGATATATAATGATGGGTATTACTACGGCCATTGCGCTGTTTGCCTTAACCCAGTTGAAAGAGAGTTTTGGAAAAGACCTGGACTATGTTGAGGAATAGCCAGGTTTACATTTACTGATAAGTTTAGGATAGGGGTATAACCCATTTCGCGGCTAAAGTTTAAATAAGCCATCCCCATACTGAACGAGCAGGTAATAACCAGCAATATCAATAATCCGCTTATAAATATCTTTTTCATAGCCTTGCTGTTATTTCTTACTGATAAGATGATTTAGCGTCGAGCCCGATAAACTGATATGTGTGCTATCGGCAGCGCCAAGGCTTAACTGCTGAATATTTGCCTGGTTTATTTTTAAGGTGCCGGCATCATTGATCGTCAGTTCAGCTTTATTTACATGATTGTCGCTTTCGATATTCAGTATTGAACCTTTATTAGTTTTGACACTAAAAAAGCCTAAATCACATGCTCTGATCATCACCATACCATCGTTTTGCCATAGCGATAAACTATCCTGCTTGAATTTAATCAGTTTTACGGTGTTTGGGTCCCAGGTATCGTAGGTGGTTGAGACATTCATCTTATCCGACCTTTTGCCATTTACGGTGTAGTAATTATCGGTTTTTAAAACTTTGAGTTTCGGGCAGCTGATAACTATCTTATTGTATCCGATGTGAAACTCCCCATTGGCATCTTTATCCTCCAATTTTTTGCCAAAATCGATATCTACCACTAACCTGTTACCAACTTTGGTTATTCTTAGCGAGTCTTGCGAACGCTTAAATTCCTTTACCGAAAATGGGCCCTGCTCAATGTCAACACGCATCATTCCGGCGGCATTAATATCTATCTCGTCAAACCCATCAATCTGATAAGTATTATACTCCCGGTTAGGGTCTTTATATTTACCGGTTTGATATTCGGCTTTCAGAGCAGTGTTATATACACCCAGCGATATCGCAAAGATCACGAAGGCGCTTAATATAATTTTGTTACTTGTCTTCATCGTTATTCGTGTTTAAAGTTCTCCGATTTAAATTTCTCATACCTGGTTTGTAATTCTTCCAGCGATATATCCAGCAGGTAAATGTTCCTGAAAAACTCAGGCAGATCCTGCTGTAAAAAACGCTCTTTGCGATAGGCCTTTACCTTCTGTATGCCATCTGTGGCTACAAAAAAACCTATGCCACGTTTATTGAATATTACTTCCTGGTTTTGTAAAAACTCGTAGGTACGCATTACGGTGTTGGGGTTAACTTCCAGTTCGATGGCCAGATCACGTACCGAAGGTATTTTTTCGTCCTGCTGCCAGATGCCCCGTAGTATTTTCTCGCTCACAAACGCTGCTATCTGCAGGTATATGGCTTCATTGTTTCTAAATTCCATTCTTAACCCTCCCGCAGTTAAACTCTTTTTTCTTTCAATTTATAATAAGCCGCGCTCCATATCATCACACTCAACAGGCTAAAAAGTATAAAGATCCATTTTGTGGTTTCATCCGGCAGGTCTACGTTAAAATACTGCATGTCTCTGTTTATAACAGCCCCGTTAGCTTTAGTTATAATTTCATTTGAAAAATTTAAACCTGTAAATGGAGGATTCCCGTTAATCTTATGGTGTATCATTAACTGCAATAGCTGATCGTTTGCAAGCCAGATGATAAACAGTATGACAAAAAATGCGAAAGCTGTTTTAATAAAATGCAGCTTTTTAAAATGTATGGCGCCATATATTACTATACTGTGCAAAAAAGCATAGGCAATAAACACGATATAGAACTTATCCTGAACTGAAAAAATGTTGATGATGTGCACCTGTGCAGGCGGCCAGTTACCCAAACGGATTACCGTTAAGATAACGGCATAAAAAACAGCCGAAAACACTACCTGGAATAACAGGTACGAGTAAATCCAACCTACCAGAAACTTTTCGAACGACGAGGCCGGTAAAGTAATTGTTGCTATAGCCTTCCGTTTCTCGCCAAGATTTACAAAACTGATACTTGTAAAAATAGCGCCTGCTATAATTAAAAAACCAATATAAAACGCTATTTGCTGTTTTAATTCCATTGGTCTTTCTGCTTTGTAGTTCACAGTGCCGATTACCAGTGCTAATATCCCGACCAGCACGAACAACGACATCAGGTAACTTTTGTAGTTTTCAACCGTGTGCTTTTTAAAAAGCATACTAAAACGCTTTAAACTAAATATCTGGTTCATTTTGCTGATAGGTTTAAATGATCTATTACTGATTGATTATGGCTTACAATAGCGTTGAACAATATCTCCATATCAACTTTGCTGTAAAGCTCATCGTTATTGATTAGTATGGCATTTTTGCCACGAATACTTTCTTCATGATAAAGAGTAGGTTGCTGATCGTCGCTCTCCAAGGTGGTAAAATATAATTTCTCGGCAATCACATCCAGCGCTTCATTTACCACAATTTCACGGTCATTCAATACCACTAACGTGTCTATCAGGCTGTCCAGATCGCGCACCTGGTGGGTTGAGATAATAATGCACCTGTCTTCGGTCAATACTGAAGCGATAGTTTTACGGAACTGTACCTTTGATGGGATATCCAAACCATTGGTCGGTTCGTCCATTACCAGTAAACCGGTATTGGTGGCTAGCCCAAAAGCGATCATGGCTTTTTTTTGCTGACCAAACGACATTTTATCCAAAACGGACTCGCGCGGTACCTCAAACTCTTCAATGTAGCTATAAAATTGCTCCTCGTTAAATCGGGGATAAAACGGAGCCGTGTTTTTAAGAAACTGCGCTGCAGTTACCGAAGGCATAAATATCTCTTCGGGAATAAAATACATATCCGCTAAAAAATCTACTGATCTGTCAGCGCTGTTCAGCCCGTTAACAAAGCAATAACCACTTTGCGGATAGGTAAGGCCTGTGATATTGTGCAATAAAGTTGATTTACCCGCGCCATTTTTACCCAACAGTCCGTATATGTGCCCCTTTGCCAGGTTCAGATTCAGATTTTTAAACAACAGGGCTTTTTTTGAGTAGCCGAAGTTGAGGTCTTTGATTTGAATCATTTCTATTTGTTTTAGTGTATTAGTTAAATAGTACACTACAAATGTAGATAAAGAAAATACAATTCAAAATTATTTTAAGATTATTTTTACAGAATTTAATAAGATGCCCTTAATTAACTTTATTAGTATAGTTCGTAGCAATACCAATTCGGGCCAATTCGTGCAATTATTGTTTTTAATTAAATTCGCACCGTATGATAACCAAGGAAGAAATAGCCGCACAGTACCAGCAAATACAAAACGAAATATGCACCGGTCTTGAAAGCCTCGACGGTAAAGCAAAATTTGAAGAAGAATTGTGGCAACGCGAGGGGGGGGGCGGAGGCAAAACCCGTGTGATACAAAATGGCAATATTCTCGAAAAAGGCGGGGTAAACTTCTCAGCCGTACATGGGCAACTTCCCGAAGCTTTAAAAAATGCGTTGAAGGTTGAACAACACGATTTTTTTGCCACGGGTGTTTCTATCGTTATCCATCCAAACCATCCGTTGGTTCCTATCATACACATGAACATCCGTTACTTTGAGCTTGAGGCTAATCCCGGTGAACAACCGGTGCGCTGGTTTGGCGGCGGTATCGATTTGACGCCCCATTATGTGTTTGAGGATGATGCCCGTTTCTTTCACGGCGAATTGAAAGATACCTGTAACCGTTTTGATAGCGAGTATTATCCGCGCTTTAAAAAATGGGCCGACGATTACTTTTTTATCAAACATCGTAACGAAACCCGTGGCATTGGTGGTATATTTTATGATCGGTTAACCGAGAACGAGCAGCACAGTTGGGACGATATCTTTGAGTTTTCCAAAGCGATTGGTCGCACATTTCTGCCTACCTATACTGAATTAGTAAACCGAAACCGCGATAAGCAGTTCTCTGCAGACCAGCAGGAGTGGCAATACCAACGCCGAAGCCGCTATGCCGAGTTTAACCTGGTATATGATGCCGGTACCAAATTCGGGCTCGAAACCAATGGTCGTATCGAATCGATATTAATGAGTTTGCCGCCGCAGGCACGTTGGTTATATAATTATCAGCCCGAACCCGGCTCGGATGAAGAAAAAACTTTAAGTTTACTGAGGAAAGGTATCAATTGGGCTTAACGCGAATGAAAAAAATAGTTTTAACACAGGCAATAATTGCCTCCATCTATTTAATATCATTTACTGAAGTTATCTCGCTTAAGGGCACCTGGCAATATAACGGCGGTGTATCAAACGGCAAAGCAGAGGGCCCGCCGACGCAATATACCCTGCAACGTAAATATACCGATAAGGATTTCAGCGCTTACGTATTGGAAAAAGGCAGTAAGCCCGAAAAATACGAGGCCGGAACCTATATCTTAAAAGGTGATACCTGTTTCGAGACCTGTACCTTTAATAGCCAAACGCCACAGGCCATTGGCAAAACCGTGGCTTACATTTTTTCTGTGAAAGATGGCATCATACATTTAATGGCTACGCTGCCCGGCGGCACGGTGGTTGATGATCAGTGGAAAAAGATTAAATAGAATTGCACTGATTTTTAGATGATTCCACCGATTGAAAAGTGACTTCACCTGATTAAGGAGATCGTCTTTAAACTTATTTCATTATCTGTGCGATCTAACAATAATCGGTGAAATCATCAAAAAATCGTTTATAAAGGCAAAACTTATCAACAGCGTATCCCTATACCGCTTTATTTATTATCTTCGCAGGTCGCTTTAAAATACACCTAAATTTAAAGATGAGCAAAAGCGGCGTGTATAACATATAACTAAATGGCTGAAGATACAGAGAACGATCAAACGAACAATTTCGACCGAATTATCCCGATTAATATTGACGAAGAGATGCGCTCCGCATACATTGATTACTCAATGTCGGTTATCATCTCCAGAGCACTTCCCGATGTTCGTGACGGGCTTAAACCAGTTCACCGCCGTGTTTTATTCGGCATGCTCGATCTGGGCTTAAATGCAAACAAACCTTATAAAAAATCTGCGCGTATAGTGGGTGAGGTGCTGGGTAAGTACCACCCGCACGGCGACTCGTCCGTTTACGGCACTATGGTGCGTATGGCGCAGGATTGGAGCCTGCGCTACCCCCTGGTTGATGGCCAGGGTAACTATGGCTCGATAGACGGTGATAACCCTGCGGCAATGCGTTATACAGAAGCAAGGCTGCAAAAAATTGCCGAAGAGATGCTGGCCGATATCAACAAAGATACTATCGACTTCCAGTTAAACTTCGACGATTCGCTGGAAGAGCCGACCGTATTACCTGCCAAGTTCCCTAACCTGCTCGTTAATGGTGCTTCGGGTATCGCGGTAGGCATGGCTACCAATATGGCGCCACACAACCTAACCGAGGTTATCAACGCTACTATAGCTTATATTGATAACCGCGAGATAGAGGTATCCGAACTAATGAAACACGTAAAGGGTCCAGATTTTCCAACCGGCGGCATCATTTACGGTTTTGAAGGCGCACGCGAAGCTGCCGAGACAGGTCGTGGTCGTGTGGTTTTACGCTCTCGCGCCGAGATAGAAGTTTATAACGGCGACCGCGAGCGTATTATCGTTACCGAAATACCGTACCAGATCACCAAATCGGATATGATCGAGCGTACCGCGGAGCTGGTTAATGAGAAAAAACTGGAAGGTATTTCTGCCATTCGTGATGAATCGAATCGCGAAGGGATACGTATCGTTTACGAAATAAAACGTGATGCCAACTCATCTATAGTTTTAAATAACTTATTCAAATACACATCGTTACAAACGTCATTTAGTGTAAATAACATTGCGTTGGTGCATGGCCGCCCGATGTTGCTTAACCTGAAGGATCTGATCCATCACTTTGTTGAGCACCGCCACGAGGTTATTGTACGCCGTACCAAATTTGAACTAGCCGAAGCTGAAAAACGTGCGCACATTTTAGAAGGTTTGTTGATTGCGCTTGATCACCTGGACGAGGTAATCAAACTGATCCGCGAATCGAATACTCCTGATGAAGCCCGCGACGGTTTAATGAGCAGGTTTAATTTGAGCGAGATACAGGCACGTGCCATTCTGGATATGACCCTGCGCCGTTTAACCGGCCTGGAACGCGACAAGATCAAAGCCGAGTACGCCGAGTTGATGAAACTCATCGAGCACTTGAAAATGATTTTGGGCGATGAAGGTATGCGTATGCAGATCATCAAAGATGAATTGACCGAAATACGCGAAAAATATGGCGACGAACGTAAAACGCAAATCGTACACTCATCTGCCGAAATGCAGACCGAGGACTTCATCGAGGATGAGAACGTAGTTATCACCATTTCGCACGAAGGATATATTAAACGTACATCTCTTACAGAGTACCGTACCCAGGCACGTGGTGGCAAGGGCGCTATAGGCAGCAACAGCCGCGATGCCGACTTTATCGAGCACCTGTTGATCGCCTCAAACCACAACTATATGTTGTTCTTTACCGAGGCTGGCCGTTGCTTCTGGCTGCGCGTATTCGAAATTCCCGAAGGTACCCGCACCTCAAAAGGCCGTGCCATCCAAAATATTATTAACATACCGAAAGAAGAAAACATTAAGGCATTTATTAAACTGACTACTTTAAAAGATCAGGAATACCTTAAAAATAACTTCATTATTATGTGTACCAAAAAAGGTACCATTAAAAAGACATCACTCGAGGCATATTCTCGTCCGCGTGCCAATGGTATCAATGCTATCAACATCAACGAAGGCGATACCTTGCTGGCAGCCAACCTTACTACCGGCAGCAGTGAAATCGTGATGGCGCTGCGTTCTGGCCGTGCTATCCGTTTTAACGAATCTACCGTTCGCCCGATGGGCCGCACTGCTACTGGCGTTCGTGGCATAACTCTTGCTGATGAAAAGGATGAAGTTGTTGGCCTGATCAGTATCGACGACCCGGAAACTACCGTGTTGGTGGTATCAGAAAACGGTTATGGTAAACGTACCGATATTGATGATTACCGCGTAACCAACAGGGGTGGTAAAGGTGTTAAAACCCTGAACATTACCGACAAAACCGGTCCGCTGGTAGCTATTAAAGGCGTTACCGATAAAGACGACCTGATGATCATCAATCGTTCGGGTATTATTATCCGTATCGCTTTGGATACTTTACGTGTAATGGGCCGTGCAACGCAAGGTGTAAGGCTGATTAACCTGAAAGAGGGTGATAGCATTGCATCGATAGCACAGGTTGAACGCGAGGAAGAGGATGAAAATGTTGAAGGCGCTGAAGGGGAAACTCCTGAAAACGGCGACAATAACAATTCAACCGATTCTGCAGCTGATAACACCGAGGCAGGCGATAAAGAATAATAAATAGCTTAGCTAATGCATATCCGTAAAGTTTTTTTACTGATAGTCTGTATATGTTTTACATCCTCAGTGGTCTTTGCGCAAACAGAGGCAATGAAGGATGTAATTAACAACATCGCCTTTTATTATAAAAAAAATGACCTGAAATATCTGTTCGAAGCTAAAAAATCGGTGGATGGATCGTTTAAAACCCATGCCGATTCGCTCGATCTCGGTAAAAACGTTTACAAGGCGGTTGTGTATTCCAGTATTGTTTATATAGATTCGCTCAATAAGCTTAAACTGCCCGACACCTTATTTCTGCAAACAACTAAGCTCACTAACAGGCTGATCAGCAACCGCAAAGCTTATAAATACGATAATGAAATAAACTATATAAAAGGCTGTTTAGCAAATGTTTATCTGCGTCGGGCTTTCGATAGTTATAACCATAATAATTATCATGCGGCCATTGGTGATTTTAAATCGGCTAAAACTTATGTGCCTGCGTTTAAAGAGATAGACGGTTACCTGGGCAATATTTATTACAAGCTGGGCAGTTATACCACCGCAGTTGTTTATTACGATACCTTACTTCGAAAAGAAAAAAAGCCGCGGATAGAATACATACAAACGGCTGCGAATATTTATAAAACCTTAGGCGATACCTCCAGGGCATTGCAGATCATCAAAGATGGGAGAGAGGACTATCCTAAAGACAGGTATTTGCAAACAGAAGAGGCTAATATTTATAATAATCGTAAAGACTATTCAAAACTGCGCCCTCTTATTGATCAATTACTTGCGCAGGATCCTAACGATGCGTCCCTTGTGTTTATGGCTGCAAATTGCTACGATCATCTGAATGATTTTGATAAAGCAGAGGCGTTATATCAGGATGCCATAGAACTAAATAGCACAGATTTTACACCAATTTTTAATTTGGGATTGCTATATTTACGCAAAGCCTCGCTGGTTAAAAAGCACGAAGACTATCTGGCAAATATTAATCAATCCAGAAACTGGCTCGAAAAAGCTTCCGAAATTTCACCAAATAACCAAATGTGCTTAAAAGCATTACAAATGCTATATTTGCAAACAGGGAATAATAGCCAATTAGATAAAGTAAACAGTAAATTAAAACAGCTAACTAATTATTAATCATGAAAATAAAACTTCTGATGACCGGGATGTTGGGCCTTATTTCGGCAACAACAGTATTCGCCCAAAAAGGTGAGTTGAGCAACGCTCAGGACCAGTATGCTACTTTCTCAACCTTACGCGGCCAAAAAGACGGACCTTTGGCTACAAAAGCTACTACAGCTATAAATGATGCCAAAACATCTATAGATAAGGCATCAGCAAATGCTAAAACCAACACATTGCCTGCAACTTTCGCGGTAAAAGCCGAAATTTATGCATCATTGGCCTTACGCGAAAAAGATCCGGGGCAAGCAACCACATTATTCGCCACTGCCGACGAAGCGGTAAAAAAAGCGAAGGAGTTGGATACCAAAGGAGAAAATAAAAAGGCGATTGACGAAGCATCTGATTTACTGGGCCAATACAAGTACTACGATGGTGTAAAACAGTACCAGGCAGGTAAGTACGATGCGGCTTACCAGGAGTTTGATTATTTCCGCAGCACCCGCCCAACCGATACAACAGCACTTTATTTAACAGGTCTTTCGGCCGCGGCATCACAAAAATATGACGCAGCTATCGAAAACTATAATAAATTGCTTGGTACAAAATATTCAAGATTACCAGATATCTACAGCGATTTATCATTAATCTACCTGCAAAAAAAGGATACAGCCAATGCCATCAAAATAGTTTCTGAAGGTGCCGAAAAATTTCCTCAGGATACCAAATTGTCAAAAAGAGAGATCGAATTAAACCTGCAAGCCGGTAACCAGGCAAAAGTTGTTGAGAAAATTGAAAAAGCGATAGCTAAAGACCCAAAAAACAAAACACTTTACTATTATGCAGGCTTAACCTATACCGATACTAAAAACTTCGATAAGGCTGAAGCCATGTACCGCAAAGCTTTAGAGCTGGATCCAAATTATTACGAAGCCAGCCTGAACCTTGGATTTATTTTGTTAAATCCAGGTATCACCAACTTTAATGCTGCTCAAAAATTACCAACCAGCAAACAAAAGGAGTATGACGCGATGATGGCGAAAGCCAAAGCCGCATTTAATGCTGCGAAGCCAGTTATCTTACATACCATCGAAATCAACCCTAAATCTATTGACGCTTTAACAAACTTAAAGCAATGTTATTTAGGTTTGCAGGATATGGCTAATGCAACAGCGACTCAGAAAAAGATCGATGCATTAAAACAACAATAAAAAGAGAGCCTGGGTTTACGCCAGGCTTTTTATCGATCTTCTTATTTAACATAATATTAATTATAAGAAATTTAAAAAGCTGAAATTTCGCAAATAATGTATATTTAAACATGATTGGAGTTTTTAGTATCATCATCATGTTTACCCTGGGCATCACATTGCCGTTAACAATCAAAGGTGTAAAACACTTCATAAAAATCAGAAATATATCGCGACGTGATCAGGATATGTTTATTGATTTTATCAGAGAAGATTTTTTAGCGCACCTGGATATTGTTAGTCAGTCTGTTGTTGATCTTCAACTTTTCGATGCGAATACTGGTTTTGAATTTTTCGCTAAATGTCATTACCAAATCCATCTAAAAAATAATTCAGTTACTTGGTGCACAAACGATCAGTTTTTAGCTTACCAAAAATTAAAACTTCCGCTTTATATATTGCTCGGTATTGGTGGCCCTGCACATTTTCCGGATCAGCTTTTTCTGATTCCGTTCAAATATCTTACTTCAAATATCATCAATGCGGTTGAGCTGGATCAATATCTTATAAAATATAATCAAAAAATTAACGTTTCAATGTTATAAATTGCTAATTTTGTTAGTAAATGAAACAATCAGGAAGTACGGATTTGCCTTTGCATTATGGTTATGTCCCGCAATGGCTTGCAGAACGCATGGCAAAACTGGGCTTAGCTATTGTCGAATCTATACTGACTGAATACGGTAAGAGCGAAGTTTTAACCCGTTTAAGTGATCCTTTCTGGTTTCAGAGCCTGGGCGCTGTTATGGGTATGGATTGGCACTCGTCGGGCATTACAACTTCGGTAATGGGTGCCTTAAAACGTGCAATTAATCCATATTCAAAGCAATTAGGCATTTATATTTGCGGCGGCAAAGGAAAATTCAGTAAGCAAACTCCCGATGAATTGATCAGCGTTGGCGAACGAACAGGCCTTGACGGTAATTACCTGGCGCGTTGCAGTAAACTAACCGCCAAAGTAGATAACACCGCCATTCAAGATGGATTTCAGCTTTATTTACACAGTTTTATTGTGAGCGACGAAGGTGAATGGGCCGTTGTACAACAAGGTATGAGCGACCGTAGCTCGACCGCTCGGCGTTACCACTGGCATTCGCCAACGGTAAGTTCATTTGTGGAAGAACCGCATACTTATATCTACGGTAAAAACAGCGGTATTATTTTAAATATGGTGGACAAGCAAGCTGCGCCGTCACGTTCGTCGGTAATGGAAATAAGCAAACAGCAGCCCGATAAAATGCTTGCCGAAATCAGGAAATTGATTATGCCTGCCCATCACGATGTGCGGGCGAAAGATGTAGATCTGAAACGCCTGGGCTCTGTATTGTGGCTGGCTCACGAAAAGCAACCTTCAGATTTTGCCGATCTGCTTTTATTGGAAGGTTTGGGCCCTCGCACGTTACAATCACTGGCTTTGGTTAGCGAAGTGATTCATGGTACTCCTTCGCGCTTTACCGATCCGGCGAGATTTTCATTCGCGCATGGCGGTAAAGACGGTCATCCGTTCCCGGTACCTATAAAAACGTACGACGAAACTATCGCAACCTTACAAACAGCTGTGCACAAGGCTAAGCTTGGTCAGTCGGATAAACAGGAAGCCATCAAAAAATTGTCGCAAATAGCGCAAAGAGCCGAAGCAAATTTTACGCCCAATACTGAGCTGGATAAATTGATTGAAAAAGAACGCGCCGAATCATGGCGCTATGGTGGCCGTACGGTATTTGGCAAAGCTAAACCACCGGTGCCGATGCAACTTAAATTGTTTTAAAATACACAGAGCCGACGACGGGACTTGAACCTGCGACCTACGCGTTACGAATGCGTTGCTCTACCAACTGAGCTACGTCGGCTAATCGGGTTTACTAATTTACATATTGCTTTGCGGAAACCAAACCTACATATCGCCTTTGCCGCGGTTTGCCCAATCGCAATAAGGTATCAACAACCTATCGCCTCCCTCCTGCTACTTTAACACAGTTACTCCGTTAAATAAAGATTGGTTTTTGGCGATAACAGATATATTAATAATTGTCATATCGACAAATAAACCAATCAAGCTTAACTATTTCTTTTTAAATTAACGATATTGTTTTCGAAACCGTTTTCTTCGCAGCTTCTGTTTGCACATCAGGCTGGCTGCCGCCAACGCTTATCTTTAGCTTACCTGCCGGGTTGATCATATGCCCTTTATAGTCAATTAGCGCCAGATCCTGAGCAGATAACTCAAACTTAACCATTTTACTTTCACCAGCTTTTAAGAACACACGCTCAAAACCTTTCAGCGCACGTATTGGCGCTTTATTAGTATTCCAATGGGCAAGGTATAGTTCGGCCACTTCTTCCCCATCCATTTTGCCGGTATTGGTAACCTTTACAGTTACTGTAACTTTACCAATTTTACTGATACTGGCCGGAACGGTCAGGTTATCATACTTAAATGTGGTATAGCTTAAACCGTAACCAAAACCATATAGCGGTTTGCCTTTAAAATAACGATATGTGCGATTGGCCATTGCATAATCATCAAAGTTAGGCAGGTCGCTGTCGCTTTTATAGAAAGTTACTGGTAAGCGGCCCGCAGGGTTGTAATCGCCAAATAAAACATCAGCTATGGCTGTACCGGCCGATTGGCCGCCATACCACGCGTTTACAATGGCTGGCAAATTTTCTGCTTCCCATGGCACGGCGATAGCGCTGCCGGTCATCATTACAAAAACCACCGGTTTCCCCGTTTTATTTAACGCTTTCAGCAGGTCAGTTTGCACCTGGGGCAATAAAATCGAAGTACGATCGCCACCACTAAAGCCGGCTTTGGCGACTTTCATTTCTTCACCTTCTAATTGTGGGGCAATGCCTCCAACGTAGATGATCACATCAGCATCTTTAACCCTGCTGGCAAGCGCGTCAAAATCCGGTTTTACATCCGCGCTTCCTACAAAATCAGTCCCTTGCTCGTAAACAACTTCAGTGTTGGCGCTTACTTTGGCTTTTATACCTGCCAGGGCAGTTATCAGTTGTGATGGAGTACCATTATAGTTACCCAACACGCTTTTTGAATTATCTGCATTGGGGCCTATAACCGCTATTTTCTTCAACGATTTGCTCAATGGCAAAGTGTGGTTCGCATTTTTTAGCAGCACGATAGATTGCTGTGCCATTTTAAGCGCGTGCGCCTTATGTTCAGGGCTCTCTAACACTGAGGTGTTGATCTGCGCATATTTAACCATTTCCGGCGGATCAAACATACCCAGGCGGAAACGGATAGTGAACAAACGTTTCAGCGAAATATCTAATTGATTTTCAGGTAATTTTCCATCTTTTACGGCAGTTATCAAAGTTTTATAGGTACGATTGCCGCATTCAACATCGGTACCGTGTAAAACGGCATCGGCTGCGGCGCTTTCTGCATCGGGCGATGTTTTATGCCGCTCCCAAAAATCATCAATCGCACCACAATCCGATGTAACATAACCTGTAAAATGCCAGTCGTTACGTAAAATACTGGTCATCAGCAAATCGCTTCCACAGCAAGGCTGTCCTTTAACCGCATTGTACGCACACATTACACCAGCCACCTTAGCGTTAACTATCAGATTACGAAAAGCAGGCAAATATGTATCCCACAAATCATAATCACTTACATCCACGTTAAATACATGCCGGGAAGGTTCTGGCCCGCTGTGAATGGCATAATGCTTAGCACAAGCAGCAGCTTTCAGGTATTTGGGATCATTACCCTGTAAACCCGTTACAAAAGCTTTGCCCATGGCGCCGGTTAAATAAGGATCTTCGCCATATGTTTCTTGCCCGCGCCCCCAGCGTGGGTCGCGAAATATGTTGATGTTAGGTGTCCAGTAAGTCAGCCCCAAATAAATACCACGCTTTCCGTCTTTAATACTTTGATTATTGATCGCCCGGCCTTCTTCAGCCGTATAATCGGCCATGGTATGTAGCGAGTTTTTATCAAAAGTTGCCGCCATCCCGATAGCTTGCGGGTAAACGGTAACTTTAAAAGGTGTACGGGCTACACCGTGCAGGCATTCGTTCCACCAATTATAAGCCGGTATACCCAGGCGATCGATAGCTGGCGCCGAGTTGAGCATCTGCCCTACTTTTTCTTCAAGGGTTAAGCGCGATACCAGGTCGTTAACCCGGGTTTCCACCGATAACTCAGGGTTCTGGAAATCATAGGTATAATGCTTTTTAGGTTTCAGAGACAATAAACTGATGGCACAGATAATGCCGGTAAACAGCAGTGCAATTTTGTAATAATGGCTTTTCATTTTCGGTATAAATTGGAACCATGAAGTTAGATAAAAAAATGAATTATGCAATCGGTTGAAATTTACTTTTTCATGGTATTTTCATATCAAAGTAGCTATTTGGTGTCTGAATAATAATTATTGCAGTTTTTATTTATCTTCAATTTTTTATTCGTAGCTATTTGGGCATGGCAAAACTGTTATCCTCCCTAAATTTAATTAACAGTATATCAGATTGTTGTAAAAGTGGATTAAGGAAAACTTCCACTTATGGATTGCTTTTGGCTTTTATATTATTTTTTATTTTATGTGGAGTTCCTGAATGTTTTGCCGAAGGAAGTAAAGAATTAACGGCCAATGGCGGTAATCGGGCCTATTTATATTCGAGCAATGCGGCAAATGCCTCGTACCCTTATCCTACCTTGGGTACAGTAAAAGTTTATGCTAAAGTTGGCGAAACCATCTATATCGGCTCCAGCGCCCAAGGTATAGGTGCAGGTACTATAAATCTGCGCGGGCCTGATGGATCAACCTATACCAGCGGCAGCTCTGCAACGGTGGGTTTGATAGCTAACCGTGCTCAGGAAATAGCCGGCCCTTTGCCTAATTCAGGAGGCTATACCCCATATACCATAACAGTTGGTGCAGGGCAAACTGGTGTTTGGGAAGTAGACTTTATATCTCCCAATAATAGCCAGTATACGGGAGCTGGCCCCCCTGTATTACCAGCTTCAGCTGCCTGGATACAGCCTAATATTGAATTAATAGCCGCTTTTGATATCTCTGTACGCAATACTACTAACACCTCGTTTTTAACCGGCAGGGTTTATACCAACGTGTTTACAGGCTTATTGGGCGCTTTCGATGTCGGTTTTAATGCGATCGTTAAAATCCTGACTAAAGACGGATACCAGTACACGCTGAATAATAATGGTCAGGCTGGAAATGGTTTTGCATTTTTTGCAAATAACAAAGGGTTTCGCGATGCCACCGGCGCTCCTTCATACAAAAGTGTGGATAATGTGACCAATCCGAACGTGCAGGATCCACGAGTTGCAGACACCCAAACCGATATTACGCATAAAATATTTTTTAATGATCCGGCTGCCGATCTGCCTACCGTAGCCAGTACGCCTGGCGGCGGCACAACCTGGTTGCTAAATCCGCCATTTATGCCGACGATCAGTAACGTAACATTTACGGGTGTTGAGGGAACGGCCAATGTTGCCGGCACGAGCCCAATGGGTGGCAATATCGGTTTCACCGCAGGAGCTAATGGAACTTATAATGTCGTTATCGACGTTAACAAAAACGGAGTTTTTACTGATGCCATCGACAGACAGATAACAGGTTTCGTTAGTGCAGGATCAAATACGATTTATTGGGATGGGCTTGACGGCCTGGGTAATAAAGTACCGGCCAGCACCGGAAAGTATACCGTTGCTATCAAGCTGTCGTTATATGGTGCCGAGGTGCATTTCCCGTTTTTTGATGTTGAGCGGAATATTAATGGTATTTTACTTACACGTACCAATGGCAACTTAGCGCCCGACTATACAGTTTATTGGGATGATACTCCTATAAACGCTATCAGCACCCCGTTGGACCCGATCACCCCATCAAACCCGATCAAAAATATTACAGGCATCAACAGTTTAAACAATGGCCATAAATGGGGATTAGCTGGCACCACGAATGGTGACTTTGGTAACGAAAAAAGCATTGACACCTGGGCCTACGCCGCAGGCACACCTATTGTTGCTACCGTTGATTTTACCTTGCAGGAAACCGACCTTGAAACAGTGAGCATCACCTCAAATACAGGTTGTGTTGGGCAAAATGTGGTTTATACGGTTGTGGTACGTAATAACGGCCCAAGCGATGCTACCAATGCGAAGTTTAATTTTACTTTCCCTGCCGAGATCACCGGCGTAACTGTAACCAGCGCCGCAACTACCGGCACGTCATCAATAACATCAGGAACAATAGGCACCACCGTTTACAACGCCGTGTTAAATATAGCTAACGGAGCGATACGTACATTTACCATTACCGGTAAGGTTACGGCTTTCCCTTCGGGCGGTAATTTAAACGCAACTGCAAGCATGCTCCGTGCGGCTGATTTTACCGACCCAGATGCTACCAATCCCGATGCCGCTCCACCTACCGATCCGACCGCTGAATGTAATTCTGCTCCATCCGGAACAGGCTGTAACAATATCAAAACAAACAGTACAATATTCCTTGCTGCACCTAACGCTGGTGCAGATCAGACAGTTATTCAAAATACTACTGTTACCCTTGCGGCCAATACAACAGGTACCTGGTCGCAGGTAGGCAACATGCCAGCCATTGCAAATATCAATAGCCCTTCAACTCCAACAACTACAGTTACAGGGCTTAGTACTGTTGGCACATACAATTTCGCATTTGCAAATAGTAACGGCTGTACCGATACGGTAGCAATCCACGTTATTACCTCAGCCGTCAATATCCCCAACATTTTTACGCCGAATGGCGATGGCAAGAATGATCTGTTTGTAATTGGTAATCTACAGTTTTATCCCGGCAGTCAGTTACTGATATTTAACCGTTGGGGTAATGAGGTTTACCGTGCAGATAATTATATAAACAACTGGGACGGCAGCGGCCTTACCGAGGGCACCTATTATTATGTATTGAATCGTAAGGAGCCTTCGGGTACCATATCAACATTTAAAGGCTGGGTTTATTTAAAGCGATGAGAACTAAACGGTGCATATTGCTTTGCTGTATGGCGCTTAGCTTCGTAAAAAGCTACGGGCAGCAAACCGTGCAGTTTAGTCAGTATATTTTTAACGGTTTGGCTGTTAATCCTGCCTATGCCGGTTATAAGGAAGATTGGACGCTCAATTTAAGCAGCCGCCTGCAATGGACAGGTATTGATGGCGCGCCTAAAACAAGTACAATTTCGGCAGATGGGTTAACGCGCAACAATAATATAGGTTTAGGCGGCATAGTTACATCCGACCGTTTGGGCCCCCAAAACACATCATCGCTGTATTTTAATTACGCGTATCGTTTGCAAATAGATGAGGACAACACCCGTCGTATAAGCTTTGGCCTTGCAGCGGGCCTGGTGCAATATAGTCTTGATGGTTCTAAGTTTAACGCCACCGATGTTGGCGATGGTGCAGTGCCATCAGGTTATGAAAGCAAATTAACGCCCGATTTCAGGCTTGGCGTTTATTATTACACGCCCAGCTATTATTGGGGCGCTTCTGTTCTGAACGTTTTATCGGGCGCTACAAGCTTTGTGGATAACCCGGCGGTTATCCGTGAAACCCGGCATGTTTATCTAACCGCGGGAGCCTTGTTTGGGCTAACGGATAATATCGACATAAAGCCATCGGTAATGTTTAAGGAAGATTTTAAAAGCCCAACCAATCTCGATCTCAACGCTTTTGTTTTGTTGAATAAGATCATCTGGTTAGGAGTTTCGTACCGTACCGGGGTTACCATCTGGAACAAAACCAACCTGCAAAACGGTTTAGATAAAAGCGATGCTATGGCAGCGATATTTGAGTTGAAAGTGAACGATACCTTCAGGTTTGGCTACTCTTACGATTTTACAACCAGCGCACTTTCAAGTTATCAAAGTGGCACGCACGAACTATCGCTCAGTTTGACCTTCAAAAGCAAAAAGCCGAGAATATTAAGCCCGCGGTATTTTTAAACGATGAGCGCATGAAAAAGATTAACACACTCATCGCCTTGTTATTATTTGCAAAATGCCTTTTTGCACAGGAGCAATTAACCAAACGCCAACAGGCAGATAAGCTTTTTGAACGTTACGAATATTCGAAAAGCCTTAGCCTGTATCTTGAAATTGAAGCCTCCCGGAAATATGACCTGTCGTTATTAGAACGCATCGCTACCTGCTACCGGGAAATGGGGCAGTATGAGCAAGCGGAAAAATGGTATGCCAATGTAGTTGCTGATGAGAAAGCGCCCAATATCAACAACTACTATTACGCCGAAATACTACTTCGTGATAAAAATTTCGAAGCGGCAAAGAATCTGTATAAAAAATATTATGCAGCGTCGACCAACGCTACCGACCTGGCATTTAAACTGGCAACCTGCGATTCGGCAGCTTTATGGATGAGCAGACCAACCGATCTGGTAGTTAAAAACGAACAAAGCCTGAACAGTTCCTATTCCGAATGGGGCCTTACCTATTATGGCGTAACAGCTTTTGTATTTACATCCGACAGAAAAACCACCTTAAGCAAAGCTGAAAAATATATCTATCCGTGGACGGGAAATGGTTATTTTAAGCTATTCGAGGCTCAGGGAACTAAACTCATCGAATTACCTATCGACCTTAAAAGCAGCAAATTAATTACCGGCAAATACCACGTTGGGCCGATAGCGTTTAATGCTGCTCAGGATACTGCTTACATAACAGTTACGACTGTAGTTTTAAAGAAAGATATACTGCTTGATAGCAAATTATCGCCACAAAAACAAAGACTATACACCCGCCGCCTGCAACTGATCATGGCGACAAGGAAGGCCGGACAATGGGGTAATTTTAAAAACTTCGCATACAACAATATCAATAAATACAGTATCGGTCACGCGGCATTATCGCGCGATGGCAGATTGCTGTATTTTACATCCGATATGGACGGTGGTTATGGTAAGACCGACATCTGGTACTGCGAAAAACAGGCCGATGGTACCTGGGCCAAACCGGTTAATTGCGGTAAACAGATCAATACTAAAGAAGAAGAAGCTTTCCCTACCCTTAATGGCGACGATGTATTGTACTATTCCTCTAAAGGTTTGACGGGGATGGGTGGCTATGACCTGTTTATGGCGAAAGGCAGTAAAACCGTATGGAATAAACCTGAACATCTGGCCTATCCAATCAATAGTACAAGCGATGATTTTTGGTATATTTCCAAAGACGGTTTGACTGGCTATTTCTCATCCGACCGGGAAGATGGCGAAGGTAACGATGATATCTATAGTTTCAGTTATAAAACGCCTAAGCCTAAAAAAGTACCAAAGAAAGATACTGACGATGTAGTTAAGCCAAGTATTCCGCCAAAAAACTATCCAACGGGCAGCACTTTTGTGTTAGAGAACATTTACTACGACCTGGATAAAAGCAATATCCGCCCGGATGCAGCTATTGAACTGGATAAACTGGTGGTTATATTAAAGGAACATCCTACTATGCATATCGAGTTGTCATCACATACCGATTCCCGCGCTCCAGATGCGTACAATATGGCCTTATCGCAACGCAGGGCGGCGTCGGCAGTTGCATACCTGGTAAGTAAAGGCATCAGTAAAGATCGTATGATTGCCAAAGGCTATGGCGAGACCCGCCTGGTAAACAAATGTTCGAACGGCGTACCTTGTACCGAAGCTGAGCATCAATTAAACCGCCGTACCGAGGTAAAAGTATTAAGCCAATAAATTTATTGCGCTAAAATAAACTGCAGCAACCGCTGTGCTGATTCTTCGATAGTTTCCGAATCTGTTTTAATCACCAGGTCACAATGCAAAGGCACATCAAATGGATCGTTTACCCCGGTAAGGTTATTAATCTTTTCGGGGTGGCCATCGGGCAAAAATGCTTTATGATATAGTTGCTTAGTATCGCGACGTACCAACTCATCGATGCTGCAGTCAATATAAACAGTTTTTACGTCCGGGTATTTTTGGGTAATTTCCCGGCGGATGTCGTCATAAGGATTAATAGCGCAGATAATGGTAATTACATCATGGGCAGATAGCTTGCTGGCTACGAAGGCCAGGCGGCGTATGTTTTCGTTGCGATCTTCTTTCGAAAAACCCAGATCGGCACATAATACCTTGCGGTAAACATCACCGTCGATGATCTCGCATTTAATATTTTGTTGTTTTAATAGTGTGTTTATCCTCTCCGCCAAAGTTGTTTTTCCGCTGCCGGATAAGCCACAAAACTGAATGATCATAGTTAAATTCGGGTATAATTGGAAGTAATAAAACAATATAAAAAAATCGACATTCCAAAATTATTTGACGGCTAAAGCTCATAAAATAAAAGAGGCAAATCCGTAACGAACTTGCCTCATTTACTTAGTTTATTTTGATAAATTTCGCCTATCAGGCATTAACTGTTTCCGTTTGTTTGATAGCCGGCCTGCCATTTTTAAAGGCTTCACGTGGTTTTAAGCCCAGTAATTCCAGCATGGCCATATCATCAGTAAAGCTTGGGTTTGGCGTGGTTAACAGTTTGTCGCCAGCAAAAATAGAGTTTGCGCCGGCCATAAAGCATAACGCTTGCTCAACAGTAGTCATTTCTGTACGGCCGGCAGATAAACGCACAACCGACTTCGGCATAATGATCTTGGTGGTAGCAATCATCCGTACCATATCCCAAACCGAAACACGTGGCTGATCGGCCAATGGCGTACCTTTAACAGGTACTAAAGCGTTAATTGGCACCGACTCCGGATGTTGAGGTAAGTTAGCCAACGTGTGTAGCATCGAAATACGATCCTCGTTTGTTTCACCTAAGCCTATGATGCCACCGCTGCAAACCGAAATATGTGCTTTGCGTACGTTTTCTAATGTTTTTAAGCGTTCATCGTAGGTACGGGTGGTGATGATTCGTTTATAATCATCTTCGGACGTATCCAGGTTGTGATTGTAGGCATATAAACCTGCATCGGCCAAACGTTGCGCCTGGCTTTCGGTAAGCATGCCCAAGGTACAGCAAACTTCCATATCCAGGCCGTTAACGGCTTTTACCATATCAATTACCTTGTCAAAATCGCGGTTATCGCGCACTTCGCGCCAGGCAGCGCCCATGCATAAACGTGATGCGCCGGCATTTTTAGCTTTTTGCGCGGCTGCCAACACTTCATCTTTAGGCATTAAGGCATGTACATCAACACCGGTGTTATAACGTGCGGCTTGCGGGCAATACGCGCAATCCTCGGGGCAACCGCCGGTTTTGATCGAAATCAGTGAGCTGATCTGTACTTCAGCATAATCTTTGTTTTCGCGATG